>Ga0209986_10005011_pt1 | contig 11080 bp, 17 predicted proteins | sample BlataG_FD_183168 | JGI IMG/M metagenome (GOLD analysis project Ga0209986, IMG submission 183168) | Deep subsurface microbial communities from Black Sea to uncover new lineages of life (NeLLi) - Black_00105 metaG (SPAdes) (version 2) | ecosystem: Environmental > Aquatic > Marine > Oceanic >...
ACGATTATTGGATTTATTTTGGTAGTGTCTTTTATCCCCTTTTTTAGCCCAATTTCACATATTTTTTTTTTAATTACTATAGTTTTTCTTCTCGGAGTGATTTTTTTGAGGATTTGGAAAAAAACAACAGAAGAAAGAATCGCGCAAATGAAAGCTGATAGGGAAAGGTGGGAACGAGCGCAAATGAAAGCTGATAGGGAAAGGTGGGAAAGAATGGAAGGAGATCAATTAATAAGAGAAATACATAACTCTATAAAAAAAAATGTAAACTCTTCCTACGAATTAGCAGTTAAAATTAACCTTCAACACGAAAAATTGTGGAATGATATGGGCGTTGAGTTCATGAATAAAGGTCTATATAATAAATCGATGAATTGCTTTGAAAAAGCAATTAAAATTAACCCCCAATTTCAAGATGTTTGGAACAATATAGAAAAACTAAAAGCAAAACTGAGTTAATTTTCTGATAATTGGAATTTTTCCAATTACAATTTACAATATTAAAACTATTGCCTTTAAAAAATAGAAATAAAGGATTTGTTTTAGATTTCACTCCAAATGAACCCTTATTTAATAACCCCTCCTTTTTTGCCCAGGTTTCCGTCTTTTTCCATGCATCATCTTCTGGCGTCTCTGAAAATGCGTGAAAATACGCAGCACGCATAGATTCAATCCTCTCAAGTCTAATGTTTTCACTCATAAGAATTGTAAAAAATTCTAAAATTATAATTTTTCTCTAATTCAATTTATTATATATTGGCAAGTGTTGCTTTTGTGGTGCAAAAAACAACATAACTCGAAGATATTACTATGGATTTTTAACTTTTTGAAAATCCTCCATAATGAAATTAAATATTATATAAAAACTATTTACTAAAAAAAAATGCACTCCTTATTGAAAATACTTATTTTTAAATAATAGCGGTTTTTCTTTGAAATAATATTATTCCTAACAACGTTGAAATTCAACCAAAATATATTAAATAAAAAAACATAAAAGAGAAATCTTATGGGTGTCTATTCCTTGGTCAAAGATCACATTTAAGTTCATCTGATTGGTATTTTTATATTAGAGAGAATTAAGGGGAATAATACAATAATTTTCAGAAATTTCGAAGAACTTTAATAAGCCGCTTGGTCGACTAAGAAAATACCTAACTGCATATTCGAGAGATTTTATTTAACCACAAGTCTATCACGACCCAAGGGAAATCTTACATAAAGAAACCGAATAAAGTGAAAAGAAGGGACTACCACCATTACTTTCCTTATTACCATTTTCCTTACTTCTAATGGTATATTAATTCATAAAAATTCAGATTATTTACTTAAAACTTCTTAATTATTATATATAATTAATGATTTATTTATGATCCCATATTATACTATTCCTAAATTAATACTAAATCAATTAACTCTATTCCATTTTAATTATTTTTTCTTTAATAATCTCAATTCTATGTATGAATTTAATATAATAATTTTTCTAAAAACGAAAAGACTTATTTTTTTAAATTCGTATTTAAATCTAAGAGTAAATCAATTTAAAACTAATTTTAGATAATTATTAAAATTTGATAGAAAATGAGTCAAAAATCCTACGCGTTTATTAATCATAAAATGCTGAGACACGCGAGATTGCAAGCTGGATTTACACTTGAAGAAGCAGCAAAATCATGTACTACTCCAAGGATTCTTGATAAAGTTGAAAAAGGTGAAGCTAAACTTACATTTAAACAATTTTTAAAGATTGCGAGAAGATATAGAAGATCTCCTGCCTTTTTTTATCTTAAAGTATCCCCTAAAGAAGAATTAATTCCCGATTTTAGAACCTTAGAATCAAGAGAAGTTAAATTCACGCCGTATCTGAGAGATCAAATATTTAAAATTAAGGAAAAGCGAAGTTTAGCAGTAGAATATCAGTATTATGACAAAAAATACGATTATTCCTATATAAATTCAATAAAGATTGAAGAAGACCACGATAGGGTTGCAGAAAAGGTTGATAAATTATTAGATATGGAATTTACTAAAAGAAAGGAGTGGAAAACCGAGTATGACGCTTTAAACGGTTGGAAAGAATCAATTGAAAAAGTGGGAGTACTTATTTTTCAAATAATAAAGGTTGAGACGGAAATTATGCGGGGTTTTTCAATTCCAGAAATATCCTATCCTACTATTGTTTTAAACCGCAGTGATAGCGTTTTTGGAAGAATATTTACTCTGATACACGAATTTATTCATTTAATGCTTAATAAAGGAGGTATTTGTACCTATGGAAAAGAAGACGAAGATCAATTTGAAATTGAAAGGTTTTGTAATGCTGTTGCTGGTGAAGTTTTAGTCCCTTCACATATTTTAAAAGGCTTAGATATTGTATTCAAACATACCAATAATCTAATATGGGATGATCATGAATTAAATGATTTAAATAAAACATTTTGGGCAAGTAAAGAAGTTATTTTAAGGAGATTATTGATATTAAAGAAAACAACTAGAAAAAATTACCAAGAATTAAGAAATTTTTGGAAGAACTTACCAACACCGCCTAAAAAAGATTTTAAAGAAAAACAATATCAAAAAACGCTAAGTACTCATTCAAATAATTATGTAAAAATCGTTTTGAATGCAATGTACGAAAAAAAGATATCTCCTTATGATCTTTCATATTATCTAAGTATGGACTTAAAACATTTACCAAAATTAGTTGAGCGTATAAAGATTAAGAGATTTTCATGAAGTTTCAAAAAAAGATACTTATTAATAACCTGTATCCAAACGGAAAGTATTGTTTTGATACTTCTGCTTTTATTGCAGCTTGGAAGTATTATTACAAAAAAGTAGTTTTTTCAAAACTATGGGAAGATATTAGAGATTTAATAGAAAAAGGAAAAATACTTGTGCCTTATACCGTATGGGAAGAAATACAAAGAAAGAAAGATGATTTGTACGAATTCTTCCGAGAATCTTCAAAACTCTTTGTCCAACCAATAATTGAAGAACAAGAATTAATTACAGAGTTATCAAATCGTGATGATATTCCTTGGGGAAAAGGCGATAGTGAAAAACATTATGCCGACCCTTATGTTATAGCTTTAGCAAAAGTCCATAATTTAGCAGTAGTTACTTATGAAAAAAAAGAAATGATTGCAATTTGTGACGAATTAGCGATTGAACATATCGATATTATGGAAGTATTAGAAAGAGAAGGTTTAACATATTGACTACCTAAAATTCATATAAAAAATTACGAGATTTATGGAGTTGTCAGGCTTAATTATATCCTATAGAGCAATATCCTTTTCATTCGTTTGAATAGAGAAAGCAACACCATCCCTGTAAAGTTCATAAAAATAATCAAGATAATTTCAATTGTTATAAAAATATATGAGACCCGTAAAAATTAAGAATATTAAATTTAACGTTCATATATCGCAATCTTCTAATATTTTGTTGATGTCTTTACCTCGTAGGAATTCTTTTGCATCTATTAAAGTTATAATTTATAATTTATACGACAATATACAAAAAACAAAGATTTTCTCAAATTTTTTTAAAAATTTTTTATTATAAAACCTATCAAATAAATAATTTATAAGAACTGAGAACCGATGAATGAAGAATTAGAAAAATTATCCAAGGAGGAATTGATTAAATATATTGAAGATATCTCTAAGAACTGGATCTCGATAGATGGTACATGGTTTCAAGCAGTGGAAAATGACCTGGGGCTTGAAAAAGCCATGGAACTTAATATTAGACAATGGACAAGATTTACAGTTATTGAAGCTAAGAGAATTATGAAAAGATTTAATATTCCTCCAAATGGAGGAATTCCTGCGTTGATTAAAGCTTTAAACTTCAGGGTTTATGCGAACATCAACGTACAAGAAACCATTGAAATTTTTGAAAATCGTTGCGTATTTCGAATGAACAATTGCCGCGTTCAATATGCAAGGAAACAACGAGGGTTGCCTGATTTTCCTTGTAAAGGAGTTGGCTTGGTTGAATATGGTCTATTCGCGAAAACAATAGATCCGCGCATAGAAACTAACTGTATTTGTTGTCCGCCAGATCCTCATCCGGAAGAATATTTTTGTGCTTGGGAATTTATTCTAAAGGATAAATAATTAAATAAAAAAAAGGATATTATTGAGAAAAATTTACAAGAATAAACTTAATATTAAACAATGGAAAAGATTTACAGTTATTGAAGCTAAGAGAATTATGAAAATCTTTAATATTCCTCCAAAAGGAGGTATTCCAGCGTTGATTAAAGGTTTAAAATTCAATTTTTATGAAAAACCACGTACTCTAATGTCACTTTTATTCCTAAAAGAACGTTAAAGCAGTTTTAATGAAATTGAACTAGGTTTTAATGAAAATTTGTCCTTAGAAGAGGCGAATCGATGTTCAAGATGTGATTTGCGTTTTGAAATCTCACCTATAGTGTTTCCACCTCAAAAATGGTTGGAATTAACCGATGAGAATATTCAAACTGTGCCTGAACTTGAAGGTGCGATTCAAGTTTTAAATGAGAATCAAGAGATAATCCTCATACAAGGAACCGCTAATTTACGTTTAGCATTGGAAGAACAATTAAAGAGCAATACTAAGGCTTGTTACTTTAATTATTATGAAGACCCTATGTACACAAAAAGGGAGAGTGAATTACTTCAACAATATGTGCAAGAATTTGGGAGATTCCTTGAGGGTAATGAAGATCTTGACGATGATCTATTTTAAATTTGGCTGAATAATAAAAATGATAAAAAAAAAAAGATTTTAAACTTTTTCTCCAAATTTACCCGATAACCATAATATTAAAAGAATTACTAGTGGAATACCAAAAATTATCGAAACCCAAACAAATACGGTTAGATACGCATATATGAAATAACTAAATGTTAGACTACCAAATGGGGTTAGCCAATTGCCATCAACAAACACATAAATACAAACTCCAATAAATAGCAATAATGAAAAACCGCCACCGCCACCTTCATACTTTTTTCCTCTCAATCTCTCCCATTTCTTCTTCTCCTCTTTCGATTCCTTATCTCTCTTTTTAAGCTCTTCTTTATCATCTTCCGATAAAATTCTGAACCATAGTAATGCGATTAAAATGCCAAAGAATGCTGCTGTTGGAAGTACAACAAGCAAAAATTCCCATAAAATCCATAATAATACCCATACAAAGGCAGTCCCCATAGAAAATTCATCAAACGTCCATGCACCGTAACCTCCAACCTCTGAAGCTGGAATATACAATAATAAGACTAAAATTCCTCCGATTATAGCTCCAACCACCGCAGCTGCAAAGATAATGGTAATTACCCAACGTTTTCTTATGAATCGTTTCCAAAACATTTCATCTAAGACTTTCATACTCTCTTCTTCACTACTCATAAATATTTCTACCTCGAAATATATTTTGTTTTTAAGTTAGATTAGAATTCTGTTAAAAATAGAATATAGATCTATATATAAAACTAATCCTTATATTTTATTTATAACATTAAGATAATGTGCTAGCACATTCATAATATTGATATCATATGTACTATGAGAAATAAAGACTTTCAACATCTTCTATATTTTCCTCACAATAATAATTTTATCTTAATAACTCTATATTTATTGTGATATATCTGCAACCATATTTAAATAAAGATACAACCTTTATTTTTTAGTTTAAAATTATTGACTGTAGTAAATTATTAAAGATTTTAATAATTCTTCAGGATCTAAAAATTATTTAACTAAAACTTGCCAATTTATTGTTAAATAGGTAATCAGAAATGCAGTTAATGTACCAATAATAGCTATATAGTAAAGGAATTCTGATATTGAGAACATGGTTTTAAAAACATTATCAACTTGAAAGGTTGAAACATCCATATCAAACATTTCGATTTTCTCATGTTCATCAGGATTATTAAACTGGGTTACTTTTTGAGTATATAATTTTCTAAATAATCTTTCTTGTTTCAAATAATAGGAATCTAAAGCCCAAAATAAAGAAACCACAACAATTAACACGATAAAAATTAATATGTTAATAATAGAAATAGTAAGAACTATCACAGCAGTGAAGATTGTTGCTGCCCAAGCTTTAATTTGAAAAGAGTTTCTCGCTAACCTTTCAATTATGTTTTGAATCATTTCTAAATACTTAGCAAAAAGCTCATTATCATCCATTATTTGAATCTCCTATTAATACAAAATCAAACTAATAATAATAATTTATATATTTGTGTAAAATATTATTCATTAGACAAAAATATTTGTGAATAAAATGAATATTTTCTTAAGTTATAAATGGGAAGATAGATCTTATGTAAATGGGCTAGCAGGATTGTTACAGAATCCAAATAATCAATATCGCCATATACCATTAAATGAGCGAGAGGACTATAGAAATAAAGGGAGAGATGCTGTGAAAAATTATTTAAAAGGATTGATAAATGAATGCGATGCTATAATTTGTTTAGTAGGTGAAAATACTCATACTAGTGAATGGGTTAGCTATGAAATGGAAGTTGGGAGATCTTTAAATAAAAAGATTTTAGCTGTTAGAATTAAGGGATCAAAAGGAGGATTACCAGCACAATTAAGATCATGGGGTATTCAAGAAACAAATTGGGATAGCCAGTTAATTAATAACGCATTAAGTGTTTAAAAATCAAAATAAAACATTTCATATGATAGATCTTTAAAATAGCTCATATAATAAAATGAAAGTAGATTGTGAATTTGTTAACCTATGTGGTAGTTGTGATATTAATTATGCGAGAAATTGTTGCTTATATTCTATACTTAAAAAGGGGAATTTTAAGTTATGTAAGAAAAATAAGATATGCCCTAATGTAAATGTATGTGAGAAAGCAGTAGATGGGTTCTTAATAAGATCTTCATTATTTAATAGAACTATTCCCACTATTGAAGATATAAGTAAGATAAATTTCTCCATTAAAAAACCATATGAGAAATTTTCACAGGTCTTTATCCCTAAAATTGAAGTTGGTCGTAAAGATTATGAAGAGCAGGTAGAAGTTTTCAAAGAGTTGAATATAAATACAATCGCAGTTAGTTTAAAACGTTTGCTGTCTAATAAAATTAACTTTCTCATTAAAGAGTCTTATCTAAAAGATCTTCATGAAATTGTAAAATTTGATGGAAAAATTATGTTAATAACAACTGTACATGATTACAATTGTATTAAACTTATGAATAATATCGACCAATATCTTAATGAATTAAAGATTTTGAAACCTGATATTATTACTACATTTGATGCAAATTTCTATTTAGATCAGCCATTATTCATTACAGCTTTTCAAACATTCAATATTTTAAAAGCCAACGAGAAAATTAAAGATGTGGATATTGCTCAAGTAGCGATGATCCCTCCTTCTCCAAAACAGTTTTTTAAACCAACTTTAGAAACATTCTTAAATATAAATTATAAGACTATTTGTATCCCATTTGCAGAGTTGAATAAAGAGAAAAATTCTTATAGGGATATTATTATAAAAAAAATCCAAGAAGTCAAATCAATGAAGAATTATAATTTTGAATATTTACTACTCTCTACCACCCCAACTAGCAAATATTTTGCAGATTGTTATTCAACACTCTCTTGGTATATAAAAAGAAAGACTGCAATTTTTTTTTCAAAGAAAAAGTATTGGACTAATAAACTCAAAAAATATCAATTAATAATTGAGAATAAACGAGAGCAAAAAAAACGACAAGAACAAGAAGAGAAAAAACAAAAAAAAATTACAAATTATCTTAAGTAGTGATGTTGATGGGTGGAGGAGGTCGAATTAAGAAAAAATATAGGAAAAAAACTAAAAATTTAGGGAAAAAAAAACCTCATTTTGTTCAGGTTGATACTAAACCTATTAAAATTTTAGTAGCACATGACAATCGAATAGATTATCACACTACTAAAGCTCATCGATTTGCAGAATGTATGGATCAAAAAAAAGAATTTGAAGTTTTATATGATAAGAAATTTTGGGAAAAAGGAGAACAAACTTCAAAAACAGAAACTGATCGGAGGGAGCGTGAAATGGTTCAGAAAGCAGATATTATTGTGCGTTTAATACATCCTACATCGAGTACGGGTGAGAAACGACATGAGGGTGCTAAAAGAGAATTTCGAAAAGCAATGAAAGCTGGAAAACCGGTAATTGAAATCTACTATATGGGTGCTAGAACAAGTTCTACTCGTAGGATTCAAGAAACGCATTATAAAAATCGAATAGTGATTGGTTTAAAAAGAGGAGAGCGAATAGAAAAAGGAATGCAAAGAGGTTTAGCTGTCTATAATAAAATAAGGAATAATAAAATTAACAATAAAAGAAGAGGTGTTTGAAATTACTAGACATGTATTTTTTTCATTTAAATGGGATCCTGATGTATGGAGGGCAAATATATTACGGAATGCAGCAAGAATTTTAGGTGCAACCTCTGTTGGATACTGGGATGATTCATTATATGAGAAATCATTAGCAAGTAATCCCGAATATATTAAAAGAAAGATAAGAGAGGCTTTAAAAGGAACTTCTGTGACAATTATAGTTGTTACTAGTAGAACTATCGAAAGTTCTTATGTGAAATATGAATATGAGAAAAGTATTGACAACGGAAATAAAATTCTCGAATTAGATGTTTTAAATATGAATACTCCTATTGGTTATTCAAAATTCAACGGTTGGTTACCTTATGTAAAAAAAAGCTGTACAGCCAAATGGTATAAAAATTGTCCATTAAGTGAATGGATTGAATATACTTATCAAAATGGTTAGAAATAAATAAAAAAATCAAGTAAGAATAGGTGACAATGCGGGTCGTATTTTTTAGTATCCATTATTCACACGATATATGGAGAGCATACGTAGTACAAAATAGTTGGTATTACAAAGAAAGCATAGAAGCTGCGGGATTCTGGGATGGATATATTAGGGAAAACTATAAAACTTATAATGAAAGTGTATTAAGTGATTTGATAAAAAAAGACTTACATGGAACATCAGTAACAGTTGTTTTAATTGGTAGATATACGTCGTAAAGGAAATGGGTTAATTATGAAATAAAGCAAAGTATTGAGAAGGGAAATGGTCTATTAGGAATATATATTCACAATATTAAGAATAAATATGATAAAACTGATAGAAAAGGAAATAATCCATTTGACTATGTTTATAAAAATGGTAGAAAATTTTCATATTTATATCCCACTTATGATTGGGTTTATGATAAAGGAAAATGGAATTTAGGAGATTGGATTGAAGAAGCATATAATGGAAGATAAGAGTTTTTAATAGAATATTGAAAAATTAATCATAGAATGCATTAAATTTCCTTTGATAATAAAAATTAAAACCATAATAATAAAAGATGAAATATAATGAATTCAAACTATAATATCTTTCTTATCTACGAAAATTTGAGAGAAATTGTTGATGTTGTTGAAGAAAATATCAAATTGGAATTAAAAAAGCGATTTAATAATATAGATACAACTTTTTCTGAGAAGTTCTTTATGATCCAACATAATGAAATAAAAGAAGAATATATTAATGGTACTTGTATTGCTCTCTACTTTGGAAGTAAAAAAGCTTGTGAATCCGAGAAATGTAATTCTTTAATTGATATAGCTTTTGAATCGAGTTTCTATATAATTCCAATAATAAAAAAAGGAGAGAACTTTTATGATATAATTCCTCAACAATTACAGTTGATAAAGGCTTTTGAATGGGAGGATAATTCTTCTAAAAATGAACTTACATTGAAAGTCTTAGAAAATTTAGGATTAAGTGAGAAAGATAGAAAAGTTTTTATTAGTTACCGGAGATCTGATGGTTTAGGGATGGCTAATCAGTTATTAGATATATTAACAAGACAAGGTTTTAATGTTTTTTTAGATAAATATGATGTTGATATAGGTAAAGATGTACAGAAAGAAATTTATAACGCAATAGACGATAAAGCATTTTTATTGGTATTAGAATCACCCAAAGCACATGAATCGGAGTGGATCTCAAAAGAAATACATTATGCATTAAGAACTTATATGGCAGTATTAATTATAAAGTGGTACAATACCACAATTCCTATTGAGGATACGGAAGATCTACTCAGAATTGAAATAAAAGAAGATGAATTATATTTTGATAAATACTATTTATTAAAAGAAGATATAATAAAAACGCTAATCTATAAAATTGAATCCGAGCATTCCTATGGGCTCTTAAGAAGAAGAAATGTTCTTATTCAAAGTATCGAAAAGGAATGGACAAATTCCTATCGACAATTTATATATTTGAATAACTGGGTTCTTTATTTCAAGGAAAGTAGAAATGAAGAATTAAATAGAATTATTACAATAACTCCTCGAATACCACAATCATATGATTTATACATTTTAGATAATATCTCAGAAGAGATTAAAGATCCCTCTGATGAATTAGAAAAATTATTATTTCATCAAGCATATTCAATAGATTTTAAACAACAAGAGCTTTTAAAATGGGTAATAAAAGAAAAACTAAATATTCAGGTATTAATACCTTTTAGGTGATGCCAAAATTTTTTTTCTTTTACTTATTCTGTAAAAATTTAGATTGATACCATTTAAACTTATGGTTCTATTATTTTTTTTGTTTAGTAACCCATCGATCTTTATGCTGCGTGGGGTCTCAAACTCAAGGGAAACATTAATATAGCTGTTCTCCCATAATATAATTAGAAATTAAAAAATAGTGGCATAAAACGATTGATTATCCTAATTTAGATGATATAATTCGCATAAATATTTTTTCAGGTCCAAAAAAGCGGAATTCAAAATTAAATTCACAAATCACGTGTGCTCATGTAGGTTTTCTCGTATACGATGGATTTAACGATTTAAATCATGCAAAAAATCATAGAATTAAGTGTATGAAATGTGGGAAAAGGTTTGGGAATGATGTGAACACGTGGGATTTATTATCATACCAACAAAAAATTAAGATGATCCTTTACGAACTGTTTATTTTGAAATATCCGCTCACTGGAGTGGCAAAAA
>Ga0209986_10005012_pt1 | contig 11080 bp, 12 predicted proteins | sample BlataG_FD_183168 | JGI IMG/M metagenome (GOLD analysis project Ga0209986, IMG submission 183168) | Deep subsurface microbial communities from Black Sea to uncover new lineages of life (NeLLi) - Black_00105 metaG (SPAdes) (version 2) | ecosystem: Environmental > Aquatic > Marine > Oceanic >...
GGTGCCGGCAGATATCCGCACCGACGGCGGAGTGGCTCGCATGGCCGACCCCACTGTAATTAAGGCCATAATGACAGCGGTCAGCATCCCGGTAATGGCTAAATGCCGCATCGGTCATTTTGTTGAGGCTCAGGTGCTGGAAGCATTGGGCGTTGATTTTATCGACGAGTCCGAAGTGCTTACTCCCGCCGATGAAAGCCATCATGTCTGGAAACATGATTTTAAGGTTCCTTTTGTCTGTGGCTGCCGTGACTTAGGCGAGGCATTGCGTCGTATTGCCGAAGGGGCGGCGATGATTCGCACTAAGGGCGAGGCTGGAACAGGCAATATAGTTGAAGCTGTGAGGCACATGCGGGCGGTCCAGGATGGGATTCGCAGACTGCATGCTTTACCCGAGGAAGAATTAGTAGCTGAGGCGAAAGTCCTGGGTGCTTCTCTGGAGTTAGTAATGGAGGTACATAAAACAGGGAAGTTACCTGTTGTGAACTTTGCCGCCGGTGGTGTAGCGACACCCGCCGATGCTGCTTTGATGATGCAACTGGGGGCCGAGGGAGTGTTTGTGGGCTCGGGGATTTTTAAGTCCAGCGACCCCGCAACCAGAGCGCAAGCCATTGTTAAAGCTACCACCCACTACCAGGACCCTGCTATCCTCGCTGAGGTGTCCAAAGGTTTGGGAGCCGCCATGCCCGGTCTGGACATAAAAGCTATACCCCAACAAGAATTGTTGTCCCCCCGGGGCTGGTGAGATGAAGACAGGTATTTCACAGAATGCGAAGGGTAGTTACTGACGATTTAGACGCACTGCTTGATATCTTGCCACTCCATGTCCGTGAGCCGCTCTACCAGCAGCCCGACCACAGCGAGCTGTTGGAGGTAATCTTAGATTTAGGGCGTCTCCCCGAAGCTCGCTTTCCCCATAGGGATCTAGTCCTTAACTCCAAGGAGGTGAGCCAGTCTGATATTGATTATGTAGTGTCACGCATTGGCGAGTTCAGCGGGGATAATCGCGCCGGCATCAACCACACCCTTCACCGCATCTCAGGCATACGCAATAGAAATGGCTACATAATCGGCTTGACCTGCCGTGTGGGCAGAGCTGTGTTCGGCACCGTAAGGATGATTCAAGACCTTATCGAATCAGGCAACAACGTTCTGCTCCTAGGACGGCCCGGTATAGGCAAGACCACTATGCTGCGAGAAGTGGCTCGAGTGCTGGCTGATGACTTCAAAAAACGCGTTATCGTAATCGACACCTCCAATGAAATTGCCGGGGATGGAGACATTCCTCATCCTGCCATCGGGCATGCCCGGCGAATGCAAGTAGCCGCTCCTTCTGAGCAACATGCGGTAATGATTGAAGCGGTGGAAAATCACATGCCTGAAGTCATCATTATCGACGAAATAGGCACGGAACTCGAAGCCCAGGCGGCTCGAACTATCGCTGAACGCGGAGTGCAATTGGTGGGCACGGCACATGGAAACACTCTGGAAAACTTGATAATGAATCCTACTTTGTCTGACCTCATCGGCGGCATCCAGACGGTTACCCTGGGAGATGAAGAAGCCAGGCGACGGCACACACAAAAATCTATCCTGGAGCGTAAGGCCCCGCCCACCTTTGATACAGTGGTGGAAATTGTAGATTATTACAAGGTAACCGTACATCCTGACGTGACCGAGGCTGTTGATGCTCTCTTGCACGGGCGACCCCCCAAGGCAGAAGTGCGCTGGATGGATGAAGATGGTGAGGTAAAAAGGGAGGCGATAACATCCCCTCTTATATGGGAAAGCAAGGAAGAGCAGCAGCCGGAAAAACCACTGCGATTCTACCTCTTCGGCGCTAACCGGTCTCGATTGGAACAAGTTGCCAAGGAAGGGCGAAAAGAGCTGAAAATCGCCGCTGACATTAAGCAAGCTGACATTTTCATCACTACACGAAGTTATTACCGCCGCAAGCCACAGAAGATACGGGATGCCGAAGCGCTGGGCATACCGATTTATGTCCTTAAAAGCAATAATGCCGCTCAAATGAAGCAATGCCTGGACGCCCTCTATCCCCGTGACACTAAATATACATATGTCCATAATCTACAGCGGATCTTAGCTGGACGCCGCGGTTTCAACTCTGGTAACCGGAGCCTGGAACCTGGCGGCAAAAGGAAATCGAGGTAACCTTTGGGACTGTTTATCACCTTTGAAGGTGGCGAAGGCTGCGGCAAAAGCACCCAATCCAGGCTCTTGCTGAAAAAGCTCGAGCAACAAAACGTCCCCGTGGTATTAACCCATGAGCCGGGAGGCACAATTCTGGGTAACGAGTTAAGAAAAACACTTAAGAGGAGAAGGGATTCCTCTATTTCGCCCCAGGCTGAGCTGTTTCTCCTGGCTGCTTCCCGTGCCCAATTGGTGACCGAGGTAATTCGTCCTGCCTTAAAAGAAGGTAAAGTAGTCCTCTGCGACCGCTTCACTCACTCCACCATGGTCTATCAGGGCTATGGGCGGGGACTTGATTTTACTGCCATACAGATGGTCAACAATATGGCAACGAGGTATCTCAATCCCGACCTCATAATCCTCCTGGATATTTCACCTGAGCAGGGATTAGCACGAAAGCGGAGCTTAAAAGACCGCTTTGAGCTGGAGGATTTATCGTTCCACCGGCGGGTGAGGGAGGGTTATGTCAAGATGGCCGCGGCTGAGCCTGACCGCTGGTTAGTGATAGATGCCTCTCTACCTAAAGGGAAAATTGCTGAGATTATCTGGGATAGGGTGAGCCGGTTATTGCCGAACTTCCCAGCCTGACCATTTTTGTCATTCTGCCCCTGAACGAAGTGAATGGGAAGAATCTAAAGGCATGACTAAATGTAAGGTCGCTGTGGCAGTGAGCGGAGGACTAGATTCCGCTGCCGCTGCTTTGTTGCTCAAAGAAGCCGCCTACGAAGTGATAGGTATACATATGCGTCTCTGGGAGTCTCCCCGCTTCGACTACCAGGCACATCGGGCGGAGAATATCTGCCGCATTTTAGACATTCCTTTTCACCAGGTTGACCTGCAAAAGGAATTTGAGTCCTGTGTAGTTGACTATTTCTGCCAGGAATACCGACAAGGGCGGACTCCCAATCCCTGCGTTGCCTGCAATCAGCGCATAAAGTTTGGCCTCCTCCTCGATAAAGCACTCTCCCTGGGCGCTGATTATCTGGCTACAGGCCATTACGCCAGAGTAGAGCATTCCAGTGATGGCCATCGCTTGCTTAAAGCAGCGGACACCGGGAGAGACCAATCTTATTTTCTTTATACTCTAACCCAGGAAAAGCTCGGGCATGTCCTGTTTCCTTTAGGCGAGCATAGCAGAGATGAGGTTAAGCAGATGGCGAAGCAGGCGGGATTGCCCGCAGCAATCAGGTCCAGCCAGGACATCTGCTTTATCTCCCAGAAAAACTATGGCACTTTCCTCAGCCAGAGATTTTCCACTCTGCCCGGCGATATCGTAGATACTCAAGGAAAGAAATTAGGTCAGCATCGGGGAATAGCTTTTTATACCATCGGGCAGAGGCATGGCCTGGGATTAGCCTCGGGCAAGCCACTCTACATCATAAGGATAGAGCCTGAAAGCAATAGAATTGTGCTTGGTCATGAAAAAGAGCTCTACAGCCAGAAGCTTACCGCCCGAAAACTGCACTGGATATCAGGCAAGGCACCGCGGGAGCCCATTACAGCCAGGGCCAAGATACGCTATAAGTCAAAAGAAGCAGAGGCTGTCCTCTTTTTCAGGAATGACTCAGTTGATGTGCACTTCGCTCAGCCACAAAAGGCGGTAACCCCCGGGCAGGCTATCGTGTTCTACAATGCTGGTGAGGTAATGGGAGGCGGGATTACTGAAAGTTCTCAGCCCACAACTAAAGACGATGAAAGGGAGAGCTTTGTCTCAGTTTCCAAACCTTGACGAGGAAGATAAGCTCAATTCACAGGGCTATGAGCTTATCGCTGGTATCGATGAAGTCGGGCGGGGGGCTCTCGCCGGCCCGGTAGTGGCCAGCGCCGTTATCCTGCCCCACCCAGCCAATCTGCCCTGGCTTGGGCTGGTTCGGGATAGCAAGGAATTAGACTCCAGGAAACGTGAGACTCTCTTCGACTTGATTAACAAGGAGGCCGTGGCTGTGGGCATCGGCATCGTTCCCTCTCAAGTGATTGACTCCATTAATATCCTCAAGGCAACCAAACTGGCTATGATGCAGGCGGTGGAAAAACTGCCTAAACAACCGAGCTTCCTCCTTATTGATAGAGTAACCTTGTCTCAATGTCCCATCCCTCAAAGGGGGATAACCAGAGGTGACGCATCGTGTCTCTCCATTGCCTGTGCTTCTATCATAGCCAAGGTCACCAGAGACCGTATGATGGAGGAATTTGACCAAACTTATCCTGGCTATGGATTTGCTCAGCATAAAGGCTATGGAACAGGAAGACACATATCCTGTCTGCGAAAGCTTGGGCCTTCGCCAATTCACCGTCTATACTTTGCCCCTGTCAGGAATCTCATCGCAAGCCAAAGCTCTGGCCCTTTAGCTTCGGGGCATTCTGAGCCCTTCGCTTCTTGTCATTCTGAGGGAGCGGAGCGACCGAAGAATCTCATTCAGGGTAAACTCCGCGAAGGATCAGGTGATGAACCGCCAAGAAGTTGGTAAGCTGGGGGAGAAAACAGCCCAGAAATTCCTCAAAAAGCGGGGCTACCGCATTCGCGAGACGGGTTTTCGTTGCCATCATGGAGAGATTGATATCATCGCCCAGCGGAAGGACTGCCTTGTCTTTGTCGAGGTCCGCACCAAGAGTAGTCTGGACTTCGGCACTCCTGAGGAGTCAATAACACAGGCCAAAAAGAAAAAACTCATCACCTTAGCCCTGACCTATACCAGTACTCACCAGAACCTCCCCCCGCTATGGCGCATAGACGTCGTAGCCATAGAACTCGATGACAAAGGCAAAACTAAGCGCATCGAGCTCATCGAAAGCGCCATCGAGCAGAGCTCCAGGTTTAATTGCTAGCTGCTCTTAAATTACTAACCTGCCGTTACCACCACGGGAATGGCTACACTGCAGTATATAGGGTCTGTGAAGTTTGAGGATGCTTGAGGCTTTATCAGAACATAAACAACAGTTAGAGCGAGTCAATCGCTCAATCCTAGGGACATTGGTGCTACCTACGACTGGCGGGGATATTATTGGCTCGCAGAGAAAATCCAGTTAAGCCGAAATTTCTTGCCATTCTCTTTTCCTGAGACAAACAAATACTAGTGTGATAATTCCCCCAACGATGAGATACAAAATTAATGGACCAACGGCCCAGACCCAGATTACATTCACAGGACAAGAGAGTATAAGGCTTGAAATGAAACATACTTTCCAATATTTTCTCCTAAGGCAAAAGACCCCACCAATAATAACAAATACATATAAAGAGCTCATAAGTAGGTTAAAAGCAAGGTGATAATGATCTTGAATACCACCATAAACAAGAATGCCCGTCATTATCCCACCAAAAATTATCATGAGAGTACCAGCTGCTCTTCTCATTCTATTTACCTACCTTACTGCATTATATCTCCACAAAAATACCTGTCTATACCTCATTCCAGATAAGAACGGGGTAAGCTGTAGGGAAAATCCAGTCAAGCCGAGATTTTTTGCCACTCACTTTCTCTGAGACAAACGAATATTAGCGGAAGAAACCCCAAAGGTATGGAGAGAAGTATATTTACATATGTAGGAAGGCCCAACCACCCTTCAAGCAACATCGAAGAGAGCAAAAGGACAATGCTTGAAGCGAAGCATAGTTTCCAATATTTCTTCTTAAGGCAAAAGAACCCACAAGTAATAATAAATACAACCGAAATAATGGTGATCAGCCACTTCCAATCATAGACATAACCCCAACCAAACAGAGGAACCCAATCAATCAGATCTTCAACAAGAAAGCCTATCGTTTTCACACCAAAAAGTATCATCAAAATACCAGCTGCTATTCTCATTCTAGCCTTCCTTCAGATGATTCTAAGCTCCTCATCTCACTTTAATATATCATGTGGGAACTGGTGACAGCTGTCAATAGTCCTAAAGTACCCAACTTATATAAAGTTTTGAGGATAGCTTTACCTTATGCAATCAGGACATATGGTTTGCGGCGCTTATGCTGCTCTCAGGTAAGGCTCCAATACTTCAGGAATTAATACTGTGCCGTCAGCTTGCTGGTAGTTTTCCAGCACAGCGATGAGGACTCGGGGTAGAGCCAGTCCTGAGCCATTGAGCGTGTGAACAAGCTGTGGTTTGGCGCCAGGCTCAGGACGATAGCGGATATTTGCTTGTCTTGCTTACACTAGTAGTTGCCTCGTTGTTGGCAGCAACCGGATCCTCAACAGAAACGGCAGTATGACCTAGTCTTGGTGATTCTGCCACACTATTGAGACGATTGCCTATCCCTCAGCATCATTTTCAGCCTATCTTGCTTGTTATTATACCGTTGTGCTAAAAAACCGAATGCAGCCGCGACGAACCAAAAGGCTGCAGCTATACCTGACATAACCCATGGCGCTTGTACGACTATGACCTCAAACGAGGCAAGTATACTAAATATAATGAGGACGAGCCCAACTGTCGTGAATTGAACCATTGTAATGTGCCAGTGCATAGCTCTAAACCTGGCATTCTGAATCTCTTCTTGAATTCTTGCAATTTGGGGTGGAGTTAGTTCGTAGTCAGTTAAATCCCACCCACACTGCGGACAAAACTTAGCATCCTCTCGAATTTTCTTATCACACAACGGGCATTTTTGCATTTTGAAGCCTGGTTTCTGACGCTGTTCGTTTCCCTTAGTTTGCGTAGGGCTCAAGTCGGCAAACCTTGCCCCGCAATAAGGACAATAGATTACTTCCTTTGGTATTGTGTTACCACAAGAGGGGCATTCTTTCATTTGCTTATCCTATGAAAATTCTTGCTTACTCAAGGCGATAAGTATAATAGCCGGAATACCCAGCCAGCAGAAAACCGAGCAAATGGAGCCGGCAAGCGCTAAACCCCAAGCTCTTCTTTTGAGTGCACAGAGCCCACCTGCCACAGCTACTATCGAAATCATTATTGCGAGCAGCCCCACCATAAACAATGGGCTTCGCCCAATGAGCACTATGCCGACAGTCAAACCAAAGACACCAGCCGAGATAGTCAAGGTGCCCGCAGCAGTTGGCTTCCATGTCTGTGCAGCTCCGACGGATACAACGCCGCCATAATCGCTACGCCTTGTTCCGCAATTGCTACAAAATTTATCATTGGGTTCCAAAGAGGCACCACACTGAGGACAGTATTTCATTTTCTATCTCTAAAACGCTACCCGCTATTGAGTCCTTAAACTCTCCTCTCCAAATCCGCTGGCTGAGCTACTCATCAGGCAAAGTACACATCTTATTATATCACTAGTTCAGTAAAGTTTGAGGATAGGCTGAGCAATGGTTAGAGCGAGTCCATCGCTGCTTGACAGAATTTAAATGACTGGTACACTTCATCTTTGGAGGTGAGATATGAATAGACAGGAGAGAGAAGAATGGGAAGCCTCACTTAAAGAAGAAAAGGCAAAACAACTTTTAACTAAGTATGAATTAGACACAAAACATCATCGTAATGTCCGAAATTGGCTTATACTTGTTTGTGTAGTCCTAGCTATCGTTTGCGGTCTCTTCTTCCGTGAATTGCGAGAGGAAATAGCTCTCAGGCACTTCTATCAGATAGAATATCAATATTACTCCCAACTAGCTACCCATTATGAGCTGTTATATTCCGAGTGCATGAGCCAAGATGTAGAGGAATCTCCATGAGTACAACTACTCATCAACCATTATTCTTTAAGTTATTACTAGAGAAGGATTTTTGGATTGCCTCCTGCTTAACCTTCTCTTGCTTTTGCCACAGCATACATTACTATCGTGGATGCTGGCACCAGTATTAATGCAGTCTGGTGGTCTGGTTTAACGGGGCAGGCACCATTGCTAAACCTTGAAGTGCCTGCCCCGTTAAATATGCTGCCTCTAGTCCATACTGCTAATAGTGACGACTGGCCACGCACCTGGATGGTCCCAATCAAGCCATAATTTATCGGTGCGCCTCCCTGAGTCTAGTGCCATAGGCAATACTTCTATTATCCTCCTAATTAGCGTAGGGAATCAGTTATATCATCTATCCAAAACTCACCTGAGCCAGTCCAACTTCCAAACCAAAGGTTCCCTCCGTAAATGGAGCCAGTCCTCATCGTTGCTGTTACCTTCCGGAGGCCATTAACATAAATATCATAAGTGCCAGCCCCCCAATCAATATTCATGACCTCAATGTGGATCCAGTTAAGGGATAGTGTCCCAGGGAGAGTGTGCCATCCTGAAGCATAATACTGTAGTTGTTCTGCAGAGTTTATCCTAAAATCGATTATCTTAGCACCGTCCCCATTTTTAATTGAAGCATATGCCGTGTCACCTTTCTTCAAGTAAAAACCTATGTAGGAAGGCTGCTGCAGTGAATAGTAAGCACGCACAGCACTTGAAGGACTTGCATTATACTTATAGAATCGAGCACTTCCTTGGCTCTCTTCGTGTGTAACTTCAGTGTCAATTTCCGCTACCGAAGCTCCAGAAGTAAGTACGTACCAATCCACCTCGCCTCCGTTGTCCTGCCAATCCTCTAGGCTATCTCCATCATCATCATCCCCCCACTCAAAGTCCTCGACAGCAAGCCCATCAGGAGTATCATCTTCGTCCTTGATAATGACGTACTCAAGGAAGTCTCCAACCTCGGCAATTAGCTGATCCCAGCTAAGCACCAGGTTGTTAGCGCCTGAGTAATTATCAGTGCATATTATGCGCTGACCCCAAGTATAACTCCACAAGCCGTAGTATTGGACACCCTTGATGGCAATCCAATGCCATTTTGTGACAGGCCAATCATTTGGATCTCCATCCGTCGATATCTCCTCCACGCCTCGAAAACCTACAAGAGTGCCCATTGACGCCAGCGCGACCGGCCAACCGTTCTCTATGGCATTCTTTATAACACCCCAATCATCAGCGGTCACATCATCATCATGGACATAGCTGAAGTCATCGTAACCATAATGCAGGGCCATCTCAACGAACCCAGGGCCATAGTTATAAGGGTCTGTTTTGCCGGTGAAGTGTGTGTCCATATATTCATGGAGGGCATCATACATTTTCGACTTTGGCGACGGTAAGTGTGTGTATTGTTGTTTGTAGTAATATCCAATTGACACTCCAGAAGAAGGGCCACACCAACAGTCAGACACGCAAGAGTAGTTCATCGGTTCTAGCGATATTTCTTGTAAGGGGATGTACCACCAGGCGTAGGCAGCAGAAGTTACACATGTCAGTAATAGGATTACCGTCAATGTAACAGCTAAAACTCTTAACAGTTGCTTTTTCACGTTTACCTCCTCTAAAGATAATTTGCTACACGCAATACAAAAAGAATTTCCCAGGTGATTCACGGACTATCTCTGTCGTTCACAGCTTCCACCTCCTTTCTCCGGCTAGCTCTCGCCGTTTTTCAGGCTAATTTGAGCCTACTCGCAAGAAATATCTAGGGATAATATATGTGAGGATAGTTAACAAAAGTTAATATAAGTTAATATAAGATAATATAAGAATAACAATCATCCTCGAAAAAAGTCAATACCTCTTAATGGCAACAGGAGACGCTAGCAACACACCATGCAATAAAACAACGACAAGGATGACAATGATAATATCTAATGGACGTGGTACGGAAATCTGCTTATTTTGGTGAAGTTTGAGGATAGCTTCACCTTCTGCACTCGGGACATATAGTTTGTAGCTCTTATGTGGCTCTCAGGTAAGGCTCTAATACTTCGGGAATTAATTCGGTCGAATTAGCTTCCATTAGATGCCTTGGATGCGGCGTCCTTGAGTTGTCCCGGGAACAGCGGCTCGTGTCTTACATCTACCGGTATGGGATATCGAACACCGGTCTGGTGGGTGGCTTCAAGCCCCCTTATAACCGGGTCAAGCCAGTTTGCCGGTATAGTGAAGGCCATCTCCGCATCCTGCACCATCGCCCAGACCCTATCGCCATTTCCCGGGAGCACTACCTTCGGCTCCCCGGTCTTGAATGTTTGCAGGACTCCTTCAGTGCAGGTCCCAGCCCGGCCGTTGAATACAGACTGCACGCCCACACCTGTCTCCTGAGTGGCTCCGTGCACCAGCCGCATCAACTGAGCGGGATTGCAGAATATCATGACCAGGTCCGGGTCGATTTTTGTTCTCTCCAGCGGAGAGAAAACCACGCCGGCGTATTTGCCCTTGCTCAGCTTAACCTGCTCTGCACCTTCTAGGCTGGTCCTGGCCGCATTCTCGTTAGCTGAGTATTTCATTACTACCATGAAGTCAATCAAGGCTTTTTTGGTCTCAGGTTCAGGCTCGCTCCACCCGTATGTATAGGCTGCAATCGGACAGGCGTTATCATCGGTCGTCATTCCCACTGTCCAACCGTACTTGCGGGCCATCGTCATACCGACGCAGAGATTTGTTTTGAATCCCATGTCCCTGGAAGGACGGCGGGTCTTTTCCGGGAATTCGTCAACGCTTTTAACCAGCTTAACGGCGATAGGGAAGGTCAGGGGTCTTATGAGTCTGTTCAGTGCTTCCGCTTTTTGGGTCCAATCTGTCACGATGTCACCTCCAGCTATAGTTTATTGAGAGTAATAGTTTATAGTACACCGCTCATAAGCGGTGCTTATGTTACTTTCAAGTAAGGCTCTAATACTTCGGGAATCAATACTGTGCCGTCAGCTTGCTGATAGTTTTCCAGCACAGCGATAAGGACTCGTGGTAGAGCCAGTCCTGAGCCATTGAGCGTGTGAACAAACTCTGATTTGGCGCCGGGCTCAGGGCGATAGCGGATACTTGCCCGCCTCGCCTGAAAGTCACCGCAATTGCTGCAAGAACTGACCTCGAGCCATTCATCACAGCCAGGAGCCCACATTTCAATATCATATGTTTTGCAGGAGGCAAAGCCGAGGTCT
>Ga0209986_10005013_pt1 | contig 11077 bp, 11 predicted proteins | sample BlataG_FD_183168 | JGI IMG/M metagenome (GOLD analysis project Ga0209986, IMG submission 183168) | Deep subsurface microbial communities from Black Sea to uncover new lineages of life (NeLLi) - Black_00105 metaG (SPAdes) (version 2) | ecosystem: Environmental > Aquatic > Marine > Oceanic >...
TATTTCAGGTCATAGACTGCATGCGCACTTGCTTTGGGAGCCATGCGCTTATTCTATCAGCCCTCCGGGCTGCCCGCTTTCATCCCTACAGCAAGCTGTAGGGTATTCAGCAGGCTTCATTTATAAACTATACTATATCCGCGCATACAAACGCGTTGGTCGACACCATTTACTTATCCAAAAAGACATTCATTCCAGTTCAAGTTTCATACGGCTGAACAGGAACGCCGTAGCGACTGCCACGATAACAACAAACAGGTAGGAGGCTGCTGCAGCCTGTCCAAGATTGAGCTTTATAAAACCGAGATAAAACACATAGAAGGCAAAAGTTTCTGTGGACGCGCCTGGTCCACCTCGGGTCAGGATAAATATCAAATCATACATCTTGAAAATATCAATTACGCGCAGCGCAGCCGTAACAATGAGGACATAACGTAAAAATGGGAGTGTTAAATAGCGGAACTTCTGCCATCCGCTAGCCCCATCAATAGTCGCCGCCTCAAAAGGCTCCACCGGCATCGAAAGCAGACCGGCAAAAATTAAGATTATCACAAAAGGTGTCCACTGCCAAACTTCGATAAAAACTACGGTTGCCAAAGCAGTGGATTGAACCGCCAGCCAGTTCCTTCCACCAATCCCGATCAAGTCAAGCATATAATTAACGATACCTAAATCAGGGTGCAGCAGCAATCTCCAGATCAAACCGACCGCTATCGGCGAAATCATCATAGGAACCATGAGCACCGAAACAAACAAGTTGCGAAATTTCGGTATGCGCGTCAGGCTGGAGGCAATGATATATCCAATGACCAATTCCAAAATGAGGGCAGCCAACGTTAGTTTCGCAGTTACCCACAGTGTGCCGTGGATACGCGGGTCTAGCAAGACTTCTTTATAATTATTAAACCCGTAGAAAAAACGCAAATCTGGTCTGTTGAGCATGTATTTTGTCAAGCTCGTTCCGAGGGAATAGAACAGGGGAAACATTAACACTATGAGCATCGCCACAACTGCCGGGATGATGAGAAGATGTTTATATTGAATCCTGTTCATTTTGAGCATACCAGTAATTTCATTTATCAGGAATAATCATGTAGAAGAACATAAAGACTGATTGCGATTTTCCAATTGAATTTACCATGATAGAAATTTGGGGTGATGGGACCATTCATCCCACCACCCCGATATTTGTTTTTTACTTGTTCACCAATGGATCATCTTTCACAACATCATTTAACACTTGAGCAGCTTCATCCATCGCCTCTTGGGGGTCTTTGGTTCCAGCCAGGACTTCTGACACATTCAAGGACAATGTGTCAATGATCTCCTGCGACCGGCAGACAATGGGGAACGGCTTTCCAGTCTCGAGCCACTCCTTGATCTTTGCCTGATAAGGGAACTTAGCGACAACATCTGGATCATTCAGAACAGGGAGCTGAACTGCGGCACCGCCCAACATGGCGCGCTTCTTGGCAATTTCGGGCGATTCAACCCACTTCAAGAACTCCCAGGCAGCGTCTTGATTGGGAGCGCTGCGCGGGATCGCCCATCCCCAACCACCCTGCATGCCGTGACCACCAGGCGTAACGGCGATATCTATGTTCCCGGCGATTTTTGATTGCTCCGGGTCATCGATCAACGGCGGCATCACGCTGTAGGTTATGATCATAGCCGCGTTGCCCTGCTTGAAGAACTCGATCTGCTCATTAAAGAAATAGCCCGTCGCAGCCTCGGTTGTGGCGTTTTGGTACATATCGACCAGAGAATTGATCGCTTTCATACCTTTTTCGTCATTCACAGCCGCGTTCCAGTCCTCATCGTAATACCAGCCATCCTGCCCAAAGAGCAGGTGGGTGTATTCGGCGTAAGAAGGAAAGCGCGCTAACTGCATAGCTACACCATACTGGTCAACCTCGCCATCCCCGTCTGTATCGCGGGTCAGGAACTTGGCGGTCTGAACATAATCCTCCAGCGAAGTTGGTACTTCCAACGGTTTACCAAATTCAGCTTCGTATTCAGCCTGGATATCGGGATCCTCAAAGATGTCCGTCCGGTATACAAGCCCCATCGTGTAGTTGTAGAATGGCAGCATATAAGTAACGCCATTGATCTCACCAAGCATATCAAACAGAGCTGGGACATATACACTGGTATCAAAATTGTCACTGGCGATGTAATCATCAATCGGCAGCAGCCAATCCCCGCACAGGAACTCGCCCACCCATTGTTTGTCGACTATGATCACGTCATACGCGCCCTGCCCTTCTCCCAAAGTGAGCTGCGGGATCAGTTTTTCATGCATAGCTGTATAAGTTACTTCCTCGATATTGACCTTCATGCCGGTCTCTTCCTCAAACTCCGGGATATACTCCCGGAAGAAATCCAGGTCTGGCACGGTCTCTTGCAGAAGGTTCAATGTTACACCTTCGAAAGGTTTTTCCTTCGCAGCAGGTTCTTCCGCGGCTGGTTCCTCCGCGGCTGGTTCTTCCGCGGGTGCTTGCGTCGCGGCTGGTTGGCAGGCAGCCAACGCCATGCTCATTATGAGCAAGGCACTGAATAAGATCCATACAGACTTTCGGTTAAGTATTACTTTAAACATCTTTCCTTTCTCCTTGTTCAATACACTACATTTTAATATTGACTATCTAGCATTCTCATCCATCACTTAGTTTCGACAAGCACCTCCTTTATACACATGAAACAACTTTTTATTCCCTATTGAGAGCGTCTTCTTTCCAAGCTACTTAATTGCACCAAGACTCAAGCCCCTCACCAGGTAGCCGCGGATTGAAAAAGCTAGCAGCATTACAGGGATGATCATGACCATGGTAGCAGCGCACAACCCTCCGATATACACACCCCGGTGGGTCAAGAAATTGGCTACCGCCACTGGCAGTGTACGGGTATTGTTACCTGTAAGGATTAATGCCAGTAGAAACTCGTTCCAGGAGAACAAAAAACAGAGGATACCTGTCGCCGCGATACCAGGTGCAGCAATCGGCATTGTAATAAACCATAGGGCTTGCATGCGCGTTGCTCCATCCACTAAAGCGGCTTCTTCCATCTCCTGCGGTACACTTAAAAAAAACCCGATCAACATCCAGATAGCAAAAGGTAATATAAATGAAAGATACGGGATAATTAAAGCCGGAAATGTATCGAACAAACCAAAAGCATTCGAAAGGAGAAAAATCGGGATCAGAATGACGATGGCAGGCATTGTGCGGTTATTAAAAATCCATCCCCTAAAGAAGTCGCCTCCGGTTCTGAACCTGGCAATGGAATAAGCGGCAAAGGAGCCCAGTGAGATGGCAAGAATGGTGGTTGCAGATGCAACAACTGCGGAGTTGAGAAAAAATTTCGGGAAAGGAACATCAGTTATCAACGATTTATAATTTTCCAAAGTCGGTGTGAAGAACCAGACTGGGGGAATCTGGTAGGCTAAATCTGGGGACTTAATAGAGGTCAGGAAGATCCAGAACAATGGCAAGAACACGAACAGCACTGCAATGGTCAGGATCAAGTACGCCAGGATAACTTCCAATCGCTGGCGGGTTTTCCTGCCGATTACCCGCGCAGGTAACTTTTTCTGCGAGATATTCGCTGGCTGATTGCTGGAAACGTTAGATTCTTCCATATATATTTATCCTATTCAATGATCTCTATCGGTTTAATCATGTCATTGATATTAAAGGTGCTATCAATTTGTATATCATTGACAAACACTCCAGCAGCGACTGGTCTTCACACGGTACTGGGTGGATAGTGATTTCATTTATCTCATTTATAGCGATGATGGCATTGATTTTTCCTTTAACCTCATCAGGGGTTCCGGCGATTGACATTCTGTCAGTTAGTATGCCAGGGATAAGGGGAGCGCTGTGCCTTGGATTCCGATAATACGTGCGCGTCCGGTAGTCTTTTCGTCTTATTACATCCAGGAACTTTGAGGACATCTCAAATTCTGGCAGATCGTCAAGATAAGGAAGAGCAGGAAAGCTTGATCTGAAATCGGACAGGATGACTGGGGCGACAGCCTGGCGGGCGAGGCTACCATCCACATGAACGGCGACATCCACTCTGGAAATCAAACGGAAATCAGCGGTAGAACGATCTGCTCTTTGCGCGCCCTCGATAATCCTGTCCAAACCGTATCGGATCGTCTCAGGGCTGGCATAATTCGCCAGCATTGCGGCGTCGCCGATTTCACCAGCCAGCCTCTGAATGCTGCGACCGAAACCAGTGGCGATCATGATCTTGATTTCTTCTGGAGGCTCGAAATCCAAACACCGTTCATTCAGACTGATGACTTCGCCGTGATAATCTACCATTTCTCCAGCGAGCAGCCTGCGAATGACATCGACCGCCTCCCGTAGGGCTTTTACAGGGCGCTTGCGGTCAATCCCCATGGCATGAAAACCGCGCCCTCCAGCACCTAATCCCAGCCAGGTGCGTCCGGGCGCTATCTCTGCCAGGCTACCAATCGTAGCTGCTGTGATAATCGGGTGGCGGGCATACGGCTCCGTAACGCAGGTGCCAATGTTAATTCGCTGGGTGTGCTGGGCAACCAGGGACAAACCAACGTAACAATCCCGAAAGAACTTCTCATCTGGATACCAAAAAGAGGAGAAACCCCATTCTTCCACTCGCTGGGCGATCTCTATCAACTCACTCGGTTTATACAGCGGTTCGATAAGCGCTCCAAATTCCATTCACTTTCCTTTATTATGGATATCACATCTGATGTCCCAGCAGCCAATGAAGTGCAAGATCGTAATCACAATATTCATGCAGCTGCCAGCGGGTCAGCTTGTCATAATCGAGGGGACCGTGGCTTTTTGTGTGGTTGTATTCCGCGACTGGGCTGGTTGCTCTACCATCTTTGATCTGAGTGTAAAGCATATAGCTATGATGGCTGAGCTGTCTGGGGACGATTAAATCCTGGTCACTCCAGTAAATCATGGTAGGAACTTTCACCAGATTGTCAACGTAATTGTTTCCGCTTCGCTCAGCGTAGGATTCGGGAACTTCTGATGGATAACCGCCGACTTCGATCGCGATTCGATCCGCGGTCCCATATTCAACAATTTCTGGGATATCCGACTCAGCCAGGTCCTCCTGCCAGACAGCCAGGTCCACGATTGGATTGAAAGCGAACAGTGCCGCAAAGCGCTCCGGATGTTTCCCGGCGACGACCAGCGCCTCCTGTCCGCCCATGCTCAACCCGCATACATATACGCGCTTTTTGTCCAACAGATATCCAAAATCCTGCAAGCCATCGATCAGATAGACCATATCCGCGATCTGTTCTGGTCCGGCTAAGGAACACAAATCCTCGCAGTGATGGTGACCGTGAGGCATAGCAATGATCACACCGTACTTGTCAGTCAGTCCATAGTAACCGCGATGATAGCCGCGCATCAGCCCTTCAAGACCGCCGTGGTAGTCTTCTTCAGCCGTCCAGGTTATGGGATGAGGTCCCAACACCAGAGGTAGGGGTTCACCGCGATACTGCCAGGGCGAATATATATCAGCCTTCATTTCACAACCATCAGCAGGCGATTTGAAAGTTATGGTCTCCTTACGGGAGTAATCTGGTTTCATATTTTCGGGCTGCTGTTCAACAAGTGGCATCATTACGTCCCTTTCCACAATCAACAACCTAGGTAATTAGAACAAGAATTCTCCATTCTCAAGGACCTTCTTCCCATCCAGGAAGATCTGACCCTCATCTCGCAGGTCCTTCACAATATCCCAATGCAAAGCAGATTGGTTCACGCCGTTACATTCTGCATAAGCTCTGCCCAAAGCGACATGCACAGTTCCGCCGATTTTTTCGTCATATAAGATGTCGTAGCAAAAACGGTCGATTCCGAAGTTGACTCCCACTCCGAACTCGCCGATCCGCCGGGCACCGTCATCCATATTGAGCAATTCTGCCAACAAATCTTCATTTGTACTGGCGCTGGCACTGACCACACGCCCTTCTTCGAATTCCAGACGGATGCCCTCAATCAACTGACCGACATAAACTCCCGGGAAGTCGAAAGATATGTAACCTTCAGCAGAATCATCGACTGGCGCAGTGAATATTTCCCCATCAGGCATGTTGAATTGACCGTCTGCAACCACGTAAATCCTGCCTTTGGTCGAGAAGCGCAGATCAGTTCCAGCTCCCACGATGCGCACTTCTTCGGCTGCCTGGAATACTTCTTGAATTTCGGTGTAACGTTCAGTTTCGGCAGCCCAGTCTCTCAGGGTAGCATTGAAAAAGAACTCCATCATTTCGTCAGTGCTGGTCTTTGCCTGCTGGGCGAAGGACTCGTTCGGTACGCGCACTAAAACCCAACGCGTCAGTTCATTGCGCATTGCCGAGACTTTACCCAAGGCACGCTTGCGGGCAGTGATATTCCCGGGAGAAATACCTGTCAGCTCGCTGGGATTGCTGGCACCTCGTAGACCAATATATACGTCAGCCCACTCCATACCATAAGCCATCATGTCCGGCACCCACTCCAATTGATCCTGCTCCCCATAGAGCATCAGGTCTCGTTCCAGATACGCCGATTGGAATTCGATGTGCGGAAGTGCTCCGGCTTTTACAGCCTGTGCAAACACAGCCCGTGCAAGGGGAAAAGTGTCGATTTCCATCATTGTGATCAACACCTTGTCTCCGGGTTGTGTGCCTGTCGAATAATTGATCAGGACTTCAGCCAACTGCTGCCACCTTTTATCGATCATAAATCATCCTCCAAAACATACTTTAAATATTTGCTGATTCCAGAACATCAAAGCTCGCCCCTTGACCACGGCAGCAGCATTTCGTTCAACTTTTCACTGAGCTTCATCTGCCACATGACTGTCACGCAGGCGGTTGGATTCAAAATGCCTACTTCGGTGATAATCGCTGTCACCAGGGCGGGAGGGGTTTCATCGAACAGGCTTCCGATTACTTTTACGCTGTCGGGGTATTCACCTTCCAATACTTCGTGTCGGTGGATCTCTTCAACTTTCCAGGGTAAACCGATCAGCGTTGTGGGATCAAATTTTAGCGTATCAGCAGCCGCATAAAAAGGAACCCCGTGTTCTTTGGCTACCAGGGCTGTGGGATATGTGCCCACTTTGCAGAGAGAGTAGCCATGCGCTGACACAGCATCTACTCCCACAAAGACCGAATCGCTTTTGGGTACAAGCTCCCCAATGCAGGCGTCTATACTGACCGAAACTGGTATGTCTTCCTTGAGCATCTCGTCTACGGTCCAGATACCTTCATTGGCAGGTCGCGATTCTGTTACTACCACGCTGAAGGACTTGCCCTGGGATTTGGCACGCCGGAATATGCGCCATACAGTCGAGCTCATGCTGTATGTGAAGACCACATCGCCATCCTTGATCTTCTGAGCGCCATACTGGGCTACTTTTTCAAGAGCGCTTTCCGCCCAACTCAAAAAATCTACTGTTGCTTTTAGGAGCACTTCTTTCAACTCCGCGGCGGTTGGCTGTTCTGCATGGGCATCTTCCATACTGCCAAGGACGCGGTGCAGAGCGTTTATAGGCGGCGCGAGGGAAGGCATGACGCGCATAATTTCTACAACGGCTGCCTCTACTTCAAGCGTTAGAGTCTCGGCGCTTTGCGCCTGACTGTCTGCAACAATTACAGCCAGGGCTTGGACAACCTCTTTCGCCGTATCAGCAGCGCCCCCAATTACATCCGTTCGTATGCGTTCAACAACGGTTTCTATCGCCTGGTGTTTAGACATAATTCTCTCCATATTTTTGTAAAGATTTCGTAATTATTATGCTGTGCCAGAAGCTCTAAAATGCTTCAAGCCGGGCTTGCAGCGTACTGACCTTTATGCTTTCATAAATCAGTTCTGGTACGGGCGGTGAGCACCTCTTCCATAAACCTTTCTACGCGTTCTGGGTCGACATTGTTCCAAGTGTAGCCGTCCTCTTTGAGGCTTGACCCAACAATCACACCATCAACAACGCTCAGATACCGGGATATATTTTCGGGTTTAGCGCCAGTGTTGAGAAAAACGGGTGTCTCGGCGGTTGCATCCTTTACTTCTTGCAGCTTAGATAAATCCGGTTCCATACCAGCCATTGGTCCAGACACCAGGATCGCATCCGCCAGGCTGGACACCACTGCGCTATGAGCACGCAGCGCAAGTGACCTGGTCCCAAGTGTCGAGCAGAATTCAGGCTCCACATTGAAGAATAAGCGGATATTCTCAGCTCCAATTTGCCGCCGCAAGCGTAGTACTGCTCCCGCATTTGGTGACCAGAGTCCCATATCCGATTCGTATGTGCCAGTAAAAACTTCGCGAATAAATGACGCCCCAGTGGCGTGTCCGATCGCAATTGCTGCCATTGGATCCCACAGGATATCAACGCCGTACGGTATTTCCACTGGTGCCAGCTCGGTAACTACGCGCGTCATGACAGCAATCTGCTCGATTCCTGCTTTCAGCATATACGGGCGGTCGTCCTCATTGCAAAACATGACCGCATCTACCCCGCCCTCAACCAGGAGGCGGACATCTGAACGTACATGCTCTACTATCGCATCCACACCACCTAGCTCATCATAGCGCGGCGTTCCAGGCAGTGCCGGAACGTGCGCCATCGCAATGACGGGCTTGGGTGTGGCAAATAAATCCTCGGTCCATAAGGTCGTCATATACCCTCCGTCTTAATAAGATAGAATAGAAATTTACAGATCTGCAATTTCTACATTAATCCCTTTTTCAATAAATGCAGATACAATATCCATTGGGGCTGAACTGTCAGTAATGATAGTTTGAATAGCAGAAAACGGTCCGATCGCTGCAAAGGTGATGCGTCCGATTTTCGCTCCCTCGGCGACAACGATCTTTTCGTGGGTGCTATTCAGAAGCGCGCGCTTGACCAGGGCGTCTTCTAGATTGTACTCAGTCAAGCCTTCCTCTAAGCTCAATCCCCCAACGCCGATGAAGGCTTTGTCCACATGAAATTCGCGGTAAGTGTTTTCAGCGATATGCCCTATCATCGAAAACTCGCGCGGTCTGACAATCCCGCCGGTCATTATCAGGCGCACATCGGTGCCAAGTGAGAATTGGGCAGCTATTTCGTTTGCGATTGTCAGACTGGCAGTTAATATAGTGAGATTGCGTTTGCCTTGCAGTGCACGGGCGATCTCAAGCGTGGTGGTGCCCACATCCAAAGCGATACTGTCCCCATCATAAACTAAATCGGCTGCCTTACGTCCAATCGCTTGCTTGGCTTCAGTTGCCTGGGTGATACGCATATTATAGGGCGGCTCGTAGCTCCTTCCCAGGCTGCTTACTGCCCCACCGTGAACCCGCCGCAAGAAACCCTGACGGTCCAGAATTCTAAGATCGCGCCGGGCAGTCATTTCAGACACATCGAATAAATCACATATATCCCCCACCGTTATCTTGCCCTCACTGGTTACTACTTCTAATATCGTTCGATGCCGCTCGTCTGGGAGCATAGACCTTACTCCTTATTTTTCCGTAACAGCGATCCCAAAGTGTGGTTTATATTAAACTCGACAAGACGCTCCCGTTCTAATCTTACGATATTATACAGATTATATGATTGGATGTCAATAAACAAACATTAAAGTTTTAAAAAATATGACCGGGATCGCCATAAAAACTGCTGTGCTGCCCGATTATTACTAACGATTGAGAGTTAGAATATTAAGAGAAATGCGATTTACTCTATCGCTGACCGGCATTTCTCGCATGGCGCTGACAATGCCAAAGGGGCTGATTAACCCTTTTTCGGTGATGATGCCGGTGATAAGCTCTGCTGTGGTTTCATCAAAAATTTTTCCAACTATTTGAACGCCTTTCTGTTCATTATTCTCGAAGATATCCTGGGGTGTTAACGGATTGGTCTGGCTGGAAAAACCCTGCATCTCAGGGGGAATAAATTTTAAAGTATCTGCCCGTATATATACTGGTACAGCGTTCTCCCGAGCGACCAGTGCACCTGGATAGGTGCCAACTTTACATACAGCAGAACTCCGGGGTGATTATCGCTTCCGCTCCAGATAGCATCAAATCGGCTTGGGGTAAAAATTCACCTATACCAGCATCAATTCCAATTTTGACTTCTATGCCCATTTTGCCCAATTGATATGCGGTAACGCGACCATCACAATTAGGTTGGGATTCAGTCACTAATACGTTGAAATGTATACCGGCGTCGTTGACCTCCGTTAGCGACCGTAGTACGGTCTCACTTAAAGTATGCGTATAAACTGTCATTCCGGGTTGGATGAGTTCAACTGCATATCGACTGATTTGATCGGGAGCATCTTGAGCCCATCGCTGGAATTCTTCCACCACATAAGCCAGACGAGCTTTTAATTCTGGGAGAGTGTCTTTTTTCTTTAATCCTTCGTCCAAACAGCTAGCGAAGCGGTGCATGACGTTCAAGGGAGGTGCATAGGCAGGCATGACCTTCAAGATCGCGCTGATAGAAGTCTCGACCTCTAGGGCTAAAGTCTGTGTATCGTCCGTCAGACTGTCATTTACTGACTCAATCAATACGCGCATGACCTCGCGCCCGCTGTGGGCGGCATGCAGCTCGGCAGCTTCTAATTGAGCAACTATCTTTTTGACAGAAGGGTGCAATCCCATGCGAACCATTTTACCCCGGTTTACAGATGTAGCATACACACCCAAAAATTATCGTCCAGGTGACAGAATTTCTCAATACATTAAACTCTTTCGTGTATTCTCGTCCTTATTCGTGGGCGGCTAACAACAACCTCCCACGGGAGGTTAAACAGGAGGTTTTTTCCATTCATCGGTATATGCATCCATACTACATTCGAATGTGGATACAGACCCTCAGCGATCCAGCCCTTGGTAATAGAGATCGACCTGCAGCTCACACAAAAACTCGATTGGCAGGTGGACAATCAGATCACCCGCCTCAGCCCTTCATCTTTTTAAATCTTCTCATGGTTGCGTCGCTCGTCAGGTCGCGGATGGCATCTGAGCCGATCCATCTGGCGGACTTCGAATCTATCTCCTTTAACTCTAGTGCGGTCGCCAGG
>Ga0209986_10005014_pt1 | contig 11076 bp, 11 predicted proteins | sample BlataG_FD_183168 | JGI IMG/M metagenome (GOLD analysis project Ga0209986, IMG submission 183168) | Deep subsurface microbial communities from Black Sea to uncover new lineages of life (NeLLi) - Black_00105 metaG (SPAdes) (version 2) | ecosystem: Environmental > Aquatic > Marine > Oceanic >...
GTTTTATACGATATTCATGCACTATTTTTCATTTTAAAATCCCACTGAATGTTTCCGGAGAACACACTCCAGTGGAAACGCACCCGAAAAGCTAATATGCATCGTACACCATCCAAAAGATTATGTTGGTGATTGAGCGAAACAAAAAAAGGGAGGACGTATTACAAATACCTTATTCCGCTCTAACAATAAAAGAAGCGTTATACTTGCTTACGAATTATCATGATGGATACTTCGATGCGTGTAAACAGAGGCTAATATTATATTAAAAGCACGTTCATCCAAACATTTGTGAAGGCTCGTGTTGCTCCTTAATCCAATCTTCAATTTTTTGCGCTTCTCTATATAATGGCTCTACGTCTATCTTAACGGTTGGACTCGCCGGATATTTTGGTTTTGACTCAGATACGATAGAGACGGGAGGGAAGTCATCGGAGTCCAAAACGCTAATTTGATCGAGTATTAAAGCTTCAACAAGGTAATTCGCTACAATTGAACCTATTATACTCGCGCTCGAAAAACCATCTACTACTGTCGCACCTCGAAGGTCCAAATCTTTAGATTTATATACGTCTATTTTTATTGTCATTTTTCATTCCTTTTACAATTAATTACATTTATTTCACTTCAGTGCTATTTAAAATCTTCTACGGTTACTATTTTTCTTTCAAACGATTGAATTTTCTTTTCTAACCTCTTTATAAATATTTTATATTTGTTTAGTTCCATAGAAAAAATAAAATTTTAGTATAGAGAAACTAAGACATTATACATTCTCAGGATAAAGAAGAGGTGCGACAATTGCAACTGCTGTTCATACATTCGGATTATGTAGAATACGAAGCGAAGGAGAAGACGCGAGTTGCCGAGCCTATTAGCGAATCGAGTAGGAATGAGCGGGTAGAAGAAGCATTGGTCGTTTTCATTGCAGTGGAAAGAGAAGACGAGAAAGACGTAAGATACGTGGTAGAAAAAGCGTCGGAAGAAGCCATTTCTATTTTCAATAAGGTCAACGCGGAAAGAATTGTTTTGTATCCGTATGCGCATTTAAGCTCTGAGCTGGCTTCGCCGGGGAGGAGCATAGAGATATTGCGAGAGATGGAGAAGGAATTGCTTTCAAGAGGTGTGGAAGTAAAGAGGGCGCCTTTTGGCTGGTATAAATCGTTTACGCTGCGATGCAAAGGGCATCCGCTATCCGAACTATCAAGGAAAATAAAGGCTCGTGAAAGTGTAGAGGCAGAAGAAGCAGAGGTAGAAAAGGAGTCAAAGGCGTTAGAAGCAGAGGAGAAGGCGGAATCTCATTTCTTTTTTATGGATGAAAAAGGGAACCTCATAAGGACGGCGGATTTTGAATTTAAAGAAGAACAAGAGAATTTACGGAAGTTCTTCGTGTATGAAAGTGAGAAAAGAAGAGCCGTGGATAAGATACCGCCGCACGTAGAGCTAATGAAGAGATTAGAAATATCGGATTACGAGCCCTCTTCGGACCCCGGGAATTTGAGGTGCTATCCCAAGGGTAAGTTGATAAAAACGTTATTGGAGGATTACGTCAGGAATTACGTGGCTGAATATGGTGCTGCGGAGGTAGAGACGCCCATAATGTATAGTACGGAACATCCATCGCTGAAGGATTACCTTGAGCGGTTTCCTGCGAGGCAGTATTCGATGGTAGGTAAAGGAGGCAAGCCGGATTTGTTCTTACGGTTTTCTGCTTGCTTCGGGCAGTTCCTTATGGGAAAGGACATGAGCATGTCGTATAAAAACTTACCGCTGAAGATTTTCGAGCTCGCTTCGTCTTTCAGGAAGGAAAAAAGAGGTGAACTGGTGGGTCTTCGTCGTTTGAGAAAGTTCACGATGCCGGACATGCATACTTTCTGTAAGGACATGGGAGAAGCGTTGGAGGAGTTCAAAAAGCAATATGAGCTGTGTATGCGAGTTTTAGAGGGCATAGGATTTTCATCGAAGGACTATGAAGTTGCGATAAGATTCACAAAGGAGTTCTACGACGATGATGCAAATAAGAGGTTTATAGAGGAATTGGTGAGAATAGCGGGGAAGCCAGTGCTGATAGAGATGTGGGACCAGCGGTTTTTCTATTTCGTGCTCAAGTTTGAGTTTAATTTCGTGGATGCATTGGGAAAAGCATCGGCTTTGTCCACCGTCCAGATAGACGTGGAGAATGCGGAACGATATGGCATAAAATACGTGGATGCGAATGGTAAGGAGAACCGTCCGATTATACTTCATTGCTCTCCAAGCGGAGCGATAGAGAGATGCATGTATGCGTTGTTAGAGAAGGCGTATCTGGATAAGGAAGGGGGAGTTCTGCCGATGCTTCCGCTATGGCTTTCTCCTACACAGTTGAGAATAATTCCTGTGGCAGAGCGGCATTTGGAATACGTTGAGGGGGTTCTTCCGCTGCTAACCGGGATAAGGGTGGACGTGGACGACCGCGAGGAGACGGTGTCAAAGAAGATAAGGGATGCGGGTCGTGAGTGGATTCCTTACGTTGCAGTGGTGGGGGATAAAGAAGTGGAGAAGAAGACGTTGAACGTTACCATAAGGGAGGAATCGAGCGACAAGAAGCAAAAGGTAGAAATGGATGTTTACGCGTTGAAAGAGCGGATTGCGGAAGGGTTAAAAAACAAACCTTTCTGGAAATTGCCGGTTTCTTACAGGTTGTCAGAGCGAGCAAAGTTCGTGGGTGGGTAAGAGAGGTCACATAGAAAATTTATTATTATTTTTCTAATAATACATATTTTAAACCATAAGTAGTTTAAATATATTCAAAAATGTCCAAAATAAAAGACCTGCCATTAGAAGAAAGACCGAGAGAGAAATTATTGGAATATGGCGCAGATAAACTCTCGGATACGGAACTCCTGGCGATTATACTTGGAACGGGAGTCAAGGGCAAATCAGCATTGGACTTGGCGGATGAGACGCTAACCAAATTTGGTGGGTTCAAAGGGATGTCGGGCAGGGACTTTGAAGATTTTAAGAAAATTGATGGGCTGAACGATGCGAAATTGGCATCTATTTCCGCCATGCTCGAAATATCGAGCAGAATTGTAAGGCAGGTATTGAAGGATTATCATATCATCTGAAAATGGCGAAGAAAACATCTACACCATACGATGCGCCCGAACTGAAATATACCGAATGGTTGGCATCAGGGGAATTAAAGGAATGGATTGACGACGTATGCAAGGATAAAGGCCTCAGGTATTATACTCATATTGAGAGAGCTATCGAAAGAAAAAGACCCGATATTCTGATATTTCAGGAGCCGAAGAAGCCCGTGTGTCTAATTGAGATAAAACCCCCTTCCTGGGACCCACTTACGATAAATCTGGTTAAAGAGGCTTTCTTTAAGGCAGATAGAATAAAAACGCCTTATTTTGCTACCTGGAATATCAATAAATTGGTGCTCTTTAACACCCGGGAATTCGATAAAACGAGGTCACTACGCGATGGAATAATACAGATTTATGACGTGACAGAGGTATCCGAGTTAAAGGAAATCGAGGAAACGGAACATAAGATAAAGATAAGAGGTTTTCTGGAAGAATTTCTGGAAGAGTTAGAGCTCCTCTACGAGGGAAAGAAAGTTGCTCCAAAGATGCCGATTGACGAATATTTCATGTCTTATTTAATGAACAGGTATGGGTTTTTAGCGGGACAAAAGAGGACTACACAAAGATATCACGGCAGGCTGCTTATCTTCTGATTAACAAAGTCTTGTTCTACACGGCATTGCAGGAGAAGTTCGATTTAGACCCGCTGGAGATGCCAGAGAAACCGAGGAAGGGCGATGTTTTAGAACAGATACTAAAAGCGTACTTTACACGAATCTTAAAGGTGGATTACGAGACGATATTCACGACAGAATTTATAGATGAGATAGCATTCCCAGAGGATGAAAAGGCAGTTGAATCAATACGCGATTTGATTAACGAGATTAGCAGGCACCGGATTTCAACAATAAGTTACGAGTTCATGGGGAATTTGTTTGAGAACTTGATTCCCGATAAGGATAGACATCTCCTTGGGCAGTATTTCACAAATTCTGATGTCGTTGACCTAATTCCGAAATTCTGTTTGACGTCTGAGCACGATTTTGTTCTTGACCCGGGATGTGGAGCAGGGACTTTTCTCGTGAGAGCGTATGGACATAAAAAGCTTATGAACCCGAGATTGAAGCACGAAGAGATTCTCCCGACAATATGGGGGATTGATATATCTAAATTCGCCTCGCATTTATCAACGATAAATTTGGCGATTAAGGATTTAAGCGTAGGGGAGAATTATCCGCGGGTAGCTCATTCTGACTTCTTTGAGGTTAATCCGCCAAGTGTTAGCCAGACGGGTATTCATTTCGGTATTCCGAAACCCGCAAAAGCAAAAATCAAGAGTTTGGGTGTAGAAGAAAAGGAGATAGAATATCCCGAAAGATTTGACTGTGTGGTTGGGAATCCGCCGTACACGAGACAGGAGGAGATAGAGCGGTTAGCGAAACGGGGCTATAAGGTGAATTTGATTGAGCTGGCTTTGTCCGTCAATAACAATAAACTTGCGCAGCTCAGTAAAAGAGCAGGCATTCACGCTTATTTCTTCGTTCACGGCTATAAATTTTTGAAGACGGGAGGGCGGTTTGGATTTGTGGTATCCAATTCATGGCTGGATGTGGATTGGGGAAGTGGACTGCAGGAATTCTTTTTAAAACATTACAAGATTATGGCGATTATAGAATCGAAAGTAGAGAGATGGTTTGTTGACGCAGATGTGAATACCTGTATAGTGATTCTGGAAAGGTGTGATAAAGAAAAGGAAAGAAAGGAGAACGTTGTCAGATTTGTGCAGTTAAAGAAACCCTTAAGGCATTTCATCCCAAATGCGGAAAAGGACTGGGATAAAGAGGTTAAAAGGCTTCAAGAGATTGACAAGTTGGTGAAGCTGATTTTAGCACATACGGATTATTACGAAAACGAGGAGATAAGGATATATCCGAAAACTCAACCGGATTTATGGAATGAGGGTTACGATAAAGATTCACAGAAATATACTGGCGCTAAATGGGGTAAGTATATTCGTGCACCTGCGATTTTCTTTAAGATTATGGATAAAGTTAAGGACTTGTTTGTTCCACTGAAAGAGGTTGCAGATGTTCGATTTGGAATTAAAACAGGAGCAAACGAGTTTTTCTATCTTACGGAAGAGGAAATAGAGGCATGGGGAATTGAAGAGGAATTCCGGTGTCACAAAGAGGGAGGAAAGTGGGTGCCGAACTATGTGATTAAATCGCCGAGAGAGTGCAAAGGAATCGTTGTGAACACAGAGGATTTGAAGTTCAAGGTTTTGATGATTCATAAAGATAAGAAAGAATTGGAGGGCACGAATGTCTTGAAATATATTGAATACGGAGAAAGTAAGGGATTTCATGAAAGACCAACTTGTAAATCAAGGATAGAGAAGGCAAAAAGCGTTTCGAGGAACAATAAGAACAAGAAGAAGTTTTCAGAAGTTGATTTGCTTGTTAAGAGAACGCTGGATTCTTTAGGTGATGAAAATATCCCAAAAAACTTTTTTGATGGCATGGGCGAATACGAGGAGATGATTTTACCGAGGTTCAGAAAAGAAGCAAAGATTGAGAAAACCCTGACGGGCTGGCAACTGACAGATGGAAAGGAAAGGGTGTTTTTTGACGATAAAAAGCAAGCTGTGTATTGCGGGATACTGGCGTTCATGGGGATGGAGAAAGTGAAAATCCCGAAAGAGTTGGATGAGAAGAAAGTCAACGCACTCCGAAATATCGTGGATTCTGTGTTCCAGGCTATCAACGCAACCTTAGAGACGGTAACGGATAAAAAGAGAAGGGATGTGGTTAAGAGCCTGGTTATCGGTAGGATTATAGCAAGAACAAATGAAGCAGGCGCATTTGTTTAACTCTAAAAAATGCTTAGAAATTAGAATCGCAGATTACCCCGCTCTTTATTGAACACGTTCCATTACCGCTACTATTGTTTTTTCATTTATCGCCTCACCCGCCAGACACAATTCTAATAATCGTTATCGCTCCTTTAGTATTATTAACATCCACTTTTTCATCCTCCGGCACTGGCGTTCCATCACGCAGCACAACCACCTCTACGGGATTTAGTTTCAGCTTTTCTAACACGTTCTCGTACGTATCGCCATTCGATACTTCTATCCTTCTCTCTTCCTCTTCACCCGCGAGTATCTTCACTTTAAGTCCCATAAAACCTTTTCTTACAAAGAAAAGCTTTACCAAAGAAATTTTTATCCACTTGAGAGTAAAGATAGGGATCTTATCCATTCTCCTTTCGCCTCTCTTGTCGTGCCTACAACCAATCTCGTCTCGTATTTTGTGCGCTCTATAACGCCACGAGCTTCTATCTTTTCGCGCTCTAACGCTTGCCCGGCATAAGTATGAGTGAAAGAAAGAACCTTGTTTATTTCCGGGTGGTCTATTTCATATATCGCAGGGCTGTCAAAAGAAAAATAGGCGTCCTTTACTTCCGCCGTTATCTTTCCGTAACCCGCTCCTTCTCCTCGTTCGTAATTCCGCATATCCAACTGCTTTATTTCTTCACGGTCTCGCACGTATAAAATATCGAAGTATGAGCTGCCGATTGCACCTCTATTTCTCTTTCTCCTTTCATGTGCAACGAAATCCGCATAACTCAATTCCGGCTTCCTCTTCTCGTAAATCCGCTTCCACACCGCTTCTTTTAGCTCTGTGAGAAGACCCTCTACTCTCGCATCTTCTATAACCGCTCTCGCGAGGTTGAAGTTCTTCAGTCCATAGATAACAAAATCGAGGTCTGATTTTTCGCCGTTAAGACCACATAAAAAGGAGCCCGTGATGCCTATTCTCTCTTTCGGAACGTGCTTTCCAAGAAGTTCATAAATAGTTCTGACCTGCTCTTCGTGCCCGGCAATTCGCGGGAGTCGCTCCTCAGGTAGCAGGAGTTCTTTTATATCTCCTTTTGGAATCGAATGCACGCCTTTTACATATCCGGGGCGACGTTTTCGCAGGAATTCATAAGATTCGTGAAAGCTCAATTTCCTGTATCTTCCCCGCTCTGACACTCTTTCACCTTTTTTATCCGGAACATATCGCAAGAGGCATTTCAAGTCCCCTTCTCCTAAATCATAACTGACCACAGAAAAAATCCAATCTTGCTTTGTTATCACAAAATCCCTTATCCTCGGTATCATGCTTGCTTTTATATAAGAAGAATCAAATATAAAGAATAAAATGAAGCTGCTATTGAGTTTTCCGTCGTATTTGCACGAAGAGCCACACATTGCTGAAGTAATCCTCGAAACGGGTGCGAAAATAAACATAGACCGGGCGAATGTGGATGCAGTGCGAGGCGAGCTTATCATTGACGTCCCGCGGGATAACGTGGAGCGTGTTGCTGCGCTTTTCCGGGAGAAAGGCGTTGAAGTAAGGAAATTAATGAAACTGATTGCGTGGGATGAAGAAAGATGTATCCACTGCGGTGCTTGCATTTCTGTTTGCCCAACCAGCGTGTTTAAGTTCGACCCTTCGTGGAACGTATATTTAGAGGAGGAGAAATGTATTCGGTGTGAAGTGTGTGTAAAAGCATGCCCACTCGGCGCTTTAGCGTGTGTGGAATGATAAAAATGAAAAAAGTAGGCATTGCAGATACTACATTCGCAAGATATGACATGGGCGCAGCGGCAATAGACGAGCTGAAGAAAAACGCATCGGTGAAGATAGAAAGGTACACGGTCCCGGGGATAAAGGATTTGCCAGTGGCATCGAAGAAGCTAATAGAGGAAAGAGGATGTGACATAGTGATGGCGTTGGGCATGCCCGGACCCGAGGATATAGACAAGCAATGTGCACACGAAGCCTCGCTTGGAATTATGGCTGCACAGATTCTCACTTCTAAACACATAATAGAGGTTTTCGTATATGAAGACGAGGTAGAGGATGAGAAGGAGCTTGCGTGGCTTGCAGACAGACGTGCGAGGGAGCATGCACAGAACGTGATAAAACTGCTTTTCAAGTCCGAGGAAATGGAGCGGGAAGCGGGAATGGGGAAGAGGGAAGGGTTTGAAGATGCGGGTCCGATAAAGTTATAATTGCAAAGTGTTATCTAAATAAACAATCAATTAGTGTAGGCAGAGAGATGATAAAAAAACTAAAAGTAAAAAACTACAAAAGCTTGAAAAACGTAGAACGCGACCTTGACAAATTTAATGTTCTAATCGGACCAAATGCATCTGGGAAAACCAATTTATTGGATTGCCTGGCGTTCATTTCTGAATTTGCTCAAGGAAATGTTGATGGCAGCTTAAAAGGAAGAGGAGGTTATGAACACGTAGTCTTTAGTGGTGAAAAGGAAAACATAGAATTATTCATTGATTTCGTGCTTAATAGCGTAGCATCTAAATATTCCATTTCTATTCTTAAAGGGGGAATAGACGAAGAAGAATTAACTATTGAAGATGTAGGAGTGATAGATCGGCATTTGAATGACATCAAAAAGCGAGTAGATACTGGAGAGCTTGAAAAAGTCGGTGCGGGTACTTGGGTACCCGCGATTTTTTATCACTCTCCCAAAACCAGAGAATACCTGACCTCGTGGAGGTCATACAATTTTATCACCTCGGAGATGAGAAAAACGTATTCAGCCAAAAGAAACCTTATTCTGGATAAAAATGGAGGAAATTTAGCACAAGTTTTGCTCTCTTTGCATAATGAACGTCCGAAAATCTTTGATAAAATAGAGAACATGCTTAAGCAGGCAATTCCGCAGATAGACGAACTTTTGACTCCTTTGACTGAGGGTGGAGATACTTACGTAGCGATTAGAGAAAAAGCCTTTGATACTCCTTTTGACCATTTCCAGGTTTCCGATGGCACGCTCAGACTATTAGCTTATATCACCGCGATAGCCTCAACTGAGCCTAAATTAGTTTGTTTTGAAGAGCCTGAGAACTTCATTCATCCGCGGTTGTTTGAGCTTTTAGTGGAGATTTTGAAAAAATCCGATAAGCAAATAATTCTGTCAACGCATTCTCCATATCTTGTTGATTGGGTTGAGCCAGAGGATGTGATAATAATGGAGAAAGAGGAAAAAGAAACAGTAGCAAAGAGATTAAAAGGGGTTGATAAGCTAAAAAAACATCTGGAAGAAATAGGTCTTGGAGAGTTGCTGTATAGCGGAGAGGTTGGTGGGGTTCCTTGATAGGATTTATAGTGGAAGGTCGGTCAGATGAGAAGGTGGTAGAGGAAATTAGCAAGAAGCTTCGTGTATCCCCCAAAATAAATTCATAATCCTGAAAATGCGTGCAAGCCGGAAGAAGTTTTAGACTAAACCCTTTCAGGGTTTTCGGGGACGTGGGCAGAGCCCACGATTTTCAAGAAGAACGGAAGGGAATACTTAAAAGGAGGTGAAGACCCGAGAGAAATAGCAAAAAGATTGAGGTTAGAGAAAGTTATAAAGAAGTGCCCTTCTTTTATAAAGTTCAAACAGTTTATAATCAAAGAATAGAAAGGAGTTAAAAATGGTAAAAGAAGAAGAAATAAAATTGGGCTTTGTCGTGTCAGAGTTTCACCGCGACATTACGTACCAAATGGAGATACTGGGTAGAGAGCATGCAGAGTTTCTCGGTGCGAAAGTTTCTCGCACTATATATACGCCGGGAACCTTTGACATGCCGCTTGCAGTGAAGAAAATGCTAACCGAGAAAGAAGTAGATGCCGTGGTTACCTTAGGCTGTATAATAGAAGGCGCTACGGAGCATGACGAAGCGATAGCATCGCAGCTCACGAGGAAGATAATGGACCTTTCGCTGGAGTATGAAAAACCAGTGACTTTGGGCGTCTCAGGACCCGGGATGACGAGATTAGAAGCACAAGAAAGGGTAGATTATGCAAAAAGAGCGGTAGAAGCGGCGGTAAAGATGGTGAAGCGGTTAAGGGGTTAGAGGTTTAGCGGTTTAGCTGCGAAAGACTAAGCGGCTGAAATGAAAAAGAATGATTGACGATGAAGAATTTTAAGGAATTAAACGTGTGGCAAAAAGGGATTGAACTTGTAGCGATAGTGTACAAGATTACCTCCACATTTCCATAGGAAGAGAAATATGGTTTGAGTGCACAGATGAGAAGGGCTGCGGTTTCTATTCCATCAAATATTGCTGAGGGGCATTTGCGAAAAACAGCAAAAGATTTTAATAATTTATCTTCAAAAATAGAAGAACTTTCAAAAATGCTATCCTCCTTCTACTCCAAAATAAAGTCCAAACCACCAACATGCTAAACCTCTAAACCGCTAAAAAGCTAAACCGCTAATAATCCAAGCCGCTAATCCGCTTGAAGTCACCTCAACCTCGCTGGAATCTCCTGGTTCCTTATCAAATCCTCAACGCTTTCCCTCGACCTTATCAAATCTACCTTTCCATTGCAAACCAACACTTCCGCACATCTCGGTCGCCCGTTATACTGCGAACTCATCGAGAATCCATAAGCGCCCGTATCCAATATTGCAACTAAATCCCCTCTCTCTACTTCCGGGAGCATTCTATCTTTCGCTATTATATCTCCCGCTTCGCATACAGGTCCGGCAACGGTATATAACTCCGAAGCCCGCTCGTTTACCTTGTTCGCCACCACCACTTCGTGATACGCGTCATACATCACAGGTCTTAAAAACAAATTGAATCCGGCATCTATCGCCACGAAATTTTTATAAGCGCGCTTAACTGCGTTTACCTTGCTCAGCAGTATTGTAGTTGCGCCCACGAGAGACCTGCCGGGCTCTAATATCAACTTCGGATTTATGCCCAACGATTTCATCCTTGCTTCAAAGGTGGGTAGTATTGCTCCGGCAAGGTCTTTTGGCGTGGGTGCCATCTCTATTTCCTCGTGCCTGTATCCTATTCCAAGTCCTCCGCCGAGGTCCACAAATTCGAGCGCTATGCCCTTCTCGCATAATCCCTCCACGAGGTCCATCATCTTTTCCGTCGCTTCTCTGAATACGCTTACGTCCAATATTTGCGAACCTATATGACAAT
>Ga0209986_10005017_pt1 | contig 11074 bp, 7 predicted proteins | sample BlataG_FD_183168 | JGI IMG/M metagenome (GOLD analysis project Ga0209986, IMG submission 183168) | Deep subsurface microbial communities from Black Sea to uncover new lineages of life (NeLLi) - Black_00105 metaG (SPAdes) (version 2) | ecosystem: Environmental > Aquatic > Marine > Oceanic >...
CCCAACTCCAGCGGTCGAAAGAGACAAGGGGTCGCGAGCGTGTTGTCAACGATCAAGGGCACGTTGTGAGCACGCGTGATTTCAGACAGGCCGGCGATATCGGTCACGAACATGGTGGGGTTGCTGGGGGTTTCAGCCCACACAAAGCGCGTCCTGGACGTGATCTGGCGTTCCCAATCCTCCAGGTCGGCGGGATTCTCCACGAATCGGGGTGTGATGCCCAGGCGCTCGGGGGCCAGTTGAAAGAACAGTCTGTAAGCCTCGCCGTAGATCATATGGCTCGTGACAATTTCGTCACCGACTTTGGCCAGATGATTGGTCAGGGCAAAGACCCCTTGCATGCCAGAGGCCGTCGCCAAGGCTCGCTCACCCCCTTCCAGGGCGGCCAACCGCTTCTGCAGGACATCGACGGTGGGATTGTTCATACGGCCATAGTAGTAGCCAGGCTCCAGGTGCTGGATGACTCTAGCGCCGTGAGCGACGCTTTCGAAGGGGTAGACCGAACTCTCAATTATAGGAGGCACAAACGACCTAAACAGCGTCATATCCAACGGAACCGGGCTGTATCCCGTATGCAGGGCAATCGTACCCTCTCCCCAATCTTTCTGTTCTGCCACCATGTTGTTTCCCTCCTTGTAACTATCAAGCCGCGAAGCTTGACTACATTGTTGCACGACAGCCTAGCATTGCCGTGCCGCTCCAGACAAGATTCGCTTTTGGTCAGCGTCGTCGAAGTAGAGAAGTAAGCTCACCAACGTCCGGTACCGCCTCAAAGCGCCACAGCATCTCCAGGAGCCGATCGATCCGGTCTTGCTCCAGGACATAGCCGGTCAGCCAGCGGAATTTCCCCTCTAGCCGCTCCTCATCCCCGCGTGCCTCGATGCGGCATGCGTCCGAGACCGGTCCTGAGTCAAGCGTCCTACCGTCCTCAAGACGAATCACCACCCGGCTGGCACTCAGACCCCTACCAGTGCCTTCAAAGCTAGGACGATAGAGATCGTCAAGCTCATCCGACTCCACCAACTCGATCTTGTCCACCAATGCGTTGATGCTCGCATCACCTAGACGCGACTCGAGGACTTGATCCGGGCCGACCTCTCCGTCAATGAGATAGGCTGCCAGCGGCCACATGACGCTGAATTGGGCCTCCTCTGTAGTGGTCGGGTGCGCGGTGTGCAGAACGGCCGTCCAGTGGTGGCCCTCGACTTTGATGGCCGTAATGTCCTGGACCTCCCAATCGTGTTCTCGCTGCAACTCCTGGACCGCCGCAATAGCGTGGTGTCCCCAGCCACAAGAACAATAGCGCTTGAAATCGACTCCATCTACCATGATGTACTCGTCACCGAGTGTAGCGACCCAGCCCTGATATTCTTTAAAGCCCAAGAGTCCGGGGATACCCGTGAAGCCTCGCTCGGCTAGCTCGGCAGCTACAATGCCGGTCATAGCCGCCCATCCGTGGCCGTGCTTCACCATTGCTGGGTCGACAAGGTCGCGCTCCATGGGGAGATTGGGCGCGTGGTATTCCGCGATCCCCAGAGCCTGCATGATAGTAGCTGTGTCAAGTCCCATCAGGTTGGCGGCCGTCGCGGCGCAGGCGACCGATCCCCAGGAGCCGTCAGCCTGATAGACCGGGTGCTGATACCGATGCCAGCAGCGTGCAAAGCGATGAGAGATCTCATAGCCGACGACCACAGCCGCCAGCATCGCGCTCCCGCCCAGCCCTAACGCCTCGCTCAGCGCCAGCGCGGTCGGAAAAACCTGCGCTCCTTGATGTCCTCGTGTATAGGCGCCACCGTCATCGCAGTCCAGACCATTGGCCGCGCAGGCGTTGGCAAAGGCTGCTCCGGCAGGAGTCGCGCGCCTGTCTTGCAAAAGGATCGTCGCATCGTTTCCCCTCCATGCCTCGGTGGCGTAGGCAGCGACGATATCGCTGATGGGAGTTAACACCCCGCCAACTGTTGCCGCAACAATGTCAACCAGACACATCTTGACCTTGTGCTGCACGACTTCGGGTAACCCGTCCCAGGACGTGCTTCGAATGAATCGAGCAGCTATCCCATTCCCGTCCATGCGTCTTCTCTCTTCCGTGAGTCTTCAAATGGAAACCAGCGCGTGCATGGCTCTAACCATCAGGTTCCGACTCCTTGCGCAGCTCATTCCGAGGAGCGGATGACCGACTCCATACCAAGCAGGTCTTTCATGCTCATGTGGCACTTGATCGAATGTTTGTCTGTTATCCTTCGCCAAGGGGGGGACTCGGACTCGCAGATTGCACCGATCTTGCGCGGGCAGCGAGTGTGGAACCTGCAGCCAGATGGTGGGTCAAGCGCGCTCGGGACTGGGCCAACCAGCCTTACCATAGTTCTCTCCACTGTAGGGTCCGGAATGGGTATAGCCGATAGCAGAGCTTCTGTATAGGGGTGATAGGGTGGAGCAAACAAGGCATCGGTGGGACCGATCTCACAAAACTGACCCAGATACATCACAGCCACATGGTCACACAACTGGTACACAACGCTCAGGTCGTGGGAAATGAACATCATCGTGGTCCCGTATCTCTGCTGAAACTCCAGCAGCAGATTCAAGACTGCTGCCTGAACAGACACATCTAGCGAAGACAGTGGTTCGTCACATAGGACGAGCGTCGGCCGGCCAGCGAACGCCCTGGCGATAGCCACACGTTGCCTCTCTCCGCCGCTCAACTGTCTTGGCATGCGATCACAATACTCTTCCCCTAACCTCACCGCCTCCAAAAGACGCAAGACTTCGTTCATGATCTCAGAGGAAGGTACGGTTCGGAACAGGCGCAGGGGACGAGCGATCGCTTCTCCGATTGAGCGTCTAGGATTAAGCGTGGAGTCAGGATTCTGGAAAATCATCTGTAATTCTTTAAGCAGTTCGATAGGACGTTGTTCGACGACCCGCGCAACATCAATACCTATGAATTCCATTTTCCCTGCATTGGGTGGCACCAGACCCGCGACGCATTTGGCCAGTGTGGTTTTGCCGCATCCGGATTCACCCACGATGCCAAGCGTGGATTTCTTCCTAGCTATTAGGTTTACGTCGTCTACCGCCTTCACAAAGCCTTTCTTGCGCCTACCAGCCATTCCCGCCAGCCCCTGTTCTTGCGCTTTGTAGTAGGTCTTTAATCCTTCGATTTTTAAGATTAGATCTTCCCCCCTCGGCGAGGGTTCGGTGTCGGCAAGCGCGACTCGGGGGGCTTTCACCTCAGCAGGGTCTGGGCTGTCAGCATAGAAACAGCGCACCAAATGCTCATCCGCAGTTCTCGTGATGTCCGGATGCTCCAGGCTGCAACGCTCACGGGCGCGATCACAGCGTGGTTCAAAGACGCATCCGCTTGATATTTTGTCGGGTGAAGGCACCTTGCCCTTAATCGGCTGAAGGGTCCTTATCTGCCTGCTGGCAGTTATCTTTGGGATACAGCAAAAGAGGGCGACCGTATACGGGTGCTGGGGACTCAGAAAAATGTCCCGAACGGAACCTTGTTCGACCAGTTCGCCCGCGTACATCACTGCCACGCGATCCGCAACTCTGCTGACGACACCGAGGTTGTGGCTGATGTAGAGAATGGTTGAGTCAAACTCGTGCTTAAGTTCGGTGATGAGGTCTAGTATCCCCGCCTCGACTGTGACGTCCAGACCGGTGGTCGGCTCGTCCAGGATTAGCAAGGCAGGATTTGTCAGCAGCGCCATGGCGATCAGAACGCGCTGCTGCTGCCCGCCGGACAACTGGTGTGGATAGCGCTCCATCATCGCAAGTGGGTCCGGCATACGCACTCGTTCCAGCATACGGATACAAGCGTCCTTGGCTTCATTGCCACTTGACACTTTGTGTTCCACCAGTACCTCAGTGAGCTGTTGGCCAATTCGAAGAGAGGGATTTAACGCAGCCATAGGATCTTGGTACACCATCGCTATCCGGTTTCCACGGATGTGGTCCAATTCTCGTCCGCTCTTTTGACAGACATCTTCGCCGTAAAACAGGATACGGCCTGTGGTTACCTCGGCGTTTTTGGCCACATAGTTCATAATCGCAAGGGCGAGGGTGCTTTTTCCACAACCAGACTCTCCGACAAGTCCCAACGCGTCGCCGGGCCAAATCTCAAAAGAGATATCTCGGACAGCCTTTACAGGACCTGCGCGTGTCGTGTATACGACTTCAAGGTCCTCCACTTTTAGAACCGGCGATTTACCTAGCTGTTGCATACCGCGATCCTCCTACCCTCACTTTGTTTTGTCGGCTACTGCCCTGTCCGCGATTGCTTTGATTTGCGCCTCAATATCGGGTGGCAACACGTGAATCGGCTCCTCGGCAAGGATTTCTTCGATCTTCGCCCTGGCTCGCTCCCGCATTGACGTCCCGCCACTTGCCATCCACCCTTCATAGTTCTGCCGGTCGACCAGGCGTGGCTGCCAGCCCTCACGAACGCGGCGCACGGTGTGCTCTGTCCCCATGAAATCCGCGCTCAGCGCGTGCTTATGGACCAGGTCCAAGGCCAGAGTCTCTTCGTTGAATTCCAACCCTTTCATAGTGCCGGCTTTGATTACGGACACAATCTCGTCTTGAATTACCACCAGTTCCAGCGAGCCCATCAGCCCCGACTCCATGTAGCCCATATCGTGGATCATGTTGCCCCCGTTTAGCGTGGACCCATACAGGGTGAGAGTGCCCTCAAAAATTGCCTGCTCGTCCAGCAGCTTCGAATCGCTCGCTCCGCCGGTGGAAAAGAGCGGCAGGTTGTAGTAATGGTTGATGTCAATGCCGCCAAAACCACCCGGTCCAGTCGCGTACGGAGCTACCATCGTTTTCATGTCCAGGTGGGATGGTCTAGCGCTACTGATTATTATTGGGGCTCCCTCGTTGACCAACTGAGAAATGACCAAACCTACCAATACACCTGCATTGTGACAGGCCATTGCGCCTTCACGGGTGATCGGACCAGTCATCCCACGTAGCAGATCAGGCAAGTATATGGTGGGCAGCCGTTTTTCGGCACAATAAATGAGTTTGCGCAGTGCCGCTTCATTATGCACAAACGAGGAGGTGGGATTGAGATAACAAATAACTGATGGGTTGATGCGCAAGTTTTCCGCGCCGCCCACGGCAACCTCGGCCATCTCGATGACCTCGGGCGCCCCTTCCCATTCGTAGGTGACGAAGCAGATGGGCTTGGCGCTGTAGGTCAGCATCACCTCCATCTGCCGCACGTCCGCGGCGATAGGCGCGTCGCTGGGAAGAAACATGGACATGATGAAATCAACATGTGGCATGGCATCGGAAACGCGGATGCCATCGACGACATCCTGGAGCACCGCCTTACGTCTCTCATTCGTCCGGTGATCCAGAATATGCAGGCAGTCGGATCCTGTGCCGTAGGTCGATATGCGATCCCCCAGAGGCATTACCGGCTCCCCATAACGATTGTAGAGCATGATGCGGCTGGGAGCAGTTCGCAAGGCCCACTCCACGAGATGGGATGGGAAGCGGACGTGGTTATCTTGCACCAGGCAGCCAGCTTTTTTCAGAAGGTCGAGAGCCGGTTGATAATTTACATAGACACCTGTGCGTTCGAGAATATCTAAACTGGCACGATGCATGATGCGGCACTGGTCGTCCGACATACCTCGGTAGTGAGGCCCAGTGAATGCAGTGACGTTCGTATGAGGGTGCTTCATGTTCAAAGTTTCCTTTCTCAATCCTTTCCCTGAATTCGGGGTGGTCGATTACGCTTTAGAATGGCCTTATGCCTTTAGACCTGTAGCTTGTCAAGCGCCTGGTCCAAATCGGCAATGATGTCGTTCGGGTCTTCAAGCCCAACCGACAGTCGAATCAGGCCGTCAAATATACCGACTGCCTCCCGCTCCTCACGTTTCATGTTGCAGTGGGTATGTGTGGCGGGGTGTGTAACAATGGTGCGACTCGTCCCAAAGCTAGGGATGATGGAAATCAGTTGGAAGGACTCTATTACCTTAACCGCCCCCTCCAATCCACCCTCCACCACGAACGACATTAGCCCGCCAAAGCCGCCCGGCATCTGTCGCTTGGCCAGTTCACGCTGGGGATAATCTTGAGAGGTGGGATAGTTGACGCCTTTGATCTTGGAGTGCTGATCGAGGAAAGCTGCTACCTGCTCCGCGTTTGACGAATGTCTGGCCATTCTGATCGGTAGCGTTTCGAGGCTCAAAAGCGCCAACCAGGCATCAAAGGGAGACAATATCGACCCGACACACGCGATCGTACTTACCATTTCCCTGATCAACCCCTCGTTTCCGACCACTGACCCACCCACAATGGTTCCATTCCCGGTCATAAACTTGGTCAGCGAGTGAACCACGATGTCGGCACCCAGCTCAAAAGGATGTTGAAGCATTGGGGTCGCAAGTGTGTTGTCAACGATCAACGGCAGGTCGTGAGCGTGGGCAATCTCGGCTAGGCCGGTGATGTCGGTCACGAAAAGCGTAGGATTGCTAGGCGTCTCAACCCACAAGTAGCGCGTCTTTGGTGTGATCGATCGTTCCCACTCGCCGAGGTCCTCTGGGTTCTGGATGAGGCGCGGCGTGATACCCATTCGCTCGGGGGCCATGCTGAAGAACATCTCATAGATCTCGCCAAAGATCCTGTGGCTGGTGACAATCTCGTCTCCGACCTTGGTTAGATGACGGGTCACCACGAAGCAAGCGTGTATGCCCGAGGGTGTCGCTAGCGCTGCCTCGCCGCCTTCCAACGCGGCCAATCGTTTCTGCAGGACATCGACGGTGGGATTGCTGTTACGACCGTAATCGTAGCCAGGCTCCTCGCCATGGACGATTCGGGTGTAGTGATCGACGTCGCTAAGAGGATATATGGCGCTCTGGATGATGGGAGGTACGAAAGACCTAAAAGCCGTCATGTCCATCGGGATCGGGCTATAGCCTGCGTGTAAGGCCGCAGTGTCCAACCCCCACTTTTTCTCTTTTGTCATAGGAATATTGTCCTCCGTGATGAAGTTAGAAATCTCGTCAATTGATAAACACACAGCGTGTTTTGGCGTTATGTTGCTCAAAAGGCGTGATACCCATCTTTCGGGAGCCTAGCGCTGCTGTGTAATTTCTCTCATCCCATCAGCGATGAGGTTAAGTGCTATAACGATCGAACTCAAAGCCACCGCCGGCGCCAAAACAACCCAGGGCATCATAAAGATCCACGGTCGTCCCTCGTTGATCATCCCTCCCCAGTCCGGCGTCGGTGGCGGAATACCCAAACCGAGGAAGCCTAGCGAGCCGATGGCCATGATCGCATACCCGATCCGGATGGTGGCATCGACGATGATCGGCCCGGACACATTGGGCAGGATTTCCCGCAGCAGAATATAGCGCCTTCGCTCTCCGCGTATCCGGGCTGCGCTGACATAATCCTTCGTGCGTTCGCCCAGCGCGAGGCTGCGCACAATGCGGGTGATAGTGGGGATGTTCCCGATCGACACAGAAATGACGACGATAAGCGCTGAAGGACCGATGCTGGTGATGATCAGGATGTAGATCAGCAGTGTTGGGAATGACATCAGGATGTCAGTGCCACGCATAATGAGGGTGTCAACATTGCCACCGACGTAGCCCGAAATGAGTCCTAGGGGGGCACCCATCATTAAGCCTAACAGGACGGATACTGGCGCCAACAAGAAAACCACTCGCGTACCCCAGAATAAACGCGATAGTACATCTCGCCCAATATGGTCGGTGCCAAGCCAGTGCTCTCCAGAGGGAGACTCTAGCTTTGAAGCCGGCATCTCGGTCGGCGAGTATGGAGATATGATGGGGGCGGCTATGGCTATAAAGACCCAGAAAAAGATGATGGCTGCACCAATCGTCGCACTTTTGGAACGGATGATGTTAGCAATTGTGGAGCGCAGTCGCGCGCCTGGCGGTGTTACCCGCCGCAACTGGTGACCATTTTCCCCCTGCTCGAGTGCCTCTGATGTTGGTGATATATTGGATGACAATGAATTAGAGCTATCGCTCATGGAGTAGGCTCCTGTGCAATCACCGATCACTCAAATCGAATGCGTGGATTCATAAAATATAAGCCCATGTCCCCGATAACTTGGGATGACACCGCCACAAAGGTGAGCACCAGCGTTCCTCCCTCAAGCAGGATTATATCGTTACGCATGGCGCTCTCAAGAAGCAGATTCCCCAGTCCTGGGTAGTTGAACAGCACCTCGACCACGACAACACCGCCGATCAGCCAATTGACGTGCAGCATGATGGCTGTGAACGGCGCGATTAAGGCGTTGCGCAAGGCGTGCCGCCAGATGACTTTTCCTTTGGGGAGGCCCTTCAGCACCGCCGTCCGAATGTAGTCGCTTTCCAGCACCTCAGCCATATTGACCCGCGTAAAGCGTGCCAGATAGCCAATTTCGTCAAGGGACAAAGTAAAAATAGGCAGGATCAGCCTATAGGAAAACTCAAGAAAACTTGCATCGGGGTCAGGTATGCTCACGCCGGGAAGCCAATCCAGCCAAATAGCGAAAACCATGATCATAAAGATCCCGCCAGCGAAGGGAGGGATAGACACAGCCACGCTGCTGGTCACGGAGATGATCCGATCCAGGAGCTTTCCTTCGGTTATCCCGGCGATACACCCCAAGGCCAACCCCAGCGGGATCATAAAGGCAAACCCTAGGGCCGCCAGCGTCAGCGACCGTCCGAGTCGTACGGAAATAAGCTCGCTCACGGGACGGCGAAAGTGGATCGATTCCCCGAAATCTCCGCGCAGGGCACTGGTAATCCAGTCGATATAGCGTACCAGCACAGGGCGGTTGAGCCCCATCTTTTCCCGCAGCTCGTCGACCTTTTGCTGGGATGCATATCGTCCCAGGGCATTTCGAGCGGGGTCGACAGGGACCACCTCGGCGATAAAGAAGACCAGCATAGAGATGACCAGCATGGTCAACAGCATCGTCCCGAAGCGGTTTAAAAGAAATCGAAGCATGTTCTTCTCTCTTTGTAATGGTGCGTCATCACCTCAGACGGCAATGACTCTGTGGCTTCCAGCGTGTCGCCGGAAGCCACAGAACATACTGTCCAGGTTAGTTTAGTTGTGGTGCCTAGTCAGCTTCTAACCAGATCAGATGCCAGAGAAAACCTCCTCTGGACCATTCGTCAGGAGCATGCACACCCTTCCGAAGACCGGAGAATTCAACAGCAAAGAAGGGTATCAGGTATGGAGCATCGTCCTGCATGATTTCCTGAATCTGGCAATACAACGCGCGTTTTTCCTCGATAGTTACTGCGCTATCAACCGCATCCAAAACGGCGTCAAGCTCTGGGTTACAGTAGTACGCTTCGGACCAGGCGGCTTGGCAGCGGAGGGCCAGGTTGATGTTGGCAGTCGGTGGAATCCGTCCACTCCAGCCGCTGATGGAAAACGGCCATTCCGCCCATTGATCCCAATAGGCATCACTGGGATATATATCGATCGTGACTTCTACGCCAGCCAGAGCGGCCTGCTCTTTAAACACCTGGGCATAGGCCGGACGGAATCCGTCGTCAGCAGTGGCGAGTGTGAGCTCAAGGGGATTATCCGGTCCATAGCCCGACTCTGCCAGCAGTGCGATAGCACCCTCGATGTCTTGCGGCTTGCCGTCTACGTCGGTGTCGGGGCAATAGGCGCCGGCGGTGGGCAGGATCCAGTGGTCGTAAGCCACCATACCCAACGGTTGGACGAGGTCCTTGACCTGTTGACGATCCTGGGTCAACTTGAGGGCTTTCATGATATTGGGGTCATCAAAGGGTTCCAAGTCGACGCGCGCCACGATGGGGGTGATCCATCCCGTGGCAAAGGTCCGGATTTCGATCTGATCGGGATACTTCTGGAGCTCCTCAATGATCGGTTCCATTACGGCCAGAATGTCTGCCTCGTCGCCAAGGAGGGCTGCCAGACGGGCGGCGTCATCCCAGCCGGCGGTAACGATGACTTTATCGACATAGGGCAGTGGTAGGTCGTCTTCACCCAGCTGCCAGTAGTTCGGGTTGCGCACAAGTACAAACCGCTCGTCGGGAACGAATGATTCCATCATGAACGGTCCCGTCCCGATGGCGTTAGCCGGGTCGCCGCTGTAGAAGTCAGTCCAGCCACCTTCAGGGGCGATCATCGTCGGGTAGTCATAGAAGATGAGCATCAGATCGGCGTTGGGGCGGTCAAGCGTGAGCTCAATCGTCAAGTCATCGATCTTCTTGATGCCTTCGGGCTGCAGCATGTCGAGCTTGGCTGCTGTCGAAGATCCGGTGTCTGGGTCCAGCCAGTGCAGGAAATTCCAGATCACGTCATCGGCGCCAAAGGGCTTGCCATTGTTGAACGTCACTCCCTCCTGGAGGTGAATCGTCCATACAGTCGCGTCTTCGTTGGCCTCCCATGACTTGGCCAGCTGCGGTCGCGGAACCGCGTCTCCAGCAACCCAAACTAAAGGTTCTGCGATCGACAACCCTACATAGCCGGTGCCGACACCATCTGCGGCAGGGTCCTCCACGTAAGGCATCCAGGCATATTCCGTCCGCAGAGTGCCGCCGCGTACGGGGAAGCCTTCTGGAACCGCTGTTGGTTCCGGCGCTTCGGTGGGCTCAGGGGCTGCAGGCTCTTCGGTTGGCTCAGGAGCCGCAGGCTCTTCGGTCGCAGGAGCACAGCTTGCCAAACCGAGCCCGAGCAGCACCAGGACAAGAGTGAAAGCTAAGAGAGTCAATAATTTGGTTTTCATCTTCTTTTCTCCTTAGAAAGTGAAAGAATTGTCCAATATCAGGTGTTCACTTGAATGCGTATCACCTCCTATTTAAACAAGCGTTCTCCCGGGAAATCGCAGAGTCAGCGATTCACGAAATGCTCTCCCTATCGCGCTGCCCAGAACTGGACAGGTTTTCACCCTGTTCCTTCTTGATTTTCAGCCATCTCCTCCTGCCGGCGTTCCCACCACGCAATCGTCTTCTCTGCACTGGTCAATATATGGTCCAGCATGATCTTATTTACTTTGCTGCGGTCGCCCTGCTTGAGGAACTCAATCAATATGCGGTGCCGCTCA
>Ga0209986_10005018_pt1 | contig 11072 bp, 9 predicted proteins | sample BlataG_FD_183168 | JGI IMG/M metagenome (GOLD analysis project Ga0209986, IMG submission 183168) | Deep subsurface microbial communities from Black Sea to uncover new lineages of life (NeLLi) - Black_00105 metaG (SPAdes) (version 2) | ecosystem: Environmental > Aquatic > Marine > Oceanic >...
GCTACTCAACTACTCAACAAATTAGCGGCTTAACCAAGGAAAAGTTCAACGAAAAATATCACTTGCCCTAAGGGATGTCAAGAAGGTAGCCAAGTTTAAATAGACCAAGATAACAGTCAACGGACAACGGACTACTGACAACCGACAGGGTGGAGATACTTTGCAGATTTTAACCTTTTTCCCAAACAATGCTCAATGTGTGCTGCTAAAACTGCTTTCAACTCACCTACCATATTATCACCAAGTTTTCGGTTATTTGCCAAGAGTCGGTCACAGGACTGAAGCCGGTGAAGAGCGTGGATCGTATCAAGTTCCATTCCAGGCGTTACAATCGATTCCTTCTCACAGGCCAAACAAACTATCGAACCACTCGGAGGATGGAATAATGCCCTTCCCTCGCCTTTGTACTGCCGACCACAACGACCGCATGTCGAGAGATTGATCCCAAATCCCCCGATCTTCATTGCCCGTGCCTGAAAACTAATCATGCTCTCATCGGCATTTTGCTGATTTGAGATAGACCCTAGCGCCCATCTTAGCAGCTGGAACATTTCAGAACTGGGCACATTGGATGGAAACAGAGTCTCAGTCATTTCTACCATGTAACTGGCTATTAATAACAGGTTGTAATCTGATCGTATACCGGGAAAACCATCAAGCAATTCACACGACTCAACCCACACAAGATCGCCACTCCTCGTCTCCCTAAACTCAACATCTACCAGCGAGAAAGTACTGAGAGAGTTAACAAACCGCTTGGAACTCCTCCGAGCCCCCTTTGCAACACCCTTTAGGTTTCCGTAGAGCGAGGAAAAAAAGGCGACGATAAGGTCCGACTCACCCAAATCTTTCGTCCGCAAGATAATTGCCTCTGTTTTCTTCTGTTCCATGATTCCTAATGATGTCCGTTGAAAGTTGTTCGTAGTCCGTTGCTAAAACCCAGATATCCTAGGCACGGATACTATACATCAAGGCAAATATCAAATGACAAAGCTGAAATGTCAAATCAAATCCAAATGCTTTAATGTCAAAATTCTCGTATCTCGCCTTTGGGTTCTGACATTTACCCCGTTAGATAAAAGACTCACATTCTTAATTACCGCTAAGCCTTCTACTCCTCAGGAAAGATATGATTCTTACTATCCCTATTAACTATCTGACAGGGTGAATTTGTATTTTGGAACTCTTGTATTTGAAATTTCATTAGGGTTTTTGATCAGTCCCGAAATGGGATGTCAGATCCCTGTTTTCTCTGATAAACAAGTTTCTCCTACTCTCCTATTCCTTTAGCAATGGACAACTGACAACACCAACCGACAAAAAAAGCCCTACTGATTTTAAAGCAGGGCCTCAACAAATCTATTATAGTGAACAAGTTATTTTTGAACGTAAAGTTCCTTGATCTTGGTCCTATCAGGAGAGCCATCCTCAAGAACGGGGAGATCTGCTACAAATTCCACATGTTGAGGTTTTTTGAATCTGGCTATACGTTCACCAACAAAATCGATAAGCTCCTGTGGCTCAAGGCTCTGTCCTTCTTTGAGCTGGCAAACTGCCTTGATCGCCTCTTTCCACTTGGGATCAGGCACGCCAAAGACAACGGTCTTCTCAACTGCCGGATGCTGAAGTATCACCTTTTCTACCTCAGCAGGATAGACATTTTCCCCTCCAGGCTTGATAAGCTCTTTCTCTGCCTTACGGCCCGCGTACCAGAGAAAACCGTCTTCATCAAACCGGCCCTGATCCCCTGTATGATGCCAGCCTTTCCTGAATGTGTACTCCGTTTCCTCAGGGAGATTCCAATAGCCCTTAAAAACCATAGGTCCCCTCACCACAATCTCACCCACCTGGCCAGTTTCAACCTCATTATCATAGTCATCAAAAAGCCGTACATCGGCAACAGGTAAAGGTCTGCCAGCAGAGCCAGGTTTTTCATTGTATGGTGAAATATTTGTCAGGGCGGAAACCTCTGTCTGACCATACACTACGAAAAACTCCCCACCTGTTACCTTTTTTTGATACCTTTCTATGGTCTCAGGACTGTCAAGACCGGCCACCACCCTTAGGGAGCTGATATCCTTTCCGGTTTTTTCCTGCTGATCGAGGATTGTGGCGAGTATGGGCGCGAAATCAAATAACATGGTGACCTTCTTGTCTTGCACAAGGTTGACAGCCTCTTGGCCATCAAACTTGGCCACGTTGATATTTAGGGCTCCTGCGTGAAATGCGGTCAGGGCAATGAAGAGCCCGCCCACATGGAAGAGCGGAAGCAGATTGAGGTGAACATCGTCTTTGTTTATGTTGAATATGTAGCTAAACTGAGTCGTTGCAGCAAGAAAATTCCCGTGGGTCAAAAGGGCTCCCCTTGGCTTGCCCTCTACAGCTGCCGTGTGGATTATGACAGCGCCATCGTCGGTAGCCACTTCTGCCGGAACGAAATCGGCTGCGTTATCAAGCAAGGTGTTGAAATCTTGAAAGGTGCCGCCCTCTCCACTCAAATTATAATATCGTTCCACAGATCTCAGTTTACCCTTTAGTCCCTGAATCAATTCTTGGTACTCGGCATCAGCAAAGACCAATCGTGGCGCACCGTCGGATAGATTACTCTCCACCTCATCCCCGGACAAACGCCAGTTGATAGGAAGGACAATTAGCCCCAGGGCAGAAGCAGCCCCATAGAGAAGAAAGTATTCAAGACTATTCTTCCCCAGTACTCCAATCCTATCTCCTTTCTTTAAACCTGCATCTTGTAGTCCTTTAGCCAGGTGATCTACCGTATCGTTAAACTGGCCAAATGTTACCTCCCGGCCATCCGATACCTCCAACCAGGCTGCCCTCTGTTTAAAAGTCCTGGCATTTCGGTTTATGACGTCATAAATAGTAAAATCATAAAGACCCATGGCTTACCCCTCTAAAGTGAATAAGAAAGCTAGCCGCCAACGCTGACAGCTTTATTAGCCCAGCCTAATATAACAACTTGTCCTTTTCTGTACCCGGTTCTGTGCCTAAAGTCAATAACGAAGTAGACCGCCAAAGCTGATAGACAGCTTTGGCGGTCCCGGTTTTAATTAATCAAAAATATCTGTTTATACCCGATTATTTGGGGTAGGTCCCCTTAAACGGGATTGCCTTTGAGACACCATTAGCGCTAAAGCTGAAGCTCCCTTCATAAATATTAATAGGGAATGACATATCAGGAATTGTGGTCCAATATTTTTCCATTGCTTGCCACATATTTATCCCCTTGGCCTTGAGCTTATAGCCACTGGTAACCCCAAGCTTGAGTAAGGCTGACCGGGTGTCAAACACGGTAGTTACCCTGAGTTGATTTGTCTTACCAGCCGGAATCCACTGGGCCTCATAGCCATTGACGGTAGTCATATCAAATTCTTCAAATGCAAGTACAAAATTGTATCCCTCCAGCAAAATCGGGTATGGATTCGGGTTAGTAATATTAAAGGTACAGGCTAGTACCAAGGGTGCACCATGATTCCCCGCCTTACCCTTGGTGGGCTCTATCTTACCAGAGTAATACCAGTACCCATCGTACACAGGTAGATCTACTAATTCAAGCGCTATTACCGGGGCCTTAAAGTTGGCCACGGTGGGCTTGGTCTGCAAACCGGCACAGGAGGCAAATAGCGCCCCGATACCGAATATAAGTGCTATCAGTAATACAGTAGATTTCTTAGGCATAATAAACCTCCCTTTATAAAATCGTTTTACGATTTTATTACGTTAACCATCTCTTTCTACGCTTATAATGTTTTACCTCGGCAAAACTCTTTGTTTTGCCTTTTTCAGAGAGTCCGAGGTAAAAGTCCTTAATATCCTCATTTTCCTTTAGTTTCTCTGAGGTATCATCCATGACAATACGGCCGGTTTCCATTACATAGGCATAGGGGGCCACATTCAGGGCCAGCTTCACATTTTGCTCTACCAGAAGGATAGATATGTTCTCTTCCTTGTTCAGCCTCATTAAGATATTAAATATCTCATGGATTAGCATGGGAGCAAGGCCCATAGATGGCTCATCTAAAAGTACCAGCTTGGGCTCTGTCATCAAGGCCCTGCCCACCACCGTCATCTGCTGCTCCCCCCCGCTGACAAATCCTGCAACTTCACTCCTTTTTTCCCTGAGCCTGGGGAAATAATGGTAGACCAGCTCTAATCCATCCTTAACTGTCCCTGATTTTCTCAAATGGGCCCCAACCTTGAGGTTCTCCTCAACGGTGAGATGCTCAAAGACCCTGCGGCCCTCAATTACCTGGATAATGCCCATCTTGGCAATCTCCACCGCAGTTTTTTTGTGTATCCTCACACCTTCAAACTCAATGGCCCCATCAGTTACCTCTCCGACCTCCACCTTAAGGAGCCCCGAGATGGATTTCAGGGTTGTGCTCTTACCTGCCCCATTGGCACCCAAAAGGGCCACTATCCCACCTCTCGGTACCTCAATAGATACCCCTTTTAGCACGAGGATCACCTCATGGTATTTGACCTCAATATTATTTATCATCAATATATTTTCTGCTGCATCCAATTTGGAAACCTCCTTGCTTACCATCCAAACCACTCAGACGCCCATTGTTTTGGCCACCGGCCCTTCACATCAACAAATTCCACCTTCTGAAATTTTTGATCTTTCCGGCTCCATTCCTGAACCCAGCAACCTCCTGTTGGCCTATGGTCATCGGCTGTATAGGTTACATCACCAGTGCATAGACCAATGTGGAAGTTTCTCATGGTCTCAAAGCCCTTTTTCATGATTCCTGGGCCAGTCAAATCGCCTGCCTTATCTGCCCGCTTCATCGCTTCCCAGAGAACGAGACCATTGGACCAACCCTGAACCGTTCTGCATATTCGTTTTTCTTGCGGTACACCAGGATTGATTTTCTTTGCATACTTTACTACTTCATCCATCAAATCACAGTCCTGACCAAAAAAACCGTTAGGGGTTGCACCCATAACGGTTAAGGCATCCGGAGCATTCATGGCTTCTCCAGCAAGGCGTGGGAGGTTTTCATCAAAACCCCAGTTGTTAATTATATGTGCCGCCCGTAACCCCAGTGCATACGCATCTCTTATGGTGGCAGAGACCGACATGGTTGTGTTTCCGTGCCAGATGATATCCGGCTTAAACTTTTGAAGTGCCATGATCTGGCTCTTGGTATCAATGGCAAAGAGACTCACATCCTGATCAGGACCTACCTCGATACCGAGCAACTCGGCATGGTTCTTGAGTGCCGCAATCGGGGCACTGGCATAAGGAGAGCCAAACATATAGCAGCAAGCAAGACGGGGTTTTCTTTTCCCATAATCAAGATGCTTTGGCCACTTCTTGCCATACCAGGCCGTTAGACAGGATCTAGCATTGGTGGAGTAGTCTGAGGAAAAGAAGAGGTTATAGGCCGTGCCCAAATGTTTTTTTCCATCCTTGCCTACCCAGTCTTTTGGGCGCGTCAGATGGGCAGAGTAAGAATCCGAGACATAAGGCATCTGATCCTTATTTACCGTAGGTGAAAGGGCCTCGGTATCGCCAGTTCCCCATCCCATGATAGCTACAACTCCCATCCTTTTAAGAAGCTTATATTTGGTCAGTGCCTCTGGAATCCGGTAGCCATAATCAAACCAGGTATACTTTACCTTTTTTCCATTGATGCCACCATGATCATTCACATAATACTGCCAGAACTCATGCTGACCAAGTGCGGCATCTTTTCCCACATCAGATGTCGCACCGGTGGTATCCTTTAAACCACCTACCTTTATCACCTCGGCTAGGGCCACCGATGTTAGGCCAAACAAAAATACAACAGCAACCAAACCAATCAAAAATTTTTTCATATTCATAACTTCCCCCCTTTTTTTAAGAATTACGATTACTTAAACAATCCTTACAATGAATATTCTCCCTCATTCACCCCCTTTCCGCTGTTAGTTATCGGTTAAGTCGTTAAGTAGTTGATTCGTTGAGTTGTTTACCATTTAACCATTTGACCACTCAACTACTCAACTTTAAGCCTAATACGAAAACGGCCATAGATTAAAATAATTTTTGGCCTGCCACCAGCGATAAGAAAGCCCTCGGGGCTCATAGATCAAAAAGGCGCATATCGCAAGACCAAAGGCCATCTCTTTTATAAAGGCAAAATTAATCATAAGCTTGGGCCAATAGTCAGAAAGTGGTATGGCTGCTATTTGCAAAAGTTCCATGACAACAACCATAAAGATGGACCCGAATATGGCTCCATCAATACCAGCACCACCGATCAGAATTACACCCACCAACCAGAGAGACCAGAACCAGGGAAAATGTTCCGGGCTGAGAGCTGCCAGGTTGGCTATCCAGAATGCCCCTGCAATACCTCCGATAAATCCGGCCACAAAGAAATTCAACAGCTTATACCAGACAATATTGATCCCCAGGGTCTCAGCGGCAATATCATTGTCTCTGATAGCGACCCAGGCCCTTCCAACCCTGGTCCTGAGGAGATTGGCCATAAGCATAATCGTAAGGGTCAATAGGATAATCATCAAAAGATATACCTTAACATCCGAATCTATAAACCACGGGCCTATCTTAATTGTGCCTGGCGGAAGGGAGAAGGCCTGGCCCCTGCCACCTATTTTGCTTACATACTGCGTTAGGATAAAGTCCACTGTGATAAAATGGGCTGCCATGGTGGTCAAGATAAGGTAAAATCCCTTGACCCTTGCTGAGGGAAGCCCAAAAAGAACGCTCCACAGGCCTGCAACTATTGCCGCAATTACAATGCTTATGGGATAGGCAAGCCCCCAGTCAATAATAAATTGGGGCCACGGAAATCTCAGGATTAAAAGGGTGCTTGTATAGGCACCTACGGCTATAAAGGCGGCATGGCCCAGGGTTATCAGACCTGCATAACCTATCAGGAGTTGCACACCTAATGCCCCAAGGGCAGTGTAGCCGATCATAATAGCCACACTAAGCCAGTATTCGTCTAAAAATAAAGGAAATCCAACAAATACGATCAAGAGAAGTAAAATCATCTTCCCTTTTATCACCGGTGTCTGCCACCAACCTTGATCCCTGGCATAGTCCTGATGGTAATGGCCACATGGCATCCAAGCTCTGGTCATAGACTAATCTCCTTCAATTGAAAATCGGCAATTGAAAATTGAAAATTTTGGGCTACATCCTCTCTATCTTTACCCAACCCCAGAACCCATAAGGCATAAAGAGTAAAAATACTGCCATAAATGCAAAGGGAAAGACCTCTTTTACCCCTCCGGGGAAAAATGCATCTAGGTACGTACCGGCAAAATTCTGTAAAACTCCTATGATTAGCCCACCAACTATGGCCCCAGGAATAGAGTTAAGCCCACCTAAAACCACGGCCGGGAGTACCAATAATCCTAAATAGCCAATGGATATATTAACCCCATTGATATTTCCCAACAACGCCCCTCCAACGCCGGCGGCCATAAAGGCAATGGCCCAGGATGCTGCATATACAAACCTGGCACTTACACCAAGGGATAGGGCGGCTGTCTCATCATCCGCTGTTGCCTGCATGGACAGACCCCAGCGAGTATATTTAAAGAAGGCAACAAAAATAAGAAACAGGACTATGGCCAGGACAAAGGACCAGAAGTACACAGTTGATATCTTCAAAAACCCGATGGTAAATGGCTTAAGAGAAAAGATGGCTGGCGTGAAGACCCTGGTATCCGTCCCCCATACAAACCCGACCAATCCCTTAAAGAAAAAAGAGAGTCCTACGGTGACCATTATGATAGCCAGGATTGGCTCTCCGATAAGCCTATCCAGGAAGATCCTTTCTACCAGAATACCGAGGACAATACCAATGAGCAGGGTAAAGAAGATGCATACGATGAAGGGAATGCCCATTAAATAAAAATAAATTGTTACATAGGCCCCGATAAGGGTGAGCTCTCCCATGGCCAGGTTCAATACCCCTGAGCACTTGTAGATCAAAACCCAACCCAGGGCAACCAGGGCATATATCCCTCCGACCATAATCCCAGTAGTTAAGGTCATGAAAAACAGTTCCATATGTTCCTCCAAATTGGTTGATAGCCGATAGCTGTGAGCTGATATTTTTTAGATATTCCTATCAGCTATCAGCTAAAAGCTACGCGGTTATCTCCTGAATCCGTAAGTCTGTCTTGATCGGCTGTATCCTCCCATCCTCATAGGTGATCGTCATATCTAAGTGGACCTTGTCTGAGTCCTTATAAAGAGTCTCTATGATATCCTTGTAACGCTGTTCCATAAAACCCCTTCTGAGCTTGCTGGTCCTGGTCAATTCATCATCATCTGCATCAAATGCCTTAAAGAGGTTTACAAATTTTTTTATCCTGGCCGGCTCCGGAAGACCTTTATTGGCCTCTTCTATCTGTTTCTGGATAAGATCATAGATCTTTAGGTCCTGGGAAAGTTCCGGATAACTTGTATAATTGATCTTATGCTCATCTGCCCATTTACCAACTACAGAATAATCAACACACATGACAGCAGTTACATATGGAAGTTTATCCCCGATGACCCAGGCATCCCGAACATAGGGACTGAATTTAAGTCTGGCCTCCAGATATTGAGGTGCAAAGGGCCTGTCATCATTGAGGATCATAACATCCTTTGACCTATCAAAAACAACCAAATGCCCATCGTCGTCAATAAAACCGGTGTCCCCTGAGTAAAGCCACCCATCCTTCAATGTCTTCTTTGTTTCCTCATCCATTTTATAGTAACCTTGAAAGACCGAGGGGCTTCTGGAGAGAATCTCTCCATCCTCTGTGATCTTCACCTCTGTTTCAGGAATAGGGGTTCCAACAGTGTCAAATTTTACATCTCCATCCCTGTGTGTAACGGATATTCCTGCTATCTCTGTCTGTCCATATATCTGTTTTAGGTTTACACCCAGGGCATGGAAAAAGCGAAAGTGATCAGGCCCCATTGCAGCACCACCGGTATATGCATGCCTTAAGCGAGACATTCCAAGGTGGTCCTTGAGCTTCTTCTGCATAATTACATAAGCAAAATAATTCAGAGCCTTCCAGTACCACGGAATAGGCTTCTTTTCAAACTTTAGATCTGCTACATGATACCCTATCTTTGTGGCCACCTCATATGCCTTTCTCTTTATCCAGGCAGAATCCAGATATTTTACCTGGACCTGTCTCGTGAGCCCCTCATAAAGCCTTGGTGCAGCAAACATAACGTGAGGTCCGATCTCTCGAATATTGTGTTGTGCGGTTTCCGGTTCCTCCGGGAAATTAAGGGTATAGCCGATCTGAAGGCCGCAGGATATAGACATCATCTGTTCCCCGATCCATGCAAAGGGAAGATATGATACAAAGTCATCGGTGTCATAACAGGGATCAACTGCCATGAGGTTTTGACCCATGCTCAGCATATTGTAGTGGGTTAAAAGGGCGCCTTTGGGGAGAGCTGTTGTGCCAGATGTATAAAAGAGGAGGCAGATATCCTCACCATCGCCTTCATTTATCATTTTCTCAAAAAGGTCCGGTTCCTTCTTATCAAGCTCCCTGCCAAGCTCCTGAGTCTTTATTATGCTCTTTAGAAATTCCTGCTGGTAACGCCTCATCCCCTTGGGGTCATCCCATATTATGTATTCTAGTTTCGGGCAATCAGGCATAATGGCCAGGGCCTTATCAACCTCTTCCTGGGTTTCTCCTACAAAGAATCTGCTGTCTGAGTGATCTACGATATATTTGACCTCCTCCATCATACAATCCTGAAAAAGCCACACTGGTATAGCTCCGGCGCACATAGCAGCCATCTCTGCCCAGATCCCTTCAGGTCTGTTATCGCCGATCATGGCCACCTTGTCCCCCTTTTTTAGTCCCATGCTTATCATCCCCAGACAGAGATATTTTACGTTATCAAGGTAGTCCTGCCAGGTGAAAGGCCGCCATATTCCAAACTCCTTTTCCCTCATGGCAACCTTTCCACTTCCATACCGTTTGCATTGCCTGCAAAACAATTGGGGAATAGTTAGGTCTTGTGTTATCGTTATCTTCTCCTCACCCATGTTATCTCCTTGTTATGTAGAGATCTTCTTCACCTAAGTATGCATTAACAACCTGAGGGTTTTTGCCAACCTCCTCCGGGAGTCCATCAGTAATCATATTACCGAAATCAAGGACAAGAACCCTGTGGGAAATATCCATTACCACCCCCATATCGTGTTCGACTAATATACAGGTCACCTTCCAGCGTTCCTCTTCATTTATATCGAGGATAAACCTGGCCATGTCCTCCACTTCTTCTAAGTTCAACCCTGCCATGGGTTCATCCAAAAGTATCACCTCTGGCCTGAGCGCCAGTGCCCTCCCAAGCTCAACCCTCTTCTGCAGTCCATAAGGAAGCATATGGGCCACCTGATCCCGGATACTCTCAATCTCCAGTAAATCGATAATCTCCTCCTCAATAAATTCTCGGTCTTCTATCTCCTCTCTCTTTGTCTTGCCTGCATAAATAGAGCCGCTCAGGATGCCTGATTTGAGATGGATATGGGAACCCATCCTAATATTATCAAGCACAGTCATCCCCCCGTACAGCTCCAGCTTCTGGAAGGTCCTGCCAATTCCAAGCTCAGCCCTCCTATGAGGAGAGAGACGGTTAATCCTCTCTCCTTTATAATAAATATTTCCCCTCTGAGGCTGATAAAGACCATTAATGCAGTTCATCATCACCGTTTTACCGGCACCATTTGGCCCAATAATAGAGTGTATTTCACCCTTTCTGACCATTACATCGATACCGTTCAGGGCTTGGACCCTACCAAAGGCCATAAAAATGTCTTCTAGTTTTAAAAGAATATCACCCTCTTTCACTTCACCTTCGCTATTCATTTCTCTTAAGCCTCCAGAATGAGCTCCTAAAATATGGATACAAAGTACCTTGTTCGAAGAATATCAAAGCCCCCTGTGGCATATACATAGGAGGCTCTCATCTTGTGTCCATTACGGAATTAATACGAAAAGAGTTCTCAAACCAGGTAGATCTACCCATTATGCCCCGATATTGAGCCTTTAAGGTT
>Ga0209986_10005019_pt1 | contig 11072 bp, 9 predicted proteins | sample BlataG_FD_183168 | JGI IMG/M metagenome (GOLD analysis project Ga0209986, IMG submission 183168) | Deep subsurface microbial communities from Black Sea to uncover new lineages of life (NeLLi) - Black_00105 metaG (SPAdes) (version 2) | ecosystem: Environmental > Aquatic > Marine > Oceanic >...
CAGAAAGATTAATACCGATCGAATCATAAGAGAGTTAGATAAAAAAAGAATTATAGCTGTAGCTGGCTTTCAGGGAATCGATGAAAGAAGAAATATTACCACATTAGGAAGAGGGGGATCGGATACTACGGCAGTAGCTCTGGCAGCAGCGCTAAAGGCAGATCTTTGTGAAATCTTTACAGATGTTGAAGGTGTATTTTCAGCCGATCCAAATATCTGTACCCATGCCAGAAAACTGAAGAGGATATCCTATGAAGAAATGTTAGAGTTTGCCAGTTTAGGGGCCAAAGTTTTGGATATAAGATCAGTTGAATTTGCCAAAAAGTTTAACGTGCCCCTGCATGTTAGATCATCTTTTATGAAGAGTGAGGGAACAATGGTAGTAGGAGAAAACAAGGAGATGGAAAAGGTAATGGTTTCAGGTGTTGTCTATGACAAAAATGAGGCCAGAATTACAATAGTTAAAGTGCCAGATAGGCCTGGAATTGCCTTTAAAATATTTGATCCTGTTTTTAAAGCTGGGGTAGTGGTGGATATGATTGTCCAGAATACCAGTGTTGAGGGTTTAACGGACCTGACATTTACAGTCACCAAAACAGATTTTCAAAAGACCATAGAATTGTTAAAAGAAGTTGCCCAAGAAATAGGGGCAGAAAAGGTGCTTGGAGATCAGGATATTTCTAAGGTATCTATTGTTGGGTTGGGTATGAGAAATCATGCTGGAGTTGCATCCAAGATGTTTGAGATTTTATCAAAGGAAAATATCAATATAAGTATGATCAGCACTTCTGAGATAAAAATCTCCTGTATTATAGAAGAAAAATATACCGAACTTGCAACAAGGGCCTTGCATGAAGCCTTTGGTCTAGGTAATGAAAACGAAAAAAAATAGCAACCAGCACATAGGCCTTTTCATCCTTATTCTAATCCTCTTTCTTGGATGGGGAATAAATAGTCTGTTTTCTACACAGGGAGATCTTGGCTCTATCGAAAGGGGAAACAACATTTTTATCCTCGTCACTGGCGTTGTAAAAAACCCTGGCGTTTATGTGTTTAATAGAGAACCTTCTTTAAAGGAATTGATGGTCAGGGCCGGCTGCCCGAAGGCAAAACTGATTGGCGTAAAATTGTGTGATACATATCCTTCTGTTGCTCAGGGGACAAGTGTTCAGATCAGCTCAGAGAATGGGCATATACATGTCTCAACTGGGACTATGCCCACAGCATATAAAATCACCCTTAAAATCCCTATATCTGTAAATACTGCAAGTCTGGAAGAATTGGATACTATACCTGGTATAGGGCCAACGCTCGCTGAAAAGATCATTAATTATAGATCCCTTTACGGTCCATTTAAGACAGGAGAAGAAATAAAAAATGTCCCGAGCATGGGAAAACTACGCTATCTAAAAATAGTGCCTTATATTGGAATTTAGAAAATTGAGGGAGAATAATGCCATTTAAAAAAAGTATTCCTGGATGGTCAATAGGCCTGATCCTTACCCTTCTATTTATACTCATGTTCGTGACAGGCCTTGGTGATTTTACAGATGTTATAGAGAAAAAAACATTTGACCTCCGATCCAAGCTCAGTGCCTCTGGAGAAAGAAATCCAGATATTGAGATAGTAGTTATTGATGATGAGGATTTAGATGAAATCGGTCGTTTCCCCTGGCCGAGAAACATCCTTGCCAATGCTATAAACAATCTTGCAATGGCTGGTGCCAAGGTTATCGCCCTGGATATTATGTTTAATGAGCCAGAGGAAAGTTCTGGCCTCAAAACGATTAGAGAACTAAAGAAAACATATGCTGATCTCGATTTAAAAAATAAAGGTTTATCTGCTAAAACATTTTATCAATTATTAAATAAGGCAGAGGCCAATCTGGATAATGACACCAAATTAGCTGAATCTTTTAAAAAAGCCGGCAATATAGTTCTGCCCATTTATTTTGATACAAGGAGTGCGGGAAGAGACGATGAGGTTCCTGATTACATAGCCAAAAACTCCTATAAAATTATACATGGCCTTAAGGATGAATGGGCAACAAACTCCATTATGTGGCTTTCCAAGATTAAACCACTTCTTCCTTCCTTTGCTAATTCAGTTGCAGGGATTGGTCATATAAACCTTTTCCCAGATGATGATGGATCTACCAGGACTCAAATCCACGCCATTGGTTATTTAGACAATACCTTCATTCCATCATTTCCTATTGCAATAGTAAAAACCTTTAAGGGATTAGACTACAATCAGATCAGGCTTATCTTGGGCCAGGAAATCAATATAAAGGTCCCCCCATCCAAGACAGTCAAGATTCCAGCCACAGATTTAAACATGCCAACACTCATTAAATGGAATGACGGGCCAGGGATTGCATTTCACATGACGCCATTCAGAAAGGTTCTCAAAAATGAATTTCAAACAAGCCTCTTCAGAGACAAGATAGTCATCCTTGGACCCACTGCCCCGGGAATTGGGGACCGCTTTGTGACACCTATCTCGAGTAATTTACCAGGCGTTGAAATAATAGCGAACTCGGTGTCAAACATCTTAAAAGAAGAATTTTTTATGCGGCCTCAATGGACCTCATTTCTTGAGCTGGGTATTATCCTTCTTTTCGGGCTCTATATTTCATTTCTCCTGACAAGGTTAAAGGCTAGCACTGGTGCAATCATCACACTAATCCTCCTTCTCTCTTACGGAACAGTGGGAACAGTCCTGTTTTTTCGCTCAAATATATGGCTCAAGATTACACCTCAACTAGTTCTTTTGATTCTGGGCTATATCTTAGTTGTTAGCAGAAATTTTTTCATCACTGAAAAAACCAAAGAGAAAGTAGAGGCTGATTCTGTTGAAACAAACAAGGCCCTTGGTCTTTCTTTCCAGCAGCAAGGAATGCTTGATCTCGCCTCTGAAAAATTTCGAAAATGTCCTACAGATGAACCAGGGGTTAAGGATCTTTTATACAATCTTGGCCTTGATTATGAAAGGAAAAGGCAATTTAACAAGGCATTATCAACATATAATTTGATTATTGAGGATGGCAGTGATTTTAAAGACTTAGGCGAGAGGATACCAAAATTAAAAGGTGCTGAATCTTCTATGATCTTTGGTGCCAGTGGCATCCATCCTGGTGAGATTGGGGCAACAATAGACGGCCTTGATACTAAACCAACACTTGGCAGATATGAAATTTCAGGGGAATTAGGCAGGGGTGCAATGGGAGTTGTTTATAAAGGAGAAGATCCCACTATACATAGGACTGTTGCTATAAAAACCTTACGATTATCTGAATTTGAAGAAGGAGAGCTGGCAGATATAAAGGAACGCTTTTTCAGGGAAGCAGAGTCAGCAGGTCTGTTAAACCACCCTAATATTGTATCTATATACGATGCTGGCGAAGAACACGACTTGGCCTATATAGCCATGGAATATCTACACGGAGAAAATTTAGTAAAATTCACACATAAAGGAAAGCTCCTCCCCTTGAGAGATGTGCTTAACATCATAACCCAAGTAGCTGATGCCTTAAATTATGCCCACAACAACAATGTTGTTCACAGGGACATAAAACCAGCCAACATTATGTTACTCAAAGACACAGGCACTATAAAGGTTACGGATTTTGGTATCGCCAGGATTACATCATCATCGAAGACAAAAACAGGTGTTGTTTTAGGCACTCCTTCTTATATGTCTCCTGAACAGGTGGGTGGGAAAAAGATCGACGGACGTTCAGATATATTTTCGTTAGGGGTAGTTCTTTTTGAGATGCTAACCGGACAAAAACCCTTTGTTTCCGACGATATGACTTCACTAATGTTTCAGATTGCCAAAGAAAAACACTCCTCAGTAAGGAAGTTTAATACAAAAATTCCACCGATTATTGAAAAGATAATAGATAAGGCCTTAATTAAGGACGTTAATCAACGTTACCAAAAGGCGAGCTTGATGGCCGAACATCTCAGAAAAATTGTAGAACGAATAGATCAGTTGAGAAAGAAAAGAGCCTCTCAAGAATAATATAAAAGTTATAAGCACCATTTAAAGTATATGCTCAATAATTTAAGGAAGGGCATGGGTGTCTTTTTTTGTTATGCCCTTCTAATAGGGCGCCTTGCCATGTCATTTCAAAATTGGGTAATAGCAACTTGGCCTTAGAATCATATGCTCAGTCTATATAACCCAATTTTGAAATGACAACTAAGCTGAGTTATATTTAAGGGCATAAGCAAAAAAAGACACCCATGCCCTAAAAAAGCAGTAAATTTACCCGCCTTAGGCGGGTTAAAATCCACAGGATTTTGAGCAATTACCGTTTAAAGTTAAAAAGGAGATGATGGATAGTTCTTTCATCCGCTAAAGACAGAAAACGGCCAACAAACAACTTTGAACTTATTTGTATAGTAATTTCCTTTTTGGACGCAGATGAACGCAGATTGTAAAGATTTTTAATGTGCCTAAGGCGCATAAATATAAAGAGCTAATAGAATAATTATCTGCGGATATCGGCGAAAATCTGCGTCCTAATTTAAATATGATTATACTTGGAATAGATACCTCCTGTGATGACACCTGTGCTGCAATAGTAGAAGATGGAAATAAATTATTATCTAATAGTATTAACTCTCAGATTATCGTTCATCACAGATATGGAGGTGTAGTCCCGGAAATTGCCTCAAGAGAACATATTAGAAATATTGTTCCTGTTGTAAGGGAATCCCTAAGGAAAGCTGGACTCAATAATAAAGACATTCAAGGAATCGCAGTTACTGTGGGACCTGGTCTTGCTGGGGCCCTCCTAGTTGGTATTCATTTCGCCAAAGCTTATAGCTATGCTAACAACACTCCTCTCATCGGAATAAATCATTTAGAGGGTCATATCCTCTCTATTTTCTTAGAAAAAAGAATCCCTCCTTTCCCATTCGTGGCCCTCACTGTTTCAGGTGGCCATACAAACATTTACCATGTCCGTGACTTTGGGGATTATACCGTGTTGGGCCAAACACTGGACGATGCCGCAGGTGAGGCCTTTGATAAGGTCGCAAAACTTCTCGAATTAGGCTACCCCGGAGGCCCTGTAATAGAAAAACTCGCTGCTACAGGCCGCCCCGATTCCATTAATTTTCCAAGGGCCTACCTATCCAAAGACTCCCTTAACTTCAGCTTTAGCGGTCTCAAGACTGCTGTTGCTCTTTATGTTAAAAAATGGCGCGATCACAAAGAAGAAAAAAATAAAATTACAATAGCAGATATCGCTGCATCATTTCAGGCTGCTGTTTTTGATATCCTCACTGATAAGGTAATTACAGCAACAGCGCAAGTTGCGGTAAAATCAGTCGTGCTTGCAGGAGGAGTAGCCAGAAACAACAATTTACGTAGTAAACTACAACAAGCGATGAGTAAAAAAGGAATCGGTCTTTATATCCCAAGTCCGCAACTCTGCACAGACAATGGGGCTATGATTGCTGTTGCTGGGTATCACAGGATAATGAAAGGCCAACAAAATGATCTAACCTTAGATGCGCGATCAAGATTTCCATTAGATCAATTGGATACCTAACTGGTATGTCCCTACCTGGTCTGGCAATATATTGCTCCTTAACTACCTTTCTCTTGAATTTTCTTTATTTGCATTCACGGATGAGTAAGCTTTTTTCTCTTGCAGGATAAGACTTTAAAACTTATTATCTTTTACCTGCTTCATTGCGAGCTTCTTTTTCATAGGGCTTGCCCTGATAAATTCCAGATCTTCGGAACAGAAAATCCTATGAATCCTCGCCTGTCTCGAAAGGTCATGCCTGCTCGTGCCTCGCAAAACGACAGGCGGGTGTGGTAAGCAAGCAGGCCCGCCGGACTTATGGCGGGCAGGCAACAAAGATAAGAAACAATAGCAAAGAATGAGAAAAAATGCGTTTTAACCGTCAGTTCCGATTTATATATCTTAGGCTTATTAGGCTCAGAGGTCATCCTCATGAGTTAGCCTTAGGCATGGCCTTTGGTATATTTATGGGTATGACACCAACTATTCCCTTTCACACAATCATTGCTATAGCATTGGCCTTAGCCTTTAAGGCAAGTAAGATAACAGCAGCGGTTGGAACCTTGATATGTAATCCTACAACCATATATTTTATTTACAATTATTGTTATAAAATAGGGTCACTTATCTTAGGATTTGATCATAAAACAAAGCTTCTGGGGCCAGTAGTTGAGGCAATTAACCATGGAGAGTTTTTAAATATCATAACGACAATCTTTGGTGGTGGTGGAATGGTAGTCGCAGCCTTTCTCTTGGGAGGCATTGTATTAGGAATTTTATTTGCCGTACCCTCATATGTTATCTTCCTTTATTTTTTTAAGGCCTTTATTTCATGGCACAAATCAAGAAAGTTAATCAAGGCTTGATAGTATCTAAAACCTTGTTACGTAAATCAGGGATTAGGCCCAGAAAAAGGCTGGGGCAAAACTTTTTAGAAGATCTTGCTATAATTGAAAAAATTATTGCCCATGCAGGATTTGATAAAAACGATGTGGTTATAGAAATAGGCTCGGGTTTAGGTGCATTAACGATCCCAATTCTCCCCTACATTCATCATTTAGTGGCTATAGAGAAAGACCTGTTATTGATAACTATATTAAAAGAAAGGCTGTCACTGAGAGAAAAAGAAAAGATGACTTTTATTTCCGGGGATGTCCTGAAATTAGATTTTAAAGAGATCTATGATAAATTTAGTAAAAAGATCAGGATAGTAGGCAATCTGCCCTATAACATCTCATCTCCGTTCTTGGAAAAACTTATAATCAATCGAAATTATATCAAAAATGCGATCCTTATGTTTCAATACGAATTTGCACAGCGTTTGACTGCAAAGTCAAAAAATAAAGAATACGGTGCACTTAGTGTTATCAGCCAATACTATGCCAAGATATCTCCCCTTATCAAGATTAAAAGGGATGCCTTTTATCCCAAACCAAAGGTTGATTCAATGGTTTTGGAGATTGATTTTACAAAACCATACCCACTTCAGGCTGAAAACGAGGTGAATTTTCGTAAGACTGTCAGGGCCGCATTTAGCTGCCGAAGAAAGACAATCCTTAACTCTCTTGAAAGGGGAATGGTGTCTGCGTCTAGGGAAATGATAGTAAAGGCCTTAAAAAAATGTCTCATTGACCCAAAAAGAAGGGCTGAAACCCTCACTATAGATGAATACATACATTTGAGCTCTATCTTAATGTCAGATAAGACAATTCCTTGACACATACTATAGTCAATGATATTTAGCTTTTGAAATGTTCGTAGGATTAAAAAGTGCGTCAAAAAAACTATATAGTTGTTGAAGGTCCATTAGGAGTAGGTAAAACCAGCCTTGCTATGCTTTTGGCTGAAAAGATAAATGGCAAAACCATCTTGGAAGAGACTGAAGGAAATCCTTTTCTTGCCAACTTCTATAAAGACCCAATAAAATTTGCATTTCAGACACAACTCTTCTTCATACTGAGGCGCTTTCAAAAGCAGGAGGAGATAAACCAAATTGATATCTTCAAAAGAGTTGTTATCTCAGACTTTCTTTTTGATAAAGATAGAATCTTTGCAAGGCTTAACCTGGATGACAGAGAATTCAGCTTATATGAGCAGATATTTCACCTATTGAAGGTTAGAACCTTAAAACCGAATCTGGTTATATTTTTACAGGCGAGAACAGATATCTTGAAAGAGAGAATTAAAAAGGGAGACAGGGATTACGAAAAATCAATAAATATAAAATATCTGGATCAAATAAATCAGGCCTTTAATGAATTTTTTTTTCATTATACTGAGACTCCACTTTTAGTAATTGATGCCTCAGAAATAGATTTTGTTAATGTACCATCTGATCTCGATAACCTAATGGTCGAAATAGAAAAGATGGAAAAGGGAACAAAGTATTACGTTCCCCTTGGATCAAGGCGTTAGGTGAGGTAAGATTGTAATTGTAGATACCTAAAAAATCATGGAAATAATTAAAAAGATAGGCTTGATGCAAGAGTTGTCTGAGAAATGGTCTGGCCATCTCTGGTGAAAAGGACTATCAACAGTTAATTGTCATTAAGCAGATGGTAAGGGATTTAAACATGAACATTGAGATCATTGGTTTCCCGACAGTAAGGGAAAAATACGGTCTTGCCATGAGCAGCAGGAATAAGTGCCTGAGCCCAGAGGAAAGGTTGTCAGCATTAAGCCTGAAAAAGGGCTTAGATTTAGCCAAAGCCATGGTAGAAGATGTGGAAAAAGATTCTGCCACAATCAAAAACGCAGTAAGAGATTGGCATTGTCTGTAAAGGTGGGAAAAGCCAGGCTGATAGATAATAGTATAATATAGTGAGGGCAAATTGAAACGACTCAGAACGAGCCTAAAGAATTATTTCCTTACAGGTCTTCTGGTAATTCTTCCAGTCTTTATAACAGCGTACGTCATCTGGTTTTTAATCAGGGCCATGGATGTAGTACTTAAATATATCCCTGCTAAATACCTGCCAGACACCTACCTCCCCTTTCATGTACCTGGGCTTGGCCTTATTTTAGTTGTTATTATTATTCTTGCTGTCGGTCTTTTATTCAGAAATCTGGCTGGCAGAAAGGTAGTACATTTTTGGGAAAATATGGTAGACAGAATTCCCTTAGTAAGAATCATCTATTCAGGAGTGAAACAGCTCTTAGAGTCCTTTTTTATGCAGAAAGACGACGCCTTTAAAAGGGTAGCTCTGTTAGAATATCCCAGGCGAGGGGCCTATGTAATTGGCTTTATTACAGGAGAAAGCAGGGGGGAGGTGCAGAGTAAAACTGACAAAAATATGATGAATGTCTTTGTCCCCACAACACCTAATCCTACAAGCGGTTTTTATATTCTTATACCTGAAGATGAACTGGTAATCCTTAATATGACTGTTGAAGATGCATTTAAATTAATTATATCTGGTGGTATTTTCAGTCCACCTGAAAATAATAGCCGCTAACAAAGGGGATCATTCTTCTAGGGTAGACATTTTATCATTTAAATTTTAACTATTTTTTGTGTACACATTACTCATCTTTAATTTTATTACGTAATATAGAGAGGAATCAAACATGAACACTGATTTTTTATTTACATCCGAGTCTGTAACTGAAGGGCATCCGGACAAGATAGCTGATCAAATCTCTGATGCCGTACTCGATGAAATTATCACCCACGACAAAAATGGAAGGGTAGCCTGCGAGACCCTTGTCACTACAGGTATGGCAGTTATTGCAGGGGAAATAACCACTACGTGCTATGTGGAAATACCGGAAATTGCAAGACAGACAATAAAGGAAATAGGATACAGCAATTCATCCATGGGCTTTGACTGGAAGACATGTGCAGTTGTTACGAGCATTGACAAGCAGTCAGCTGACATTGCACAGGGAGTCAATGGTACCGGTCTATTCAAAGAACAGGGGGCAGGTGACCAGGGACTCATGTTTGGATATGCGTGCACCGATACACCGGTTTTTATGCCAATGCCCATTTATCTCGCCCACAATCTTACCCAGAGGCTTGCCCATGTCCGAAAATCTGGAAAACTCCCATGGCTCAGGCCCGATGGAAAATCCCAGGTAACTGTTAGGTATATAGACTTAAAGCCTACCACCGCTCATACAGTTGTTATAGCAGCACAACACTCCCCTGAGGTTGATTACGATACCCTGAAGGAGGCAATTATTGAAGAGGTGATAAAAAAGGTTATACCCCCTGAAATGATTGATACAAAGACACAATTTTTTGTAAATACCACTGGCAGGTTTGTTACTGGTGGTCCATTAGGAGACTGTGGCATGACCGGCAGGAAGATTATCATGGATACCTATGGCGGATTTGGTTACCATGGCGGCGGAGCATTTTCTGGCAAAGATCCATCCAAGGTGGATAGGAGCGCCTCCTATATGTGTCGCTATATTGCGAAAAATATAGTTGCTGCGGGTTTGGCTAAAAGGTGTGAAATCCAGGTAGCATACACCATTGGGAAGGCACAGCCAGTTAGTTTACTCGTTAATACCTACGAAACCGGTGTTGTGCCCAGCATTGAGATGACAAAAATGTTGGAAAAGGAATTTGATATGCGGCCAGCTGTCATAATTGAGCAGCTGGATCTTTTACGACCCATATACAAAAAAACAGCCAGCTATGGGCACTTTGGACGTGAATTGGATGAGTTTACCTGGGAGAAGACAGATCTGATTGAAAAACTTAAAAAGGCTATGTAGTTTTTGGACAGGATAAACATGATGGTCAGGCCTTCGACAGGCGGCACGACGTGAGCTCGCCGACACGTCTCAGGCCCCGAGCTTGTCGAGGGGATATCAAAAATATAAAGAAATCATGTAAATCCTGTCAATCCTGTTAAAAAAGGCGCCGTTTCAGACGGCTAATTTTAAAAATTGAGGAAAGATCAAATGGACTATGACATCAAAGACATAGCTCTTGCAGATAAAGGTCAACTCAGAATAGAGTGGGCAGGCAAAAGCATGACAGTTCTGAATTCTATCAAAGAGAGGTTTTCTAAAGAAAAACCCCTATCAGGTTTGAGGATTTCTGCATGTTTGCATATAACCACAGAGACCGCTGTCCTGGCACAAGCACTCAAAGCAGGCGGCGCCTCTGTAACACTGTGTGCTTCTAATCCCCTTTCAACCCAGGATGATGCTGCGGCCTCGCTGGTGGCCAATGATGAAATACCGGTCTTTGCCATAAAAGGAGAAGACACAGACACCTACTACAGCCATATACTGTCAGCCCTAAAAAAATTCCCAAACCTTAGTATGGATGACGGCGCTGATCTTGTCAGCTCTCTTCATTTTATTGCCCTTAATAAATGGGACAACGTTTCCCAGGGAATAAGGGAATGGGGTCTTTCTTTAAGTCAAGATGAAAGGAACACCCTTATTAACGATGTTATGGGAGGGACAGAGGAAACAACTACTGGTGTCATACGCCTCAGATCTATGGAGAGAGATAACGTGCTTCAATTTCCCGTTATCTCTGTTAATGATGCCAATACAAAACAC
>Ga0209986_10005020_pt1 | contig 11071 bp, 5 predicted proteins | sample BlataG_FD_183168 | JGI IMG/M metagenome (GOLD analysis project Ga0209986, IMG submission 183168) | Deep subsurface microbial communities from Black Sea to uncover new lineages of life (NeLLi) - Black_00105 metaG (SPAdes) (version 2) | ecosystem: Environmental > Aquatic > Marine > Oceanic >...
ACAGGGTAAGCCAAGGATTCTACTTACGCTTGCTACGGGGACAGGAAAAACATTTATTGCTTTTCAAATTTGCTGGAAGCTATGGAATAGCCGCTGGAATCGCATAGGTGAATACCGCCGTCCCAAGATATTGTACCTATCAGACCGGAATATTTTGATAGATGACCCAAAGGATAAAATGTTTGCGCCTTTTGGCGATGCTCGTTTCAAGATTGAGAATGGGACAATATCAAAAAGTCGCGAAATGTATTTTGCTATTTATCAGGCAATAGCAAAAGATGAAAGAAGACCAGGTCTTTATCGGGAATATTCTCCCGATTTCTTTGACCTCATCATAGTGGACGAGTGTCACAGAGGGAGTTCCAGGGATGAAAGCAACTGGCGCGAGATACTTGAATATTTTGAACCAGCTTTTCAGATTGGAATGACCGCTACTCCTTTACGTGAGGACAATAGAGATACTTACAGATATTTTGGCAATCCCCTTTACACTTATAGCCTTCGTCAAGGAATAGAGGACGGGTTTCTCGCTCCCTATCGTGTTCATCGTGTGATATCTACAGTTGATGCTACTGGATGGCGTCCTTCCAAAGGAGAGCTGGACCGCTATGGTAGAGAAATCCCTGATGGTGAGTACAGCACAAAAGACTTTGAGACTATAATCTCCCTCAAGAAACGAACCGAAGCTATTGCCAAACACCTCACAGACTATTTAAATAAGACAGACTGTTTTGATAAAACCATCGTATTCTGTGTTGACCAGGAACATGCAGAAGAAATGCGAAAGGCACTTAATAATCTTAATTCTGCTCTGGTTAAACAACACCCTGATTATGTCTGTCGAGTGGTGTCCGAAGAAGGAAACGTTGGCAAAAGACATTTGAGCAATTTTCAGGAATTAGAAAAAAGCACTCCTGCTATTCTCACCACATCAAAATTATTAACCACCGGAGTAGATGTCCCGACCTGTAAGAATATTGTCATTGCCAAGGTTATTAATTCAATGACAGATTTTAAACAAACTATAGGCAGGGGAAGCAGAATAAGAGACGATTATGGGAAATATTATTTTACTATCTTAGACTATACCGGCAGTGCAACCCGACTTTTTTCCGACCCTGATTTTGACGGGGAGCCAGCAAGAACAATAGAAGAAAAGATTGATGAACAGGGCGATGTGGTTGAAGAAATATATACGCAGGAACCAGATACTCTTCTAATGAAAGATGAGAATGCTGAATATGAGGTTGCTGCTAAAATCACAGATGATTCTGAAGGTGAAAGGCGCAAGTATTATGTAGATGGAGGAGTAGTTGAGATTGCCGCCCATCTTGTATATGAACTTGATCCCGAAGGCAAACAACTAAGAGTTGTCAAGTTTACAGATTATACCGCAGAAAAAGTCCGCAGTATGTATTTATCTTCCGCTGTGTTACGTTCAAAATGGAGCAATAGCGATGAACGCGCTGCTATAATATCTTCACTTGAAGAAAGAGGTATTTCTTTTGAGGAACTTGCAGGAGCTTCCAATCAACCGGATGCAGACCCCTTTGATTTGCTCTGCCATATTGCCTTCAATGCGCCTTTAAGGACTCGCCGGGAAAGAGCAGAAATGCTACGCAAAGGTAGGACAGACTTTTTTGATAAATACAACCCGGAAGCAAGGCAAATTCTGAATGAAATACTGGAAAAATATGCCGAACATGGAGTTGCTCAGTTTAAGATACCTGATATTCTTAAAATACCGCCTGTTTCCGAACATGGAAATGTCATAGAGATAAGCAATATCTTTGGTGGAGCAGACAATCTACGTACTGCTTTAACAAAAATGCAGGAGCTTCTTTATGCAGTCTAACCTCAAGACCAGTTTTCAGCAGTTAGCCTCAATCCTTAAATCTTGCCGGGATATTATGCGAAAAGACAAGGGGCTAAGCGGCGATATAGACCGCCTACCCATGCTTACCTGGGTTATGTTTCTAAAATTTTTGGATGACGTAGAGAAAATCAGGGAAGCAGAAGTAAACCTGGAAGGCAAGAAATTCAAACCAGCTATACAGTCCCCTTACCGTTGGCGTGACTGGGCAGCCAGAGAAGATGGGATAACAGGGGATGAACTCATTGCCTTTATAAATCAGGACGAAGCACCACGACCTGATGGAACAAGAGGACCAGGGTTATTTGCGTATTTACGTTCCCTTCAAGGCGCAGATGGAGGAGACCGCCGTGATGTAATTGCTGCAGTATTTAGAGGCACTGTAAATAGAATGATAAACGGCTATCTTTTGCGAGATGTGATAAATTCCATAAACAAGATTAATTTCACTTCTTCCGATGACATCCATACCCTTGGGGCAATCTATGAGACAATGCTTAAAGAAATGCGCGACGCCGCAGGAGACTCGGGAGAATTCTATACTCCCCGGCCAGTTGTGCGATTCATTGTTCGAGTCATAAATCCTGGAATGGCAGAGACAATTCTTGACCCTGCGGCCGGTACAGGCGGATTCTTAGTAGAGGCATTTGAACATTTGAAAAGACAGTGCAAAAAAACAGAGCATTATGAAAAACTGCAAAAGAATTCAATATTTGGTATAGAAGCCAAACCACTTCCCTTTTTACTCTGCCAGATGAATTTACTTCTACATGGACTGGAATATCCCAATATCGATCCAGGGAATGCCCTACGTTTTCCTTTGCGTGAGATAGGCGATAGAGACCGCGTTGATGTGATAACGACCAATCCTCCCTTTGGGGGAGAAGAAGAAAGGGGAATTCTATCCAATTTCCCTGAGGACAAACAGACTGCGGAAACAACCTTACTATTCTTGCAGTTAATAATGCGAAAATTAAAAAGATCCCTTGGCAGTAGAAAAAGCGGCCGATGTGGAATGATTGTCCCTAACGGCACCCTCTTTGGTGATGGAGTCTGCGCCAGAATAAAGAAAGAACTCCTTGAAGAATTCAGTCTTCATACCATTGTCAGGCTACCTAACGGAGTCTTTTCCCCCTATTCCAAGATACAAACAAATCTTCTATTTTTTGACCACACCGAGCCCACAAAAGAAATATGGTACTATGAACATTCATTGCCAGAAGGACGCAAAAACTACACAAAGACAAGGCCCCTTCAATTCGAAGAATTCAAACCCTGCCTTGAGTGGTGGAACAATCGCAAGGAAAGTAAATCTGCCTGGCGAGTGCCTGTGGAAGAAGTTATAAAGAACAACTACAACCTTGATATAAAAAATCCACGAGGTAAAGCAGATTATGAGCACCTGCCACCCGAGAAATTGATTGAGGATATTTTAGCAAAAGAGCAGAAGATTACTGAAATTATTAGGAAAATTAAGAAGGATGTTTTATTAAAAGGAGACTAATTCTTGTGAGCAAGGAATTAAACAAAAAATGGCCGTCGGTGCCATTAGGTAATATTCTTACAGAAAGAAAAGAAAAACCTTCTTTGCATGATATCTTAACGGGAAAAACACGCATAGTCTCCAAAATAAGTTTTGATAATGGACAGATACAATTACGGAGTGACTGTAAAACAAAAACAGGGATGATATTGATTAAACCGGGTGACCTTGTATTATCCGGCATAAATGCTTGTAAAGGAGCCATAGCCATATATGATGAACATTCCAGAGAACCTATTAGCGCAACTATTCATTATGGTGCTTACGTTCCCCACAAAGATAAAGCCGAGATTGAATTCTTGTGGTGGTTACTAAGAAGCGAAGTCTTTCGAGATATTCTTGATCAACATCTTCCCGGTGGTATTAAAACAGAACTAAGGGCCAAGAGATTCCTAAGAATTCCAATCCCTCTCCCCCCACTCCCCGAACAGCGTCGCATCGTAGCAAAAGTCAAGAATATTACTCGAACAGTTCAGTCGGCAAGAAACTCTAGGAGAGAATCGATTGAGAAATTACAGGAATTCTTTCAGGCAGCAATCGAGAAGCATGCCATAAGATTCTACAAAAGATTAGAAATCTTATCTTCGATCTTCTATCATAAACCAAAAAACGGTTATTCTGCCAGGTGTAATAATCTTGAAGAAGGAATCCCAGTCCTTTCCCTGACAGCAATCAAAGGTTTTTTGTATAAACCGATATATAAATACACTTCAGAACCTTTGAATCCACAATCGCACTATTGGCTACATCCTGGTGACTTGCTTATTTCAAGAAGTAACACTTTAGAGCTTGTTGGGCATGCCGCTATTTATTCAGGGGAACCGTATCCTTGTATACATCCTGACTTAATGATGAAATTGTTTATTGACGAGAAAAAAGCAAACAAAAAGTTCGTGTTGTATTGGCTGCAAACACCCGTTGTAAGAAGATTCATTGCAGATAAAGCACAAGGAACAAGCCCTACTATGAAAAAGATATCTCAAAGAATAGTAATGCAAATTCCGTTTCCAATGGGGATAAAGATCAATGAGCAATGCCGAATCGTTGCCCACCTAGATAACCTTCAGGAAGAAATGTACGGCATCAAACGCCTGCAATATGAAACACAATCCGAATTAGATGCTTTGATTCCATCAATAGTGGCAAAAGCTTTCAGGGGGGAGTTAGTTTAACAGTTTCCAGAAGATGAATTGGCAGAGGAGTTGTTGAAAAGGGTGCAATTGGAAAGGAAAAAGTCAAACAGCAAAAAATCCTCGTATCGGATTTAATCAGGAGAAGGTATAAATACTATGGCGCTGAACAACTATAAAGAAATAGTTAATAATTTTTCATCTCCTACTATTGTTTTGGCAGGGCCTGGTGCTGGCAAAACCTACTTGTTGGCTGACAGAGTTAAGTGTCTCTTGGATAACGTAACAGATAAAAACAGCATAACTGTACTTACGTTTGGAAAAGATGCAAGTCAACATATGATTAATAAACTTATCGATCCAAAAGGAGATTTCACTATTGCATTTGAGGAACTACCGCATATCTCTACGATGCATTCTTTGGGTCTTGAAATAATAAATGAGAAGCCTCATGACATTAACTTATTCAAAACCGACCTTGGAACTCAGGAAGACGAAAATGTAAAGCGATTGATGTATCGTGATGCAGCTTTGATACTCGGTTATACTGAAAATGACAGTAAAGAGGCTCTTAAATGCAAGCAATGCGGTGATTGCAAAAAAAACCCTGAAGAGAAAAAGTGCCAGATATGTGGAAAGTATTGGCAAATAATGTCGAAGTGTAACTATGTGGATTTCGACGATCAAATCCTTTTTGCTTGCCAAATACTGGAGAATAATCCTGAGATCCTCAAAAAATATCAATCACGGTCAAGACATTTGTTGGTTGACGAATATCAAGATATCAATGCAGCGCAGTTTAGGCTCATAGAGTTACTTAGTCAAGAATCCAGAAATGGACTTTTTGCAGTTGGAGACGACGCTCAAAGTATTTATGCATTCCGCGGTTGCGACCCCAAGTTTATCCTGCGTTTTAGAGAAGATTTTCCTGGTTCAGAAACCCCACTATTAGCGCATAGTTGGAGGTGTCATGAAAAAATAATGCACGATGCTATTAGAGTCCTAGAAAAATACTATACCGATTGGACTGGGAAACAAGAATTAGAGTATCATGGGCCAAGTGGCAAAGAACCGATTATATGGCAGTTGCCCAGTGAACTTGCGGAAGCCAAAATGGTTGCCAAAACCTCTCGGCGTTACATTCAAGATAAAAAGAAAGTTCTAATACTGGTACCAAAGAAAGAATTCTTTCCTTTAATTACACAAGAGCTATCCAAACGCGGTATAGTACATAATTGCCCCGCAAGTTTCTTGCCCAAAAGAGTACGGACTGCAAAATTATTTGTAGACTGGGTGAAGAATCCCTCTGACAGTTTTAGGACGCGACTAGTTGTGGAGGAGCTTATAAACAATGGCATTGCTAAGGTTCCAGGTGTGAGGAAGGATAGAAAATGCACACCTGAAACTATCGAGAAACGAATCGAAGAAGAGATTGAAATCGCCAAACTGTGGGAACGGGTTGACAAGAAAAATAATCTATTTTCAGTTATCAAAAACCTGGAAAAACCTAATAAAACCCTCATAAAAATAAGGACTGGACTGTTGAGCATAGTGGATTCATATTATGATTTCAAAGGCGAAAAACAAGGCGAGTTTGCTAAACAGTTATCGGTGATATCGGGAATCTGGTGTGATCCGTCAGAATTAGCGGAAGATATATCCAAGATAGTGAAACTACTCGATCCTCAATTATCCACAGGCTTGGGTTGGGTGCAATTAAAGACTATGAGAAAAGCCAAGGGACTTGAAGCAGATGTTGTAATTATAGCGGGTTTAGAAGACGATATAGTGCCAAACCATAGAAGCAATCTTGCCGAAGAAGCTCGTTTATTTTATGTTTCCATGACTCGTGCAAAAGAAGATCTGTTGCTTTTTCATTCATATAAAAGGCCCCGTAATATATCATATGGTCAGGACTTAACAGATAAACAGAGGTCTATGTTTCTTGACGTTATGGGCAGAAAAAGTGAATGGAGAGGATAGAAAAAAGAAAAAAAGGGTACAGGTTTTAGCTTTTTGCACTAAAAATGCAGATCGAGGGACACAATACTTAATTGGAAATAAATAGGGACAGCGCCCATCATTATTGCCAGATTGAGTCGCTGTATGTAAGCTTTTGACGTGCCACGCATATAAAAATAGGACAAAATAGGGACAGCGCCTATTATTATTGACAGATTGACTCGCTGTATGCAACCTCTTGGTATGCCACGCATATCAAGAGTTGTAACAATAGGTTTTCCTCATCATCCTACTTAAAGGGAAAATTATCAGGAATGTGTTTCTGAAGACAAAGATGGTTTAAGGCAACGTCTGGGGTGTCCTGGAGATTACACTCGAAGAAACTTCTTGAAGATAGGGATATATTGTCCCACAAGTAAGAATCAATAAATGGGCGCTGTTCCTATTTACTCGCGCATCACACTGATTCGGGAGGAGAAAGGAGGTCGGGTCGTACCTTCCCGGTAATACATGCGAAGGTGTGGATCGGAGTTTCGGGATGGACAGAAAACACGTATTCTGGACAAATTACATCGTTCTGCTGATCACGTGGGGTGGCTACTATTGGTGGATGCAGGTGGCTTATTCCTACCAGCCCATTGCCCTCTTACCCGTAGTCATTCTTGAAGTCATACTGCTCTTCTGTTTTGGAGTACTGATGGCACTGGTGGGAGACACGGAAACGCAGGTATCACAGGATAAGAAGTCCCTTTGGCACTTTCTGCTGAGTGTGTCGGACTCTTGTCTACACAATAAGCTTGGGGTTGTCTTGCCCTTCTTCCTCCTTGTCTTGTTGGTCTTTCTCTTTTGGGACTTCCGGCACATTCGTATACAGATGAAGGTCCTGGTCTCCGCGGATCTAGAAGCACCCCTCAGCATCTTCATTCGTCAAGGAGAACAAGAGAACGAAACCGAGATCACTCGCCACATTCGTGCTGGGTCTTGGGTCCAAGGATTGGACAAACACGGAGATAACTGGCCTGCTCTCGTCGCATACGACGAATATGGCTTTTTTGAAGAATCAGTTTTACTAGCTGAAGAGTTTGACTGGTCCGACTACCTCCTAGGCAAAATCACTGACCCGTCATCTTCTCTGGATCTGGACCGAATCACAGAGCCCATCAGCGTATCTATCCGTTTCCCCGAGGCCGATTCAGACCTGGCGGTAGAGGTTACCGGCCAACTGAACCCCACTTCTTATACCTGGGAAACGTTTAAACCACTAAATAGCACGACGATACCTGACTTCTTTTATGAAGTCGCTGGTGCATTCCGTAGCGAACCGCGGCCATCGGGGTTAGTGCAAGGGCCCATTTGGTTCCAGGTCCCAAGAGGTGCAAAAACTGGAGCGTTCACTGCGACATTAGATGTAGGAACAAGAACCTTGGACCTGGTCCACAACAGCCTGCCCGATGCAACAGGATTATCTCCCATGGACCGGGAGAAGATACTCAATTGGTGCGACGACATAGTGCACGATAACCGTGAAGTCGCTGTCCAAGACTTCCGTCGGCTTTTCGGCCAATTGAAGTCCAGATTTCGAAATGAACTCCTGAAGGACATCATCGTGCGTTTTGACAAATCTCCGGGCTGGGGATATCCCCTGTCTACCATCCAGTTGCGTGGCTACGGTAGCCTGCTGATGTCAATTGTGGAGAATCCAGAGTGGATTACACCTGAGAACGTATGTACCTTATTTGCCAAATCATTCTCATTCATCAACGAAGGCGCTAACCCTGGGGTCGTCGAGAATCCCATGCGTGCTCTGCTGCGTCTCGCTGGTACACCTGTGGGAACCTCGGAAGCCCTACAGAACAAGCTGTTTGAGCGACTTACGACGCTTCTGACCAACTGGGGACATTACAATGATTTTCGCCTTTCATTTCTCGATGAACTGTCCTCAGCCTCTTTGTTAGAGACTGTACCGTCGAAGGACAGCATCGAACTTTTCGTCACATGTCTGAGAGCCGTGGGCACTTTGGGGAGCAACGACGTAAGGTCCAAGATAATAGAACTGGTTGGTGAGTTAGAACCGAAGTGGGGTGAAAACGAGTCGTTTAGGACATTCCATGACGAGATCATCAAACGCCGTGAATGGCGGCTAGACAAGACATAATGGTGTCTATGTTCAATTCGTTGTGTACCAAGATCAATACTTGACTGTCCCAGGAGGTGAAATTCCTTTTATGGCAAGTGAAAGAATAGGGACAGCGCCTATTATTATTGAAAGATTGAGTCGCTGTATATAAGCTTTTGGCATGCCACGCATATCAAGAGTTACAGCAATAGGTTTTCCTCATCATGTTACTCAAAGAGGAAATTATCAGGAATGTGTTTCTGAAGACAAAGATGGTTTAAGGCAAGGTCTGGGGTGTCCTGGAGATTACACTCAAAGAAACTTCTTGAAGATATGGGTATATTGTCCCGCAAGTAAGAATCAATAAAACGGCGCTGTTCCTATTTACAGCAGTGTTCAAGCACAGGTAATGTGTGAAAAAGGTAAAAGAGTAAAGAATAAAAGAGGGTCAAGATTACGATATGATAATTCAAGAATCAAGACCTAACCCCAACTATACATTATATGCCCGGTTCGACAAAGAATAGGAATAGGAATTATGGACATACTAAACATTAGGGGTTATACCCTGAGAAATCTAGACAAAATCAATATTATTCTTGGCAAAAACGGGTGTGGTAAAAGTATCTTGCTACGACAAGTGGAACACGGATTAGTCGGACAAGACGGATACGGGAAAACAAAGTACATAACTCCAGAACGAGGGGGTTCATTGTTTTACGAGGCAGGAATAGAGCAAAATTTAGCAAGTAATGTTAACTACTTACCGGACCAACGAAGAAGAAACTTGGCTCCCCAGTTTAGGGAGCAAAGCGTTGCTCAATATACAAAATTAGAGACCTTAGTTTTAAGAAAGTTTGAACAGGATCAGACAGAAAGTAAGTTTGATCCTTATGTGACAAAGATGAATTTTTTACTTGATAATATTGAGATAAAAAGACACGAAACTGCTTTCAAGATATTTCGCAAGGGTACAGAAACCGAACTCACCGCTCAAACAATAAGTAGTGGTGAGAGTGAGTTAATATCGTTGGGGATTGAGTGTCTTGTTTTTACAGAGGAATTAATAAAAGGTGGCGAAAATATTCTATTTCTCGACGAGCCCGATGTCCATTTGCACCCAGATTTGCAGGTGCGCTTAATGCGCTTTCTTAGGGATTTAGCCTGTGAGAGTAACTTTAGGGTTCTAATCGCTACTCATAGCACGACAGTCTTAGGTGCGTTAGAATCATATTTTGATACTCATTTGGCGTTTATGGATTTTGATCAAAAGGAGATTGATTTCAAGGCAATCTCTGCTGTTCATAAAAAAGTGCTACCTGTTTTTGGTGCTCATCCTCTCTCTAATATTTTCAATGAAGCTCCGGTTTTACTTGTTGAAGGAGAGGATGATGAGAGGATTTGGCAACAGGCCGTACGTTCCTCTGGCGGGAAAATCAAAATTTATCCCTGCTCAGTTGATAGTATCGGCAACATGAACGATTTTGAGCAAGAGGCACAAGAAATCATTCAGACAGTTTACGAAAACGCTAAGGGATATTCGTTGAGAGATAAAGATGATGGCGAAGAAACAATTGATGACTTGCTACCGATAGTTAGGATGAAGTTATCCTGCAGAAATGCGGAAAATCTCCTACTCTCCGACGATGTACTAGGAAATTTAGATATAACATGGGATCAATTGAAAAAACGCATTGATAATTGGCTAGGCAAAAATCAGGATCATGCCCATTACTCTACAATGCAGAGATTCAAAAATGGCGATTACGATAGAAAGAATTACGATATTAAGGAAGTACGGAATGATCTAATGGGAATTATTGGTAGTGTTAAACCGTGGGAAGTTGTTGTTGGGCAAACAATTGCAAGTTTGAGTTGGTCGGATACTACGGGTTTCAAAAAGGACGGGAAAATACTATCATATCTTGGCAGAAAAGTTGTTGAGAACCTTATACCCAAATCAAGTTCTTAACTCACTTATCACCCTTTGATTTGATAGCCCCGCAAGAAGATTTCAGGACGAAGCCCAAACAGTCGGCGACCTGATGAATTATCTTCCTCCTTATTAACAGTAAAGAAAATAGGGACAGCGCTTATTATTATTAACAGATTGAGTCGCTGTATGTAAGCTTTTGGCATGCCACGCATATCAAGAGTTGCAGTAATAGGTTTTCCTCGTCATCCTACTCGAAGGGGAAATTATCAGGAATGTGTTTCTGAAGACAAAGATAGTTTAAGACAATGCCTGGGGTGTCCTGGGGATTATACTCCAAAAAACTTCTTGAAGATATGGGTATATTGTCCCACAAGTAAGAATCAATAAATGGGCGCTGCCCCTATTAAAGCAAAGAAACAGATAAAATGAAACTTACAACTCAGAATATTTATGATTTATACTCACCGTCTCTATGTGAAAGGCGTCTATTTTATCGTTTTATTAGAGAGGA
>Ga0209986_10005021_pt1 | contig 11066 bp, 14 predicted proteins | sample BlataG_FD_183168 | JGI IMG/M metagenome (GOLD analysis project Ga0209986, IMG submission 183168) | Deep subsurface microbial communities from Black Sea to uncover new lineages of life (NeLLi) - Black_00105 metaG (SPAdes) (version 2) | ecosystem: Environmental > Aquatic > Marine > Oceanic >...
TACATCGCTGCCAGTTACAAAGAATTGACCATTGAAGGTTTGCTCCATTATTCGCATGAGGTCGCCCAGGTTGTACCCTGGATCTCCTTGAGCTGGAACGCCTACGGTAACACTCTTTTTCCCTATATCTAAAAACCCTGTATTCCGGCTATTGTTACTTGGAAGTATTACCCAGTCTAAATCGCTTACGGGGCTTGAGAAGTTAAACCCTCTATAAGATGCCGCTTTAGCGAAGTAATCTCGTATAGACATACCTTTATGCTTCCTTACTATACCTAGTATCTCGGTTATTACCTCTGTTGTTATATTGATCGCTTGAGCCGCCATAATAACTACAAAGGCTATTTCTATGGCCGTTACGGCAACAGCAAAAATAGCAGCGGCGGCCGCGCCAGTAAAACCCCCGCCAGCATGGCCTGCTAGGTTGGCTATCCTGTCTTGAATCCTAGATATAGTCTCTTGTATTTTTTGGATTGTCTCGTAAATCAAAACAGTGGCAAAGGCTACTTTAAACGGCAACTCTCTCAGGTCGGATACAACGTACTTTATATCCCTGTAATCCTTTGACGTTATAGCCCCCTCCTCCGTTAGCGTGTCTGCCGTTGTGGCGTTCATTAGCTCCCTGAAAGTCTCTATCCCGTTTAGCTTCTTAATCTTAGCCTCTACGGTTTGCGGATATCCGCTTACGGGGTCGGGATCGTTTTCCGCGTATTCGTCCGTAAGGTCTAGCATACCTTGGAATGCTGTTAGCTGTTGGGTTAGTGATGCAATTGATATTTCTAAAGGTATTCCCTCGAATATATTCCCGTCCTGAACGTGTTGATATATTTTATCCCTTGCGTCTCCTGAGAATGTGAAAAGCTCTGTGCTTACTGAGGGTTGGATCTCATCTTTTTCAACAATCGCGGAAACCGTAAGCTCCGGCCATTCGGAAGGTAGTTGTAGCTCTTGCCCGTCAATTAATACCCTTAACTTGTCCGGTGCGCTCATCCTAAATATTTTCTAAGTTTATATTTATTTTCAATGTGCTTATTGCCCTGCCTTACCTTTTCGGTCACTATCTTGTCTAGTGTATCCCAGTCGAAAGACCTACCGTTACCGTTCTGCACCTCCCTTTTTAGGCTTTTTAATTCGCTAACGATTTCACGGCTCACCATACTATCACCACTCGATACTATTTGCGCTGAAGGTATCTTGTCGGTAGTCATTCCAAAGGGAACTAAAAGGCCCTTATTGACCATATCCATAGTACGGGCTAATTCTGCGTTAGAGCGGTCTCCTATTATTCTATTTTCGGAAGCTGAAATAACCCTTTCCCCCTTGTCTAGCCTTGATATGTACGCGTCCGGGCCGTTTGGTAGTATCTTTGTTGCACTGGATGAGTCAACGTAGTCTGTCCCCTCCTTAAGCTGTGAGAGGCCAGCTATAAGCGTTGATACGTCAGTTAGTGTAGATGCTACGGGGTTGGCGTCCCCTTCCTCTACCTTTGCCGCGTAAACTTTAACCCCTGCAATGATAGCCTCTATCCTTCTTTGCCTACGGGCTACCCTTTCGCGTCTTTGTAGCTCCTCGGCCTCTATTCTCTTTTGCCTTTGTAGCTCCTCTAGTGCCGTTGCGCTTCCTTGTTGCGCTAACGCTTCAAGTGTTGATTGCTCTTTTCTTGAGGCCTCAAGCCTTCTATCTATGTTTTTTAATTGTGTGTTAGTTAGTTTTCTGGACGCTGCCTCCGCTAGGGATATTGACGATCTAATTATCTCGGCCTCCTCTTTTTGAATATCCTTCTTTGACTCTAGTAGTTCCTCCTCTAGCTCAATCTCTTTTTTGATTCGCTCAACTTGCAGGTCTGTTATCTGCTGGTTAGACTTTTTCCTTAGCTCAATTTCCCTGTCTATTGCGTCTATTTCGTTGTTTATTTCTGCTTGCCTGTTTTCTGATATTTGAGCCTGAGTTAGCGCGCCATTCTCCCTTAGTTGTGCTAGATTGTCCTCTAAAAACGCTTTTTCGTTTATTAGGTTAACCTCTTCAATAGCCGCTTCGTTTAAGTCTCTTTGCGCCTCTTCTAGGTCTTGTGTAGCCGTCCTTCTCTCTCTTATTACCTCTAAAAGCCTTGTTTGTATTATTTCAGAAAGTCCTAGTTTCTCTATGTTTTGTATTAACTGGTCATCATCTAAAGAGAAAAGATTATCAAATTCCTCTGTCAGTTTTCCTGTTGTCGATATTAAGGCTTCCAGGTCTGGCGAAACCTTTATCCCCTGCAGCTCAGTGGTCTTTTTTTCTAGCTTTATTATTTCCTTTATTTGGTCTTCTACTGACTTTTCAAATCTTCTATTTGTTTCATCGAGCAAGGCTTGTCTTTCGGCTACCGCTCGCCTTTCGTCAGCTATTATTCTCTCGTTTACTGTTTTTTGGTTGTCAAAATTATCTATGAGTATGTCAAGCCTAAGCTCTGCTTGGTCGCTCTCTATCTCCGAAATCCTCTGTATGTTTTGAAGCCTTAATTGTTCTTGTTGTGATCTAACGTTCTCAAGTTCTATCTCTTTCTCGGTTAGCTCGTTTAAAGTCTCCTGATTGGGTATGGCGTTTTTTTCTTGAGTCTTAGCCCTGCGATCTAATAAATCGACCTCTTTTTCTAGTAATACAACCTGTTTTTGAAGTGCTACCTGTCCTATGGAGAATGCCTGGTTACCAGCGTCCCTCCTCTCTTTTAGTGATCTTGTATTGTCGTCTGATTTTATGGTTAATTCCTCTAGATCACCTACCAGTTTAGCTATCTCTATCCTGTCGTCCCTTGTGTCCCTTAGGAAGTCCCTGGACTCTTTATTTAGGCTTGCTATAGCCTCTCCCGCGGCTTTTGCTTGCGGAAATATTTCAGCTAGATTCTCACCCAGAATATCCAGCGCAGCGGCCTCCTTTGCAAAAGGGTCAACCACACTTCTCTCAGTGCTTTGAAAGGCTTTGATAGCCCCAAATATACCCTCTGATATATTCCCCAGGGCTGAAGATAGGGCAGCATCTAAACCAGCTCCAAGGTCACTAAGTGAGTCTAGTCCATCCTGGCTACCCCTTATTCCAGCTCTTAGAGCACCCCCGGCAGCGAAAAGACCCGCAAATGTTGCTAAGGTCTTGGAAACCTTTCCAAGTCTTGCGTCTAATCCCCTCAGTCCCTTCTCATAATCGCCTACGGATCTAAAGTTCTGCCCTACAGATTCATCCAGTTCCTTTAGCTCTTTATCCAGCTTTATAATCTGCCCCCTCAATTCAGCGGCAGCCTCGCTGTTGCCTTCCCCAGCAATCACCAGGTCCTTATACTGAGCTCTCAGGGTATTAAGTGTTCTTGACTGCCTAGCGTAAGAACCGTTAACCTGATCTGATGACGCAGCGGCATCTATTTGCGCTTGGGCAAGCTTCCTAGACTCTTTTCTCGCCTCAGCCTGTTGTATCCTTAGCTTTTGAAGCTCCACCGCTCCCTCGCTAGACAGGTCGTTTAGTTTCTCCTGTTCCTTTTGTAGTTGCTTTTGCTGCTTCTCTGCCTTCTTTTGCTCCTTAGTCAGCTCCTCAGTGGCTTTAGCCTCTTCCTGTATTGCCTTGTTAAGGTTCTCCACGGACGCTTCGCGGGACTTCTCTATCTTCTTTAAATCTTCTTGAAGTTGTAGGCTTTGATCTAGGGCTTTGTTTATTTCTTTTATCCCCTTAGCTGTGGCGGGGTCTGCTCCTTCTGCGCTTTTTGATACGGCACTGGCTAACGACTCAACCTTTTTAGTTGTCAAATCAAGCAACTTGTTAAACGCAATAAACTCGTCAAAGGGCGTTAAGTCCTTGCCGAAAAAATCATCCCTTTCAAATCTTTGTTTAGCCATTTGTTAACTGCCTCTTATAATTTTCGTAATCGTACGTACTAGTCTTTTTTAAGTCTATTGGAAATCCTAGCATTTTATCTACGTGTAGCTTCCATTTACCCGGATCTATTCCATATTTAGGTAGTAGAGATTTGGCCCTTGCCTGTCTTATCTCGTATTCAAATTCGTTTCGCCTTCTACCTTGAATATCTCCTTTAGCTTCGCAAATGATGGACTTTAGCAGGAACGGGATACTATCTTTCAACGCCTCGAAGTAATCCCTCTGCTCCTCGTCCTGCCCAAATTCGTCCATCATTTGCTGCTGTATGTTAGTCCAGTGTTCTAATACTTGACCGCTATCAATATCTTTATTTTTTTCTACCTTCAAATATCCCAGGTCTCCAGTTGAGAAGATTCGCTCATAGTTCCACGCGGGTAGAGTGAATATATCAGCGTATAGATTGCTCGAATAGGCCTCGGATGATTCGTATTGCCTCGATGAAAATAAGTTTCGAAATCTTGTTATGACTTTCATCTGTTAATTTTAAGAGGTCTTCCCCCCACCTTATTTGTAGGTCTACCCCGTCTTTTATTGTGTTTGCCTCAACATCGAAATAACCCTTTGCGGCTATCACGTTAAATGTCCTGTAAAAGTCTCCTGTTAAAAATAGTGTAACCCTATTTGACGGCAGCCCAACTGATGACTTGAATGATGCGTAACTCCTAGAGTAAAAACCTCCCACATCCGACAACTCTCTCCCGCCCCCGTCTATCCCCTGAAAAAGTTGGTCTTGCTGTATTAGCCTTATGACCTCGTCCTGAATCTTCTTTGATGAGAATATCGTTTGAAATATCCCGTCAGCGTCTACGGACTTTAAAAATTTGTTTATGCTCTGTTGCGCTTTGAGCATTTAAAAAAGGGAGGGGGCTATTCGCCCTCCTCCTCGTTATTCTCCTCTTCCTTCTTAACCTTGCGTTTAGGCTTTGGTTCCGTCTCCATCGACATTAGCTTTAGTTGAGCCTGAATCTCTCTCCAATTACTGCTAATTAACTCAGCAATAAAAGAAGGCTTGCCCTCCGTGCTCTCTGCTAGTGTCTTCCCTGCAAAAGCCTTTACGTTTAAGGTTGTTTTACCTATTTTCATTATTAAACTATTGTAGCCTTAGTTTCTGCAAGTTCGAAACCAGTTACGGCAGGTGCTAGTTTAACAACTATAACGTCCGACAAATCTTGAGCTACATTAAATGTCCACAAGTAAGTGCCATCGGGGTTCTCTGTCAACGAATCAATGACTAGAGGCGTTGATAGAGTCGGGTCGTCCGTCTCGTTGAACACCTCAAAGTCAGCTTGTACGCGACCTTTGAAGACTATGGCGTTATTGAAATCACCGTAACAAGTTGCTAAGTCTGACGCGAAGGTAGTTGTAGTAGCTGCTTGGTTACTTGGTAAGATGTCAATAAGCCCTGTTAGGTTCTTCATATCGCTCTCAGTAGCGTCAGCGGAAACCATACGTAAATCTGAGTCCAACTCGTCCACTTCGTACAAGAAATTAAGAGTTATCTTGTTATCAGTTGTGTCGGTCTTCTCCATGTAGATAGGATCCCACGAGCCGTCTTCGATCTTTGTCGGGAATAACTCCGTACCATCGCTTGAGATAGTACCTCGTAGGTTGCCACATTCGTCAATAGCATAGAAAGACAAGCTCTCACAGCTACCTTTAGAAAGCTTATCAAGCTCTACGTAGTCAGCTCCAACGATTAAGCCAGAGAAGGGCTTTTGTCCTTGTCGTATTCTTGACAAAGAACCATCGTCAAAGTCTTCGTTAATGCTCTCAGCTCTCTCGTGAGATACGTTCTTTAATTTAGTAGCAATTGGATACCAACGTTTAGACGCGTCAGACTCGTTGATTTTACCGTCTGTAAATGTTGCCGGAAGTACACCAGCTACAAAGTCAGAAGTCAAAATCGAGTTACGATTCCCGTCATCGTCAAACGTGGACACAATCACAATCTTTTTAGTGATGCGGAAAGGCTTAACGCCCTTGGGTAGCCCGGTATTACCGAACTTTCCATCACACTTGCAAAATTCCATGTTTTTTAGTTTTTAAAATTAACAATCTATTGAAATATTAGAACACAAGCCTTTTTTGTCAATATTCAAAGTTAACCTCGCCTCTACACCGCTGGTTTCGTAGGGGAATGTTAAATTCTTATTCCCTACACTTATAACCTCTCCAAACTTTGAATGGTATGTAACGGATATATCCCCCGTCAAGTCCTCACGTATCCCCCCTTCATTATCTATGACTCCCTCGAAGTCCTGTAATAGCCTATACATAGGCTCTACACTATATTGATATCTTTCGTCATTATCCCACTCCTCAAATTCCGACTGATCTAAGAAGAAAAGTCTAACATCTGCCGTTCTGCCTATTGACGTTTCAGGATCTTTGTCTACCTGCTCCGTAATATGCTCCACTAGGTAAACCATTGGAGTCATAGCCTCTTTACTGTCCTCGTAAGATAGCTGACCCAATGTGTCTAGTATCGTTCCATGATAGTACTTAGGGGCGGGGATAGTGAGCAATTCGCCCGTAGTAATCGCGTTTGTGGAAGCAAAGGTCACTTGTTCCCCAGGCCCTACCGTTTGTACCTCGTAATCATTCCCAGATATAGAGAAGACGGAACAGGGGCGAAGGTGGTGAATTGAGCACACGCGAACGCTCCAAGTGCCGTCCATATTGTCGGTAGCGTCTAGTATATCTTCCTCGAATGTGAGGCGTGACACTAAAGTTTCTACGATATCTACAATGGGTTGACGCATCTATATTAATAAGCGTATTTTTTACGCTAATAGTTCCTTACCTACCTTCTTTTAATTTTCCAAGAACCCAAATAACGGGTGCAATTATTGAGCACCCTATTATGGTGAACCAAGCTAGAACCGCCATTGTGAATTTTGGGCCTTGTTTAAAATCGTTTGTGTCGTCCTGCTCTTTTTCCTTTTTCATTGCTTGTAAGCAGTGGTCGGGGCCATCTATTGGCCAAAAGGCAAAATTTATAACTGATTCCATTAACTGCCAGAAGGGATTCGGGTATGTGGTGGCCGCAAAGTACCCTACCCTTGCGCTAATTGTATTGTCTATATTTCCTCCTGATAACCAGTTGAAAAACTTATCTACCCCTATTAGTATTTTTCTTGCTATTGTCATGGTAAAAGGGTATTAATTAAAGTTTCAAGGTGGTCATTGTCTGTGGGAACAACCCCGTCAACGCTCCCAATGGGTAAAGTGTTATTAGCTCCATTCGTTGTTACTTGCCAGTTTCTTTGACTCCCAAGAATACCTACTTCAACGTAGTCCATATCCGAAAAATCATGATGTATAACATAAGTCAACGAGGCTCTTGGTATTGTCGCGCTCCGCATCCTTACAACTGAAACAATTCCATTGAAGTCTACCTTTATGTTCTTTGCGTCTGTTGTTATAATCGTGCCCATTTTACAAGTATTGAGTGATTGAAACGTTTGCGAAAATATCTAAGCCATTCGACAAAGGCGAAACCAAAAGGGCCATTACTTGACTGCTTTGGTCTATTTTAGACCCCAAATTTAGCTTGTTTCTAATGTTGAACTGTTCGTCACTATTAGCTTGAACAAATCCTTGGTCAAGAATATACCCAAAGTCTGTCACGGTGTTAGCCGTGGCACCTGCACCCCTTCTAAGGGCCGAGTTGTCTATGTCGTTGAATGTGATGGAACCGTTATAAGTCGGGTCTAAGCAAAGAATCCATCGAAAATCATCATTGGTTTCAGATAGAAGGCTAATCCTATCAACCTCAGTTGAAATATTCCTGTACGACTGCTTTAAATCCCAAGCAAGAACAACGTAAGTTTGTGCCGAACTGTTAGCCTGAAAGTCATTGATTAATATATTCACGGGCACACCTACTTCACCAAAAGAACCTTCGGAGCTTATTTGGGCACAAACTTGATCCATAGACCCCGCACCACCGCTTGAACGTATTTCGTACCTGATTGGCTGGTTTGGTGACTCAATAAAAGTTGAAGCAATTATTCCAGCGTGCTGGTATTCATGAACCCATGAAATAAACCCCTCATTTATAAAGCCAAATTTCACGGCTGTACCCCCCAAATAAAGGAATTGAAACACAAACACATTGAACTTCGAAGGGTCTAGCCAAGTTGCCGTGTCAATATTCCATGAACTTTGATCAACGTTCAATATATCTGTCCCGTCTTTTTGTATTTTTATGCGGTAATCAGTGCCGTCTGCTTCAAACCAAAGTCCATCTTTCCTATTGTCATACGGGCTTATTGCGTTTCCACTGAAGTATCCCGCCCTTTTCGTCACGTTTGTTTGGTTTGCAAAGTCGTTGAAAGTGATTTCACCGAATTGGGACTTCCCACTAAAATAAGTAGCCCATTGATAAGATTGAGCAATTGCAGCGTCACCATTTCCGGAAACGCTCATTGTAGTTGCTCCGAGGTCTTTTGAATAAGTCTGTGAAGCTGCACCGATGTTCAAGCGTTGATAAAAAAGCGGTTGGTCATCGTTTGTTTGCTTAATGTCAAGCTGTGTATTTAATTGAGATACGCGCAAACGACCGCCCGCGTCAAGCTGTGCCCCAACATTTAGGTCATTTGATGCCGTTATTTCTAACGATGCCAGCGCGTTTTCAATATCTCTGTTAATTGCGCTCAATTAGCTCTTGGTTACTTCAGTAATTAATGCGTTTCCAGCTCCAGCACTCCCCCAAATCCCGGTAATTATTCCCGTATATTTGTCTTCAATGTAAATGTCACCCTTTTTGAGTTCAATTGAAGAACTTGTTGAAGCTGTTCCTGTCAACGACACGTAAAGGGTTTCATTAGAATCGTTTCGAATAATAGCCTCCACCCTTGAGGCATTTGCAGCCAATAGCGTCACACTCGTTGCGGACCTTGAAACCGTTGCTTCCGCGCCAGTATCACCTAAACCCTGCCCAGCCGTGTTGCTTACGATGCTTGCAAGGCTCGTAATCATTGTGTCCTGTTTTGACTCCTTCGCCCCGTTGGTGTTGAGGGTGTCTAGCTTGGTATTGGTTGATTGCTGTTCTAACAACAAATCTTCCTGGCTTTTTATTACTGCTCCCATTTTTTAATAAAAGTTTTCGGTGACCATCGCGAAGCCTACCGCGTTTGTGAAAATACCAGTGACCAAGCCGCGATATTGGTCAATAATTACGTAGTCCTCACGACTTAACTTATAAGTGTAGTTTGTCGAGGTCACCCCCGCTCCAAGCAACACGTACAAGGTTCCGTTTGAACTATTGTGTATTGTTAACTCCCTGCGCAAGCTGTTTTGAGCCTGTAGGGTTATTTCTGTCAAAGAAGCTGGTAAATTGGTTACGGTTGAGCCGCTAGATAGCACGGGCTTAACGCTAACCTCGCCATCTACGTGTACTTTATCACAGCTTAATTTCTTTGTCATCTAATAGCTTTTAAAAGCATCTTATTTTCAGTGTTTGTTCCCGTTGTATTCCCGTTCGCGTCTATGCAAATCCTGAAATATAGTGCGTCTGTTTTGTCTATTCTAAACATATTCACCCCGTTCGATAGCTCCGCGTTGCTACATTCATCGTATGAGTCCCATACAGCCCCGTCTATGCTAGTTTCAAGGGTAAATAAGGGGTTGCTATCCATTCCGTTAAGTAGCACCTGCAAACGCCCACACCATAGGGAGCATATTTGTACAGCATCCCCGCAAGCCGTAACCGATGGGTCAAAGGTGTTAAAATTCACGAATGTAGGCACGTAAGTACTCAAAGCCCTAGATTTGTTATCTTTCCTATATGGTAGTCGCCTTGATACTCGCTATAATCGCTTAATCTATCGCAAATACGGTAAGATATGGCGTTAAATGTGTCCGCACTCTCACCCCACACCGTTGATAGCCTATCTGTCAGCGTAGCGTCTTGTAAACCCGTAAATGTGTCTGAATTATGGGCAGAATACCCCACCTCCGTTACTTTTGTACCTTGATCTCTCAAGAAATGGAAGCGAATAAACCCCTTTAACATATCATCAATGCCTTTACTCTCGTATCTGTACGGGCAATCTGAGAAACAATCGTCATCCGGGAATATACCGTACCCTCTTACTTTCACGTAATTACCGCGTATTACCCCTTCGTCCTCGCAAAAAGGATCGAAAATATCTATAAATCGCTGGGTTTGTGGCTTATCTGGGTTCGCTCCGTCAAGATCCGCTATAAATAGGTCGTATAGCTCACACCCTAACAACTTAATTAGGTAGTGCCTCTCATATCGCGCAATATACTCCTCTAAAGCGTCTTTGTTGCTCTGGAATATCTTGTGAAACCCCTTATAGTCTTCTCTTACGGTTATGGCCATTATTCAGCTCTTTTATCTTCTTTGTGGCTCTTTTCTTCTTTGGTCTCCCTCTTTGGTCTACCTCTTTTTACTTCTTTTTCGGCCATTATCTCTAATACCCCTCTTTCGCTGAGGATCTCGGCCAGGTCTTTTGGCATCATTCCCTCTTTTCCTTTAGGGTTGCCGTTGTGATGCTTTAAAAATTTTATCTGTACCATGTGTTAAGGATTAAAAGAGGGGGCCGAAGCCCCGCTCTAAACAACAAACAAACACTATATTAAGGCTTGGTAATCGCTGTAAGTGCAGCCGCGATATCTGCAACGTGGATAAACGCGTTAGCGTCTACGTTACGGATCACAAGTGCCATACGCTCGTAAGCTTTAACAGTTACCAACTCATCCTCGAAGTTCTCGCGATTCTCGAAAGACATCTCGATAACTGGGTTTTTACGTCGGTAAACAGTTCCTTGACGGAAATCACCTACATACATCTGGTTCTCAGGTACTAATGGGTTTTCGATGATAACGATACCGTTAACAACGTCAAATCCGTTAGACACGAAAGGAGGCGCAAGGTAATTCTTGTCAGCGTCTTTGCTTAGTCGCATCAAAGTAGCGTCCTTTGGGTTAACCAAAGCGAAGTTAGCAAACCACTTGTTTTCCAACCCAGCCGCTGAGATTTGAGCACCTACAACGTAGATCAAATCGTACAGTGAAGGAGTGTCAACGGCAGCCGAGTAGTCAGCCCCAACGGTTGCAGCGTTAAAGGTGGCGGCAGAAGCGGCCAAACCTTTGATTACATTCCCCGTGCCGTCCCCTAAAAGAAGGTCATTGTCCTT
>Ga0209986_10005022_pt1 | contig 11066 bp, 12 predicted proteins | sample BlataG_FD_183168 | JGI IMG/M metagenome (GOLD analysis project Ga0209986, IMG submission 183168) | Deep subsurface microbial communities from Black Sea to uncover new lineages of life (NeLLi) - Black_00105 metaG (SPAdes) (version 2) | ecosystem: Environmental > Aquatic > Marine > Oceanic >...
CACTTCTGAACCTCTTCAGCATCTGCCGTCGGATCGTTGTACCGTTTGATGATGTTCGTATCGACCGCACCGAAAGGTGTGAAAAAACAAGCCAATGAAAAGTTGTCGGTTTTTGACCGAATATAATCTATCACTTCTTGTCGATATCCTCTGGCTGCTTTAACAAAATCCTGACAGCTCGACGCATCCGTCCCGGCCAGAGCGGATGTCACTGCACCGTATAGTGAGATAGGTGAAATCCTTGAAAGAGTGTTCGCCAACTGTTTTTGTTTGAACAAGTTTTCTACATAGGCATGTTGAAATTTCCATTTTTGCTCAGCGTGCTTGATAAATAATACCTCCCGTACAGCATGACGTTTTTGTAGGCATGCTATTCCCTCCTGATCACAGATTACATAGAACCGACCCAAGCCATCATCGATGTCGAAAATTTCACCTCTCCAGGGTATCTGATTATCAACTTCCCGCCGTTCTTTTTTTTGTCTTTCCCTGATTTCCTGCAAACGTTTTTCAGTCGCTTCCTCCGTTTCGAGTGGCCTCATGAAAGTAGCTAAATGAGAGCTCAAATTCGGTACTACAATGATAAAGAACATCCAGAAAAACAAGGTGAGTAAAAGAGAAACCGACGATCGTTTAGTCATACATGATGCGAACAATCCAAAATTATACATGACCGAAATAAAAATCAGTGAAGCAAAATATATCACCCCGATACGCGCCCAGTCGGCACCCGTCAAATCGATCATAGCCGACAACTGCCAAATCAAAAGCCCCGTGATAAATGCGATCGTAACGGGTATAAATAACGTCATCCATCCCGCTAACAGCTTGCCTAACAAAACTTGGTAACGAGCTACGCCGGCCGAGAGCATCAACTTCAATGTTCCCTGCTCTCGTTCATTGGATATCACATCGCAGGCTACCAGAAGTGCCAGGACGCTAATGATGATTTTGAAAATAAGAGATATGTCCAATGTGGGTAGAATTGAGACATATGGATTTACTTCTTTCGAGCCGGCGCTGAGTTCCGGAACATCATAAACGCCTATTCTGACTGAATCGCCCACGTTGTGTTCTATATCCTTACTAAAAACGGAAAGTATCGCAGGGGGACGATAGATGTAGTGGCGCCACCCCACAAAGATGGTGTGGTAAACCTTGGCCTTTTGGAGCTCCGCCTGGGTTGCAGAAACGTTAGCATTGTAGTCTTTCAACCGCTGCTTGTAATCATTAACAAGCACCGGCATAAACACAATCATGAGGACTACACATAGTATTGTTCCCACTGCGAATTTGAAGGTCATCAGGTTTAGCAAAAATTCTTTCTTGGCGATCTTCCATATCATACTTAATCATCCACGATTAGAACAACTTCGTACGTCTATGCCCCATTTTGCCTTGAATAGTCTGCAATGCAAACTATGTAATATCAACTAAAAAATAAAAAATTTAGTTTTTATCGACTTCAGTTCGAAGCATTAATTCTACCAAAATATCTTGCAAAATCTCCTTTTCTGCATAAAATAGTTGGAAAATTGCTCAAAATAGTGCGTTTGAACCGATTAGGATTAGAGAGCGGAAACAGTTACATCCGGAGCAGTGGCCGAGCGGCTGAAGGCGACGGTCTTGAAAACCGTTGTACCGAAAGGTACCGGGGGTTCGAATCCCTCCTGCTCCGTTTGTTTTTATCCGTGTCAGGTAGAGACATTTGATTATTTTCACTACCTAACATTCCTGTTGATAAGGACTTGTCGCTTTCGATAAATTCCCCATTGTCGTTTGGCTTGTTGACATTCGCAGACAAACGGTTTTTATCAAAGTAAGCATTTTTTGTAAGTTTTTTGTAAGCTGGTTTGTAAGCGCTTTTGTCGATTCCAATAGGCATACCATCCGTGCCTGTTTTCAGCGCCAATGCTTCGTCCTCATCGTTTCTATTCCCATCCAAACTTGGCAGCACCGGCAAAGAATCAAGAGCGGCTCTTTCGTCATACAATCCGATATGAGTATAGGTGTCCATCGTCAGGGCAATGGTACTGTGTCTGAGCAAAGATTGTGCAACTTTAGGCGAGACACCGCTTTGATTGAGGATACTTGCGAAGCTATGCCTCAAGGAGTGAAAATCTGCAAACCGCCCAGCAGCATCTTCATAATCAATTCCAGCAACTTCGAGGTCTTTCTTCAGTATCTCGGCACCTTTGTTAGGATTAAAAGTGGCGAACACTTTCGCTTGTTCATCAGCTTCCTGCTCAGCTTTCCAATCCGCTAACTGCTGTGCAATATCTAACCGCAACGGCTGAACATCGTCCCTGCGATGTTTGCTGTAAGCTGCCAGAACAGTCACAGAAGGCTCAGAATCGCTCAGGTTAAACGATTGCCAAGTCAGGGACGCTAACTCACTTGCCCTAAAGCCGGTACTCACAGCAAGCGTATAAAGCATTGTTCTGGCTTTGGCTGTCATAAGGTGATGCGTATCGCCTTTAGCGGTAGTTTCCAGCAGCTTATTTAGCTCCTCAATCGTCAACGCTCTGCGAGCGTGCCTTATATCAGTTTTGGGGTTTTGGCCTTTAAGGTAAGCCAAGGGATTTTCAGCGGTTCTATTGTCAGCAACCAGCCAACGGCAAAACTGTTTAACGGCTTGTAAATAAAAATTGCTGCTGCGTATGCTCAAACCGTCCCGTCTGCGCTCTGCAAGATACCGCTGCACTCTTGAAGCTGATATATCCGCTATATAAGCAAACTTGCAATTCTCAATCACCGCCTTAGCCCTATTGTAGACCAAGCAAGCGTGTTTCTCTGTTGTACCTTTGTTTACCAGACTTGCCTTGAAGTCGTTTAGATGCTCGGCCAGGGGCTTTTTACGATGCTCTTTGTATTTGTCTATAATGCCTGCTTGTGCCAACTCCGATTCACGCTCAAGCTGTGCAGCTCGTTGTATGGTAGCTGCTTTGTCCTTAAAAGCCTTAACCCGCTTTCGTGTACCGTCAGCGGTCTTATAGTCGATATACCAATACTTTGACTGTTTACGGACAGTTTTCCCATTTTCGTCTTTCATTGTGTATTTTTGCTTAAAAATACTTGCCATAATAATCACCTTGCCTTTTTCCTTGATTTTTTCTCGGTCAGTTCAAGCCCAAAATACTTGAGCAGAATATCAGCGGTTTCGACTGTACAGGTTTTGCCCTGCATTATCCGGCACAGTTGGTCTTCACCGACGCCGGTTTCTTTGGCTATTCCGTACCGCGTCTTGCCGCAGGTCTTGATATGTTTTCTGATAATCTCAATAATCATGCGAATAATCATATATCGTAATTCCTTCATATACAATATAAACCCATACTTGGTAGCTGTCAAGCACAAAATCTAAAAAACTAATTTTTTTTTTCAAGCAACTCCTTCTGCTAATAATCGTACTAATTTATAGAAAGGATTCTAACAGGCTGAGGCGCTTTCTCACCAACTCTCCTCTCCTCAGCCCGTTTTCTTTTTCAGTTCGCAATATATCTGAATCGAGTAGCTATTTGGGTTGTGTTTTTCACAATAAGCCTTAAGACCCCATCAGCAACTAGCATCTGGAGCCTTTTATTTGCTTCTGTGTGTGAAAGACCTATTATTCCACCAGCATCATAGCAGGAGATCCAGAAGGGTTCGTCTTTCTGTATCAACTGCAATTCACAACATACCCTTATCAGTAGTTGTGTTTCAGGTGCATCATATTGGCTTTCAACAGCAAGTTTATTTTCAGGGTTCATAGCCCTTTGTGTTGCAAGTTTTAGCATACCCTCTCCTTTTTTTGGATATTTAACTCTTGGCCAACCATACGTAAAATTCGCCCATGTTTCATCAAATGGTTTAGTTCCAATATAAGGCAATGCCTGTCTGTGCCATTCTCTAATAATATCTTTCAATGCTCTTGCCGGAAGCTGTTCAAATTCTTCCATCCCTTTAAGCCACCGGCAAAATTGAAAGATCAAAAAATTTCTATAGCCTTCTTTCTTGGGGAGAGTTTTTTTAATAGCATTATCAACTTTCTCTTTTAAGTTTACAGAAGAGATGGATGAGTTAGAAGAAACAGAGGAAATAGAGGCAATAAACTTACTTGTTGCTTCTATATCTTCTCCCTCTTCTGTAAACGGTTTTTCTTTTTGAGGTGTGGTTATATCGAACTGTTCTAATCCCCACTCAAAAGGATTGAGCAGAGGAAGTTCACCATTAAGTGGCATAAGCCATTCTTTCCCTGGTGATGGTGATAATATGACATAAGCACCTTCGCATAATAAATCCAGCTCATCCCCTTTTTGTTTGCGAAACTGTTCAGAATGAAAAAAAATATGTAATCCTTTCTTGGTCTTAGCCGTAGGCAAGCTTGTGGCAAGTTTGGGATGAGTACCGCGCCACCACTGGCATCGCTGCTCAGAATCCAAGTCTAATACCGCCAGTCCACCGGAAACTTCACCGCATACAACCGCAAGACTTGTGTATTTACCATTGCCAAACCACTTTCGCAGTTGTTTTTCATCTGCCCTTTTAGTCTGGTATGGTTTCCAGCTTCTTATTGCTGGCTTCTTAGACCCCGCTATTATGGGAATAATTGACCAGCCTCGGCTGTAATACTCCAAAGCATAGTCCAAGGCTGTTTTTTCACTCCTTTTAGCCATACCAAACAAACCTTACTTGCGCAACAGTTAAGTTGCGAATTTCAAAGATTCGACCATTTATAGCCTATTTTCAAAATCAATTTCTAAACCGCATCGAAACACCGTTTAGAGTACAGAATTTTGATAGCAAATTTAATTAACTGTTGCGCTTAGACCTGCTGTATCGATAACTCTGCCGTCTGCGTTTGTTTCTGCAAGTATCACAATATCTTTGACGTGGTTTAAGCTCTGCTCCACAATCAGGACAAGGCCGGATATTGGCAGTATTAATCAGCGGATCATCTTCAGCAATACCAACATGCTTTTGATACAGTGAAGAGACCAATTCTTTCAATCCTAAATCCACCGATGTAGGCAATACCACCTTTTCAAAATATCCGCACCGCTTACCCTGCTCTACAAGACAACAGTCCTTATCCAAACAACCGCCGGAACCATGGTCATAATTGCAACAGCCAGGCATTTTGTTTTCAGGGTTTGTACTACCCCTTAAAAAAGCGATAAGGCCTACAGTTCTTTTCCTTCTGGCCATCATTGCCTCTTTGCACTCCCCAAGTTCGCCTATCTGGCGCTCCGGCTTGCAGCCATTCTGAAATTTCCTGCTCAGACCAGTGGACACTACCGCTAATCCGAAACCCTATCCGATTGACTTTTTCAATTCTGTGCCCCTAAAATCCCCATTGTCGGCGATGTCCGCAATTGCTTGATCCCAGGACATCTCCGGGTACTGCTTAAAAATCTTTTCACTACGATAAAATTCTTTGCCGTTTTTCTTCATAGGTCACCTTCCGTATCTTCCTCGATAATATTTGTAATTGCACTGTCCCATGACTTGGTGGGACATTCCTTGAGTATCTTCCTGACCCTGCGTTGTATCTGCTTGGGTATTATCTCAATATCATCCACTTCTTTTTCTGTATCTTTCATAATTTCTTCAAGTTGTTCATTCAGTCTTTTAACTAATGCCGCCCGGCGATAGGCACTTTTAAGCGTCTCGTTATCAGGAACAATCTTTCTTACGCCATACTTCTTCAGCTTACTCTCAATCAAATTAAGAAGGTCGCGACTGCTCAGGGCGTTTAATTCTACTCGCCGTCCTGAACTTCCATAATAACTTCTTTTGGAGCAAAGAAATTCTATTTCCTCTCGCGTAGCTCCGTTTTCTGTAAGGTTCAAAACAGGATTAGATTTGCCATACGAACATTCCTCAGACTCAAGGTTGTATTTTTTAACATCCGCTAATCTCAGTCCCATATCAATAACGTTGACGTGATTACGAAAAGTGTATCTTCGCGTGTCTCTTTGCAGGGTGCTTACGATTGAAAATCCTGCCTTGTCAAAGTCGTGCAGGACAAACAAAGGTAAGCCATTGTCGCAAAGCTGATCTACCAACTGCCGGGCTGCGGTAGTCGACATACCCTTCGTTGACATAATACACAGGTCATACTTGCTGGCAATCTCAGCCTGTTTGAAGAGTTCGTTAAATCCTTCCTTCTCGATGAACAATATCGCCCCATAACGATTCTTCGGTCCCTTGGTAGGATAAGAATCGCCACCCTCAATAGTTGGTGAAACAATATCAAGTACTGTGTGATTTCTAATTTCGTGTAAATAATTGCGAACGTCGATAGTTCCCAGCCTGACTTCTGTTTTAGTATGCGGCTCAAACAACCGGCCACGTGCATCAAATACTACATCCCATCCGGCTGTCTCCGATGGATGTTCCTCTAAGTAATCCGGCAGTAGATGTTGAGTAAAATACTTGGAATCAAATCTTTTACTTGTAGCCTCTGCCAGAATGAGCGGTCGCGATGCGTACATAATCTGCCGGGCATTCGCCGGAAGCCTACCGTTGTCACTGGCCTTCATATATGCCTGCTCCATAACTTTATAGGCCACTTCTTTTATGTAGACACGGTCAGAGTACATATAATAGCTGCGGCTGTATGCCCGGCTGCTTTGCCGTTCCTCAGCCTTCCGCACCTTAGCCCACTTATTGGTGACCCTTTTTGTAGCCTTGAGAATATCGTCTTTATTCATCTTTACCTCGAATCACAACTGCCGATTTGCCGCGGTCTGTGTACTCAACTCGTGGATAGGCACAATGCAACAGGAACACCACCGGTTCCCTGCGGCCAATACGCTGCTGTTCAAGGATGGAATCCAGGCTCTCGCCGAAAGTGCCCAGCTCACGAAAAGGATTTATAATACCCGGCGACCAGTTGACGCCCGTTACGATTCGCCGCGTGGCCGAACTGTTTTCACCGAACCACCCGAAAGCGGTTTCGATAACGAATGGTAATCCTGCATCACTTTCGTTAAGTATCTTGCAATAGTTAAAGGATTTCATATCACAGCCATTTGTCTCGAACTTCTTTGCAAGGTTGTCTTTACCGATTATGCCCAGAGCGTTGGGTTTGACTGGTTTTGTTTGTTCTTTCATCGCAGCCAGTAAAGACTCAGTTTTTTCCTTGTTGACTGTCTTATTTTTTACCAATGCCGACAGATTCACCCGGCCTAAGCCAGTCGATTCAAGTACCAGTTTCTGCTTAGCACTCGAACTGAGGCCCCTAAATTCGCCCACCAGCTCACGCACGGTACGGTCCCTGCCCCTGTCCTGGTCGTGAGCTATGTAAGCTCCAATTAACCGGCTAAAGTGCTTAAGCTCGTACCAGTGAGCCGGAATCGGTTCGTTCGGACGCCACTTTACCCATCCCTTATCGATAGCCTCTGTTCGTTTCTGCTCACCCATCCAGTTTATATTCAGGGTCAAGTGAGGATTCAGAAAAGTATAATCATCGGCAATTTGTAAGAAACGCTCCTTCGTATCCTTCACGATACACCAAGGTATATAAAGCCGGATTAAACTACCATTTCTTACAAATTCAGTGGATTTGGCCTTTTTATGGTCGATAACAGGCTCCTGCCTGATGGCATCGACCTGGACGTTGATTGTATGCCTGACGCCCCTGGACGTGATTTCGACCTTGCCTTTCTTATTCCCGCTCAGTACAAAAGGCATCATCACCAGCGTTTTTAACGCATTACCCTGCGCACCTCTGTCCGGGGCGACATAAGCCTCACGACTGGAGACCCTCACTGTAAAGTCAAGGATTCGCTGGACAGTCCTGATCGGGATTCCGGCTCCGTTGTCCCTGACCTCGATACCGCTTTTCGAGACCTCGACATCTATTACCGGCACTATGCTTTTATCTTCACAGGCATCCAGCGCATTGTCCATCAGCTCCTTTAGGATGACCAGAGGCCACGCCGCCCTTTGGTGACCCGTTTGCGCCACCAATTCTTTTTCACTACAGAAATCCATCAATCGTGAAGTTGCTATTGTTGTACGTTTCAGCCTGATTTTGCTATTTTTGCCAGCCATCCCTATCCCTCTCTTGTTTCATGACTTCCCAAGTCTTGCGGTCAGGTGCGCCAGCAGCCAGCCAGTCAGCAATTGTGCTTTCCGCCCAGCGCACAGCCCCACCTATTCGGATAGGCGCTGGGATTTTGCCGCTGCTGTTCAAGCGGAAAATTTGCCTTTTACTCAGATTCAAAATTCGCCCAACATCTACTGCCCGCAATAATTTTTCTGTTGTTCCTGTATTACTCATAACGTTCTCCTTATCTGAATTTCATACAACCCTTGCTTAATTGCTTTGATTTGCTCCTCATCGAATAGCCGAATAATCCCTATCCGTTGAACTGGCTTGAGACGATATTTTCGGATGATGTAGGTTACTCGTTGAGGGGGTTCGCCGAGCCGGTCGGCAATTTGACTTGCTGTGAGAAGATTTGCGTATTTCATTTATAACTCCTGTAATAGAACAACAATTAGTCGCTATTGCTTAGGTGTTACAAATGGTGTAACAATTGTTACAAAGTGTGTAACAAATGCGATGAGAAGAAAAAAAATTAAAGCATCCAGTTGATTTGTTTCGATGGGCGATATGAAAGTGAGGTGCCACTATGGGGATTGGGAATTGCGTCTCTCAGGTGTTCTGCAAGTACGGGAATGTGCTTTTCAATTTTGTCAATAGCACGCACAATCGCATTGCCGGTACTAAGCCGATATTTGTCAAATTCTGAGTTTAGCTTCTTGCCGTGCTTACCAAAACCTGCTGCCTTTGTAAGTGTAGCCATTATGTCAGCTTTTTCCTTTTCAAGTTTCTCCTGTGTGCCAAAGTCGTTGTTATTCTTTGCCTCTTGCAAATGATATTCAATGTCTGCAAGGCTCTTTTTGTAGTTTTCTTTGCCCTCATCATCAAGTTGGTTATCTCCGCTGGCAAGAGTAACAGGTTTGTCATTATACAGAGATAAAAACTCCGCAGTTGTGAACGTTTTGCCCTGCTGGCTTAGCAAAAGTCTTATATATGGAAATCCTGCGCAATCGCTAATATGTTTAGTTTCTCCTTGAAATCTTACTGTCCAAAAGTCCCCTGGTTTCTTAAAAACATTTTCGGCTTGTGGCTCTTTGACAGGCTTAGTTTTCTGCTCTGTTCCTACTGGATTTTCAGTCAAAGTCTGTTTAATTAGCTCATCGAAATAAGCATATTTTTCTTCTAAAACCGGCTCTATCTGCGTTAATAGAACATCAAAGGGTATCCTTACCATTTCCTGTTTAAAGGGGTCAATGGGTAAAATGCGATGATTAGTAAGGATTTCGTAAAGCCCCGCTATTAAAACATATTTCTCCGACTTGCTTGCCTCTTGGCCTTTCTCGAAAATCCGTTCGATTAAGTCAATACGCTCTTTAGGCGGGCGTTTCCCCAACCATTGAATTGTTTCTTCTTTGAAAAAACTCTTTCCAAGCCCGTCAACAATAGCTTGGGTTTTCTTGGTAAGATTTCGTTTATCGTTTTTCCAGTTATTCATCTCTCACTTGCCCTTTTTGTCGGGTCGGTCTGGATAATGGCAGGTAAGGACAAACAAAAAAAACTTGCCATTGCCCTGCCCTCTTGACGGTAGCTAACCGTCTTCCCAAAGTTTTTGCTTACATTCCTTGACGAATTTTACCCCAAAACGGCACAAATGGCACAAAGGATTTTGCCTTTTTTCGTTGATTGTCAGTGATAAAACGGGTATGATTAAATCGTAAATATCGTTTAGTATCGAACTTTTGGCGTTCCTATCGAAATCGCTAAGTTTTGTATGTACAGAAACGCATGAAAGTCGGTGCTCCTGGTAACAGGGGCATCGCTTGCGTGTTCTGTACAGGCTTTAGCGAGCCTCGGTAGGGCACAATATAGCGGTGCCCTTTTTTTTGTGCCTGCAGTATAGGAGGTGAAAAATAAGATTAACCCCAGCAGAAGATCGTCGGGCCAATGCTTTAACAGGCTTGTCTATGCTACTCTCAATTGCTCTTGTGATCATTGCAATTTGGCTCAATATTCGATGTGCAATTTGCTTCTGGATGATCCTGGGTGGCCTCACCATGTACTGCGGTACAAACCTTATCGGCCTTGCCCTCGTCAAGCCTTTGTGCAAAGGAAAAATTTGGCCTATTGCCGTCGCAGCATTCTTGGTGTATTTAGTTCCCATTAGCATAGCGGTGTATGTGGCAGGTTTACTTACTCTCATAATCAAAGGACTCAAAGCTGGCTTCTCGGCAATTTTCTGATTCCTGTGAATCTTTGAGTAGTATTGATGTAGCAGTGCCCTTTTTTAATTTGTGGTTAAGGAGAGAAGCTATGGATCAGCACATATCGATACAAGAGGAATCAAGAAGCGAGGATTCAGACAATCACATGATCTGGATGGGGTCAAAAGTAAAAAAACACACAGGAAGGATTGTGGAGATACGTTCAGGAAATCCTTGAACGTATCGGGCGATTGAAGCCCGCGCCCATTGGGTACGGCTAATGACAAGAAGTGCTGAAAAACTTGGATTTATGGAGGTACGAGCACTCAGGGTCTGTACAAAAGCTGAGATTGGCAGGAGGGCGAGGCACATAAAACCATGTTTTTCGGGCAAACTTTCAGCAAAGTGGCTTTTAAAGTGGAATCTCTTGATATTTCAAGGGGTATCTCGTAAGATTATTAGTGGCGTACGAAGAAAATTATGTTTGTTAACCGTGTAAATGGAAAATATCAGATTATTTTTATCGAATCAAATATATTCCGCTGCAGTGTATGTCAAAAGGCAAATTTGTTATCTATGGAACCTCCGCAAGTCCGTTGCTGTCATTGTGGAGAACTCTTGCAAGTTCCTGAGATTATAAAGTGTCCAAAGTGCAACAGCGAAAACTCCGAACTTGTTGGCAAAGTTAGCGCTGATAGTTATAACACCAAGGGAGTTGATGCAGGAGGTAAGATTGCCTCTGCAGTTCTATTTGGCCCTATAGGTCTAGTAGTCAGTCAATAATGTTAATGTAAGTGTTTTAGTTTTGCCGATATCTCCATAAAGACTTA
>Ga0209986_10005024_pt1 | contig 11064 bp, 9 predicted proteins | sample BlataG_FD_183168 | JGI IMG/M metagenome (GOLD analysis project Ga0209986, IMG submission 183168) | Deep subsurface microbial communities from Black Sea to uncover new lineages of life (NeLLi) - Black_00105 metaG (SPAdes) (version 2) | ecosystem: Environmental > Aquatic > Marine > Oceanic >...
ATCCAAGAATTGCAAATTTTGCGCCTAAATCAAATTCTGCGGCAATTAAAACTTGATTTGTTATAAAAATACCAATATCCGTATTTAAAAATATAATTAATGGTAAAAATAATAATATGGAATATATACCCTTTAATTTTGATTTTGAACTACACATAATAACATCTTAATCCTTTTTTTATAAAAAAGTTTGATTTTTAAGAGTAAAATCTAAAAGTATTAAAAAAAAGAATAATAATTGGAACGTTGTGTTTTATTAAGAATTGAGTTAAAGAATTTACCTGTCCCATAGATGAGATAAATAAAAAAGTTAAATTTTATCTATTCTTTTCCTCTCTTGCTATTTTCGCTTTCTTGTTCATTATTTCCATGTAGGTTTCAGCCGTCCTTTTCGGAGGAACTCTCTCTTTCTCTTTTTTTTTAAGCGTTATTGCCTCTGACGGGCAAGTAAGGATACAAAGTCCACAGCCAATACAACTATCTAGGTTTACAGTAGAAATATCATCAATAATAGTCAAAGCATCCATTTGACAGCGTTCCAAACATGTCTCACACCCCGTACATAATTCAGGATTCACTTCAGCGTAATAATTAGTCGAGAAAAATTCTATTGATTTTTCAAGTTTCTTCTGGGTTGATAAAATCTCACAGCAACAACCACAACAGCAACAGAGAAAACTGGGTCGCTGGGAATTCCCAGGTTGGAGGACCAACCCCTCTTCCTCAGCCTTCCCTAAGATTTCAAGGGCTTCATCCTTAGTCACTTCACGTGCTAACCCCTTCTCCATGAAAATCTTAGCTGCTGTCCGGAATTGGAAACAGACTTCACGCATGTCGGTTTGACTACAAGGTTGCCCAAGGAGGTCTTTTGCTTGTTTACAAATACAGATAGCCACAGAAATTGGTTCACCTATGTTTTCAATAATTGTTCTTATATCATCATATGTTGCAACATGATGCTCTGGTGTAATGCTTTGCTCAATGGGGATTGTGCGTAATTGGGGAATATGTGTTTTATTCAATTCTCTAAGAAATCCCTCATCCATGTACTGTTCAAAGTCTTCAATAAATTCTTTAGTTAGATTATTTAGTTGGTTCTCGAACATACCGACCACTAAAAGTGCATTAGAGTAAAATTTTTCCTCTCCCTTTTCATCAACCTTTTTTCCAAAATTAATCGATCCTTTCTGAGCCATCCGATCTAAGCTCTGTTCGAGTTCCTCAATCGTTATACTCCTCTTTTTTGCACGCCGGCTAATAACTTTTAATGATTCTGGCATAAAATTCAACATTGTAGCGATTTCTGCTTCTTCTGGAGAAAATAAATATCTCAAAATGCGTAATTCCACACCCGATTCTGTGGGTGGGAACCCAATAGGCAATTTATCGAGATGTTCTTGCAATTCTCGATATATAGCAGAATTTTCAATAGTCATATAAAAAAATTACCTTATTTTTTTGTATTGATTACTATTTTTATTATTATTTCTATTATTATGATTTTATTATTATTATTTTCTTTATTTATTAAGATTAATGAAATAGATATGTATCTCAAGACTAAAATATAGTAGAATGATAAATGGCAATGTAGAAAAAATTTCTTCGTTAATATGTCGTTACGTTTAAAGTTTAAGGTTTCTAAAATAAATGATTCTCTTTTTCTTAATCATTTAGATCAATTTCTATTTCTGGGACGTGTTTTCTTATAAATTCTAAAGATTTTTTTGCTTGATCAAAATTTAACTCAAAAACAATAGGGCCTCGAAAATTCTTCTCATATAATAATTTCAAAAATTTTATTGGCAATTGTCCTTCACCCAAAGCAATATGATCTTCTATTTTTTTACCCTTTATCCTGTTAGGATAATTATATCCATCATGTAAATGAAATTCACTGGTAATACCCATATATTTTTTAGTTAGTTCAAATAAGTCATAATCACCAGGATATTTTGCTAAAACATGTCCTGTATCAATACATAATTTTACACCTTTAATCTTCTTGATTTGGTCAAGTGTATATTCAAAAGGGAATTCTATCGTCTCAAGGGCTAGTTTACTTGGATCTAAATTCGTTTCTTTAATCATACGTTTTATTGCATTCACTCCATGATCAGAGAATATGTCCAAAACAATTTTTTTATATTGTTCGGGCAACTCTATACGTGAAAATTCTGCTGCTAATGCCCCAGTTGCATGTAAAACATATACTTCCGGATCTAATGGTTTAGCCATCTTTACTGCATTTATCAAACAGTCAGTTGATCCTTTTCTAATATAACGATTTGGACTACTCGGTTCAATCGACCAAAGAGGAAGATGCACTGAATAAGATATATTATGCTCTTCTTTGATTTTTATTAAATTTTCAATATCTTTTTTCTGAAATACTCCAGGTAACACGTAATGCATGTCAAGAGTAAGTTCAATATGTCCATAACCACGTTTGACTGCATCTATAACAATCTCAGTAAAATCGAATTTTAAAATATTTAAAATATTTGGCGACTCTTTCATTGGTCCAATAACACTATCAACACTAACTGGTTGGATTCCAAACCTCATTTTTTACCCTTTATTTTAATCTAAAATAATAATTATATATGTATTAACATTTTAATTATTAAGTAAAATATACTCATGATTACATTCATATTCGAAATAATACTAGTTTTATTTCAAAATCAATAAAAAAATATTTATTCTATTAATTTAATATACATTGTATTTTATTTTAAAATACAAATCCTAAATCATGTCTGTACAGTACAAAGAAATTAATGTTAAATGCCCTGTATGTTTTTCCGAAAAAATAATAAAACTCCCCCAAACATTATTTCAACAAAAAAAATTTGGAAACATAAAAGTCCAAGTTTCTAAGGGATTAGTATGCGATAAACATCCATTTATTCTATTTCTAGATAATAATGCCGTAGTGAAAGGATATGAAAAAATAGATTTTCAATTCGATATACCTATTGAGGAGGAAGAAGTAGAACTTACTGAAGATATTATTGCAAAATTTTCAATAAACGATATTCTTAAGAAATGGGGCACATATATCCTTTATAATCTCCTTCATGGGTATATTTTTAATTATCCAATATATATTTTAATACGCAAAGAAATTCCTGATTTAACAGACTCTATAAATGAATTATTTCCTAAATTCATACCTACTCAATTAAATAAGACAGGTACTATTTCTTCTATTGAATTTAAGACTTATGATGCGATAGAATTAACAGAAGATAAATCACTATTAATTGATCCATCAGGCATTGTTATTCAGAGTCCATGGAGTAGTAAATTAAAATTTGAAGAGGAAATTATCAAAAAGGCTCTTGACATAATAGATGTTCAAGGTCAGAACATTATTATTAAAAAAGAAATTGAAAAATTTCTTATTCAAGCGGATAAAATTGTCGATCTTCTAAAACAAGTAAACATTATTTATGATGTTGATTTAATTGAGAAACTTTCAGATGAACTAATGCAGCCGAAAATTTCAAACGATCGCCTTAACGCATTAAGAGAATATATCACCAGAAACTATGATCCAAAGATTGTAAAAAAAATTAAAAATAAAGTAAGAGAATTTTTGCGCTTCTTATAAAATAAAAAATAAAATAAAAGATAATTAATATTGATGTTCTTATAATTCAATCATTGATTTCAATTGAGATCTTTTGATCTTTTCAAAATATCCTTTCTCTAGTTTCGAAAACATTTCAATCTCACTACCTAGAAATTCACGAAGAGCTATTCTTATAGCTTCACTTCGAGAAGGATAGTAACCTAGCTTTATTAAACATTGAATGGCATCTAAATATCTGTGTGGAAGGTTAATTGTTATAATCCTCATTTATATACCTCTGTTATTAAATAACTATTGTTATAAAATTGATATAAATATTATTAAAATCCTTATTTAATATAAATATTTATGTCGATATGCCTTAATTGGTTAATAGAGGATGAGAAATTAATAATAAAATTCTTAATTTTAAAGAATAAATCATGTCTGACAAATAACACATAAACATTTCTGCATTAACGATTTAATATTTTAAAAAATTTTTAAAAAAATTGATGAAATTTAAAATTAACTTGGCATATTAAAAGATTTGATTTTAAGTAACAAATCAAATGTAGATTTAAATAGCTCAGAGTGCCCTATATCTTTCAAATCCTGCATAAATGTTAATTCCAAATTCTCATCTTGTTTGATATAATTAATATCTCTTAATTTTTGCTCTTTATCTAAAAAGCAATCAATATAATATATATATTTTTTTGATAAATTTAGAGATGGTTTAAGATTAAATGCAAATAATAGATCGGGCTCATCATTGGTACTTCCTTCCAAAAGAAAAATGAATGGAAGGGATGTTGAGCTAATAAAACTTTCCATTTCATCAAAGTAATTATATATTTCAAATTCAATACTTCTTTTTTCTTTATCATTCTCTATTCCTATTGTTTTTTTTAAAAATAGAAACTTTTCTCTCCCAGCAAAGGCTATTTCTTTTTCATTTCCTGTCAAATAATCATCAAAAAATTTATCCTCTTTTTTCAAAATTAATTTATCTGTTAATGGTTCACTTGCGTAATAGATAATTATTTCAGAACTGGAAAATAAATTCGTCTGGAGTTTTGTGAAATATATCTTTCTGAATGGATCATACCCAAGTGTTACATTCGGGCTTTTCCCAAAATTCAGAGTTGGTGTAATTATAATTGCTGTTGGAGCATTTAGAGTAAAAAAAAGATAATTCTTAAAATCTTCTAACTCGATATAATTTTTAAAATTTTTAAAAACATTTTTGATATATTCAATCTTTTTTTCTAAATTTATTGACATACAGATCTTCCTTTATAATTTCATAAATATTTTAATTGTAATTTAGTATTTAAATCTTAATTTAATAAAATCCTAAATTGAGGAATTACTCTGAGTCATCTAATTCTTCCAAAAATTTAAGGATTTTTTCTTTATTTTTTAAAAATTTTTTTAAGTTTTGATAAACCATTTCCTTCTGCTCAAAGATATGGTGCTCAATCGCGCAGGATAAAGAATTTACTAATTTATCATCTTTTATTTTTAAAATCGTTGAAAAGAAATCCCTTAAAAGAGAATCGATCTGTTCTAATCTCGTTGCGACTTTTTTACCATCTTTAGTAAGTCTGATCCCTTTTCTTGGTGTCCATGATATAAATTCAGCTTCGTTTAACTGACGCAGCATATTTGTTACAGATGACGGTTGCACCTTTAAAAATTCTTTAATCTCTTTATTTGAAACCCAACCTGCTTTCTTATTTTTTGAAATAAGAAAAATTGCATCTAGATAACGTTGCTGAGATTCTGGTATTTTCTTTAATTCATTTTCAACTTTTTCCAATTTACTAACCTCCTCCGGTTATTAATATATATCCCCAATTAACAATTCCTCCCAAAAGAATTGCAAATCCGACTTCTATAAAAGTAACCTTTAATGTAAATTTCCAACCAGTTTCATTCTTTAATACGATAATTGTAGCGGCGCAAGGAATATATAACATTGAAATCAAGGCAAACACAAACATTTGAATCGGTGTCATAAATTCACTTAATGCAATACCTAAAATATCAACTGCCAGAATCTCAAGTAATACTAAAGTCAATTCTTTTCTTAAGATTCCATAAATTAAAAAAATGCCAGTTATTACTGGTAATCCTAACCATAATACTGTAATTGGCTGCAGAAACACATTAATTGGCTCTAATAAATTAAACATTAACATGATTTCCATTAACATTCCTATAATAATAATAAGTGGCATCGCTTTATAAACAAATTCCTTACTTCTAAACCATGTTTGTTTTAAAATTACACTTGTATTTGGTTTTCTAAATTCATGCATTTCCATAATTAATTCTGTTTGAGGTTCATGTGAAAATTTTGTTGCAAGTTTTCCAAATAAAATAATAACTGCAAAATCAATACCGTATAAGATTAAAACATATATAAACCCTAGGTATTTTGCTACTAATCCCATTATTACTGTCATAACTGCTGCACAAGGAACTAATGTCGTTAAAAAAGCAGTAATATTTTTCTCTCTCTCTGTTTCCATGATTCTACAAGCAGTGCAACCTGGTACATTACAGCCAAAGCCGAGAATTAATGGAATAATTGCTTTACCATGAACTCCAACTTGATGCATAAATTTATCCATCATAAAAGCAGCTCTAGGTAAATAACCAGAATCTTGAAGGATTTCTATTACTATAAAAAATGGAATAACATAAACTAAAACTCCACCAACTCCACCAAACAAGCCCGCTATTGCCCCTTTCCAAAAAATATTAGTCCCAATATTGTCACCAAATATATTAAAGATTATAGGCGTTAGAAATTCATATATCTCATCTAGCCATCCCCCAACGATATTACCCACTGTAAATACAACCCAATATGCCCCAAATAGGATAATAAATAATAGAACATAACCAAAAATAGAGTGGGTTGTTAAATGATCTAATTTATCTGCCCAAGTTGTTTTTTTTTGCTTTTCTCCATAAACGACCGACTGGTTAATAATTTCATGGATACGATTATATATTTCTGTTGAAATAATTGTATTAATATCCTCTCCATGTAATTCTTCTAACTCTTCTCTAATTTCTGCTGCAATATCTACAATTTCTGGTTTAAGTCTCTTTATCTTTCCAATTAATTCATCATCCTTTTCTAAAATCTTAATCGCAAGGAATCTGCTGGGATATTTGATATCTTTTAACTCGTCAGTATAATTATTAATTTCCTCAATTAACTTCTGAATTCCAGTTTCTACTTCCTTACCAAACTTGAAAAAATCTTCATTAGGTATTTGAAATTTATTTTCAAACATTTCAATAGTTTTTTCTAATAACTCATGCACTCCACGCCCATGAACTGCAACGACAGGAATAACTGGAATTTTAAATATTTCTTCCAATTTTTTGAGATTTATCATTATTTTTCTTTTCCTAACTAAATCTAATTGATTAATTGCTAGGATCATTGGTAACTTCAAACCAATTAATTGAGCCGTAAAAAATAAATTCCTCTCTAAATTCGTTCCATCTATTACATTTATTATTAAATCTACTTTCTCACCTATTAAAAATTCCCTTGAAATGATCTCCTCAATTGAATATGTTGATAATGAGTAAATCCCAGGAAGATCAACAATATTAAAATCATAATTTAAAAATCTTAACTTCCCCTCACATTTCGCTACGGTTTTTCCTGGCCAATTCCCAATACACTGATTCATGCCAGTAAGTTGATTAAAAATTACCGATTTTCCTACATTTGCATTTCCAGCTAATGCAATATTTAATATTTTTATTTCTGTTAAATTTTCATGCGTCATTTCTTTCTAAAATTAACTTATATTCAAATTATCAATATAATGGAGATCAATTTGAAAATAACTAATTTAATATTATAAATATGATACGGAAAAATCGAGTAATTTTTTGATATCATACTCATTAACTTATGAAACCAGTTCTCCTAAAATTTTTCTAGCTAATCCTCTTCCAATAACTAAATCAGACCCTTTCACTTTAACTTGAACAGGACCAAATAACGGCGCTGATCTTAGTTTTTTTATTTTTGTACCCGGTAATATTCCGAGATTTGCTAATCTCGTCTTTGCACGCCAACCAGCATGAACCCTGCGAACAATAATTTCTTTATTATTTTGTAAAAGATCTAAAGTAATCAAGTTATTCAATGTATCTCCATTTAATATTTAATTTTTATAGTATTTAAAATTTTTAGTTATATCTAATAATAAAAAATAACTCTTTATTTAAAATTGATATGTTTTGTTAAAATTCCAAGACTGATATGTTTTATCGAAAATTTAAGTTTAATTATTATTAAAAAATATCAAAAATTCGAGATTCTCTTTAATGATTTTTATCCAAACATTATATGTTATCTTAACAATATTTTCGAAAAATTAAAAAAAAGAGATAAAAAGTTAAAAAAATCTATTCTTCTCTTAGTTCTCTTCTAAGAATTTTACCTACTACCGATTTTGGCAATTCTTCTACAATTTCTATGATTCTTGGATATTTAAAGGCGGAGATATTTTCCTTAGCCCATTCCATTAAATCTTCTTTTGTAACCTTACCCACATATTCTTCTTTTAAAGATATAAATGCTTTAATATTTTCTCCCACATCAGGATCTGGCACGCCGACAACTCCGATTTCATTCACAGCGGGATTCATGTAGAGTATATCCTCTACTTCTCTTGGGAAAACAGCATGCCCTTTATATTTTATCATATCACGTTTTCGATCTTTAATGCGTAGGTGTCCTTCTCCGTCTATACAACCTATATCGCTAGTGAAATACCATACCCTATCCTTCGAATCTTTTCGAAGTGCATTTTTAGTTGCCTCTTCTCGGTTATAGTAACCCAACATAACTTGTGGACCATTACTACAAATCTCACCAATATATCTCTCTGATTCTTCAATTCCGCACTTTTCTGTGCAATATGGCTCCGTATGAGGACATTGAGGCAATATTTTAGTGCCTGTTTCAACGTCAACAATCTTTATTAATGTATCACTTACCGGAAAACCGACTGTATTGGTACGATATAACGGAGGAAAAGGGGTAACAGTTAATATAGGACTCGTTTCACTCATACCAAATCCTTCAATTATCAAGGAACCTGTTAATTCTTCGAATTTATGTTTAACTTCAGCAGGTAATGGGGCTGCCCCACTCAAACATGCAACAAATGAACTGAGCTTATTTTTATAGTTTCCAGAGTTCGGGTCCATATTTATTGCGTTCCAAAGAGTTGGGACTCCCGGGATAAATGTAGCTTTTTCTTTTTTGATAATATCTAATATCTTTGACATCTTTTCCCTTGGTGGCGTTATGAAAAGAATTAATTGATATCCCATAAAAATTCCTAAATTCATTGCAACTGATAAAGCAAAAAGATGTGCCAGTGGTAAAACGACAACCATCCCGCCTTTACCTGCTGTATCCTCTAATTCAGGTAATTGCTTTATCGCCCATATATATCCTTGCCTTGCATTTACTACAAGATTGTAATGAGATAACATCACTCCTTTAGGTAAACCAGTAGTTCCACCAGTATAAATTAAAACACCAACATCCTCCTTTGGATTTATTTTTACAGCGGGTACATTTATTGGAGTACCATTTTGTAAAATGTTCTGAAATATATGACATTTAATATCTCCAACTTGCTCCGGCCAATTTTTCATCCTTGGAACCTTACCCAACATAGTTCCTAATTTAGCTTTTAATTTTGGTAAATATTCAGCTATCCCTGTTATAATTATATGTTCTAAATTTTCCATTTTGCTTAAGTCTTTACCATGTAGATGCTCTTCAAATAATATATCAAGAATTATCAATATTTTTCCTTTAGAATCATTTATTTGATGTAAAATCTCTGTAAAACGGTTTAATGGAATTACGGGATTTGCAATAGCACCAAGACGAGCAATTGCGTAAAAACATATCACAAATTGGGGCATATTTGGCAAATCAATTAGCACCACATCACCTTCCTTAACACCTAATTTAGATAAACCAGTTGCGAATTTATCAACTGCCTCATCAAGTTCTTTATATGTCATTCGGAAACCTTCAAAATATATAGCATTTGAATCGGGATATTTAGTAGATGTTCTTCGTAGGAGTTCTCCTAATGAAATCTCGTCATAATCTATATGTCTTGGCACTTCTTTTGGCCAATTTTCCATCCAATATTCTTTAATTTCATCACTCATTGTTCATCAAATTTGTTAATAAGTAAAATTAATATTAATAATTCTACACAACTTATATTTAAAAATTTAATGATTTAATCAATTGTTGACAGAACAAATAAAATTTAAGATTAAATCATGCAAATTTTTGACGATATTCGGAATATTGACAGAGAATTTTCATGCATTTTGCAGGAAGATCCCATAAATCAAATATTGGCATATTTAAAGCAATAAATTCTCTTATCCAAGGGTCGGAATAACCTTGAGGTCCCACATAAAATATAGGAATAGAATATTTACGCGATAATTTCCGAATTGGTTTTAAATAAACTCCTGACATGGAAGTTCCCAATTCCGAAAAAAAATCCGTGTTAAATCCCGCTTTTTCCATAACTTCAATAAATTCATCAACACCAAATGCACCGTAAATCATAATCCCATCGATTTCTCCAGATTTCATCAGTAATTTTGGTACTTTAATGTATAGATTATATTGATTTAAATTAAATGTTAAATCTACAGGATTATTTGGATATGAGATATCACTTAAAACCTTGCTTATTTCAGATTGTAATTTATTCGAAAATTCAGGAACTTGTAAGCCATATCTTTCTGTAGATTTTGCCATCATTGCACTGGCACCCCCAGAATCTGAAATAATACCAATTCTATTTCCTTTTGGAAAGATACCATGAGATAACACTCTTAAATAGTGCAAGAAATTTGTTACCGAAGTTGTTGATATAATTCCAGTTTCTTTGAACACAGTTTCATAAATAGTATCGTTACCGGCAATTGATCCCGTGTGACTGCCAATCGCTCTAAATGCTGCTTCAGTCCCACCCGCATAAATTGCAACAATCGGCTTTTTTGGAGTTATTTCTTTTGCTATACCTATAAACTCTTTACCACGCTTTATCTCTTCAATATATAACCCTATCACATCTGTATGAGGGTCATTTTTGAAATATTCTAAGCAATCCACGATATCAATATTATTTGAATTCCCTAAAGAAATTGATTGACCTATTTTAGTCCCAATGTCTTCAGCATACCAGAATAAATGAGATGCTACAGTACCGGATTGACTGGCTATTGAAATTGTCCCTCTTTCTGGTAATTTATAAATCCAAAATGTATTAAGTTTGTTTTTATCATTTTCTGGTTGATACCAACCATTATAGACTCCTAAACAATTAGGACCAATAAACCTCATATTATATTTTCCAGCAATTTCATCTATTTGTTGAGAAAAC
>Ga0209986_10005025_pt1 | contig 11063 bp, 6 predicted proteins | sample BlataG_FD_183168 | JGI IMG/M metagenome (GOLD analysis project Ga0209986, IMG submission 183168) | Deep subsurface microbial communities from Black Sea to uncover new lineages of life (NeLLi) - Black_00105 metaG (SPAdes) (version 2) | ecosystem: Environmental > Aquatic > Marine > Oceanic >...
AACCACAGGGATTTGGCAGACTGTTTGGCTGGAGCCGGTGGCAGAATCTTATATTTCAGCCTATAAAACATACCCTGATATTGATAAGAAAAGCCTTACTCTTCATGTTGATATAGCAGATTTCCGGGAAGGAGACCAAATCAAGGTTACTGCACTTTTTGAAAATGATATTGTAGGTGCAGTCACGATGGACAATGACGGATTTTGTATCATCCCCGTTTCTGATCTGCAATTATGGACGCCGGAAAATCCAAATCTTTATGACCTGAAAATCACTCTTCTTCGTAACAACCTGGCAATCGATGCCATATCGGGTTACTTCGGCATGCGGAAAATTGCCCTTGATAAAGATAAAAATGGAATCACAAGAATGTTTCTCAATAACAAATTTGTTTTCCAGAATGGCCCACTCGACCAGGGCTTTTGGCCGGATGGAATATATACTGCTCCCACCGATGAAGCACTCAGATATGACATTGAAATATCGAAAGAGCTTGGATTCAACATGTTACGAAAACATGTAAAGATTGAATCACGCCGTTTTTATTACTGGTGTGATAAGCTTGGTATTCTCGTCTGGCAGGATATGCCAAGCGGTGATAAATACATTCGAGGACATGATCCTGATTTTGACCGGTCGGAGGAATCTGCCAAACAATTTGAATATGAACTTAGCCGGATGATCCAAACCAAATTCAATCATCCGAGTATCATCATGTGGGTTGCCTTTAATGAAGGATGGGGCCAATATGAAACCGGGCGAATAGTAAACCTCATCAAAGAACTCGATTTTACCCGGTTGGTTATCAATGCCAGTGGCTGGACTGACAGGGGCGTGGGCGATGTACATGATATTCACCATTACCCTGAACCACGAACTCCTCAACCGGAAGAAAACCGTGCCATTGTTCTTGGCGAATTTGGCGGGTTGGGATTGCCGGTTGAAAATCATACCTGGGTTGAGGAAAGCTGGGGATACAGGAATATGAAAGACCGGCAGGAATTAATGAATAAATATGAAGATTTTTATTCGACCGTTTGGAAATTTAAAGAAGATCCCGGGCTTAGTGCTTCAGTCTATACACAAATTACCGATGTAGAAACGGAAACCAACGGATTGCTGACCTATGACAGGGAAATAATTAAGCTGGATGTTGAAGCAGCATTTAAGATCAATACCAACCAATTTGTACCCGCTCCGTTGAAATTCCTGCCGAAAACCGGGAAGCCTCGATTAAAGAACACAAGGTAACCTTTTATGCCATACCTGTACAATATATCCGGGTTTTTGCAACGAACCCCGGAAAATGTCCTGATTGGCACCAAGGTGCCGGCGGAAAAACCTGGATATTTATCGATGAAATAACCTGGAAATAAAATGTTCCCGGCCTGCCACGTTTACCCCGTGAAATTCTTTCTATTTCTCTGGGGTGAAATGCGACGCTTGAATTAAAAAGTTACTTTTTTTTATGAATTTTTAAATTACCTCTTTTAGATTGCTTTTTTTTTAAATAAAATAAAACTACATTTGCACTAATTTTTAATGGTTTAATTTTAAAACAAAAGTTAATTATGAACATTTATGTAGGAAATCTTCATTACAATGTTACTGAAGATGAATTAAAAGAAGTTTTTAAAGGGTATGGAGAAGTAGTATCTGCAAAGATTATTACTGATAAATACTCAGGAAGAAGTAAAGGTTTTGGATTTGTTGAAATGACAAATGATTCTGAAGCAAAAGAGGCTATTGATGGTGTAAATGGAACTGAAATCGGCGGGAGAGAAGTAAAAGTGAATCAAGCCAGAGAAAGACGGGAGAATTACTAAAGAAGTCTTATCGGGTCAAACAAAAATTAAAAGTTTAGCAATGAAAGGAACAGTAAAGTGGTATAATGATTTAAAGGGTTATGGATTTATACAAACAGAAGATAATAAGGATATCTTTGTACATCGCTCAGGATTAGATAGTTCGTCTAATGGATTAGAAACCGGACAAACTGTTGAATTCGAAATAGAACAAGGAGATAAAGGACCAATTGCTATTAAGGTAAAAAAAACTGAATGATGCCTGCTGTTGTTACGAATAGCTATTTGACATAGGCATCGGTCATAAAAGTGGTTACAATAGTGATCCATTTGGAACTTTGCTACCATCGTTGAAATTTAATTTAATGACACTCGATGTTCCTCCCAAAGGTGCCAAAGGCATGCCTGTGGCAGAGCCCTTGGGGAAAAGCTTCGGAGGACTCTCCCACATGGAATCCTTCGGACCTGTGGAAGAATTGCTTTGGGAAAAACAATCCGCCCGGCGGAGTAATAATTGCTTCGAATAATACATATTTCGTTGATATACTCCGCTGCTTGCGGGTGCGTGGTTATTTGCTAAATTCTGTCTTGACCCAGACGTAAGAGAACAGGTAAAATCGCTACAACGGCTTAAATACCTGAATCTTTAACCCCATGAAAAGGAAAATCCGGTTTTGATATTTCCACAAGTTGAAATATGATTTCCGGCCACATCATTGTATCGAAAAGATTTACTTCGAATCATATACCACGGATATTTATCCCAAACGATGTACCATTCTGGCTGAAAATCTACAAAATCTTACAATAGACTGCTCCTGTTCGGAATTCATTTCTTATGACCATATGCAGCCTTTTACCATAGATCATTCCAGCAATATTATCATTCGAAACGTATCTATCGACTGGGATATCCCACTCACGGCACAGGCTGAAATACCAATAAAACAGAAATGAAAAAAATGAAAACAAAGATTCTCCATCCGGGAAACCTTCTGCCATTTATCCTGGTAACCTCTTTATTTTTAATGTGGGGATTAGCAAACAATATGACCGATACCCTGTTGGCTGCTTTTAAGAAGATCATGAGTATGACCGACTTTCAAACCTCATGGATTCAAATTGCCTTTTACGGTTCGTATTTTTTATTGGCTCTCCCTGCTGCCATTTTCATCAAGAAATTCACTTATAAAGCGGGTATCCTGATGGGACTTGGTTTATTTGTAGGAGGGGCGCTCTTGTTTCTTCCTGCAAGTCACACACAGGTTTATGGTCATTTTTTAACCGGGTTATTTGTTTTAGCCGGTGGCCTTTCTATACTGGAAACTTCCTCAAATCCTTATGTTATTGCAATGGGACCGGAAGAAACGGGTACCAGGCGGTTAAACCTGGCGCAATCTTTCAATCCTATAGGTTCCATATTAGGAGTGTTTTTAAGTAAGTTGTTTATTCTTTCCAGCCTGAATTCTGCGGATGCCGCGGAAAGAGCCTCAATGTCGAAGGAACAGCTAGGAGTTGTTCAAACGCATGAACTTTCTGCAGTGATGGGTCCATACGTTGGGGTCGCATTCGTGCTAATATTGATCTGGATAATAATTGCTGTTGTTAAAATGCCGAAAGCATCAGATGCAGGGGCCGGTCTGGATTTTTTACCGACATTTAAAAGGCTTCTGAAAAACAGGCGATATACATCGGGAGTTATTGCTCAGTTTTTTTATGTTGGCGCGCAGATCGGAGTCTGGTCTTTTACCATCAGATATGTTATGCAGGAACTTAATATTAACGAAGCCAATTCGTCAAGTTATTATATGGCTGCATTAATTTTATTTTCATTATCCAGATTTATATTTACCGGTTTAATGAAATTCTTTAAACCAGGCAATCTGCTAACTATATCAGCATTATTGGCTTTGGTCAGCACCCTTTTTGTTATTTTTGGAAGTGGTTATGTTGGAGTAATTGCACTTATTGCTATTTCCGGTTTTATGTCATTAATGTTCCCGACAATTTTTGGATTATCGGTTAGAGGATTGGGTGGTGATACCAAAATCGGTGGTTCAGGGCTGATCATGGCCATTCTTGGTGGTGCAGTTCTTACTGCTCTGCAGGGCCAGGTTTCAGATCTCACAGGAAGCATCCACTATGCATACTTTGTTCCCATGGCTTGTTTTATTGTCATTGCCTGGTTCGGTATTTTTATAAGTAGAAAAGCCTGAATTTGACTCTGAATATGACCCTGATCTGCTGAATGGCGTAACGATTATTAAAGGAAAATCCAGGATTACCGGAAACCTGAAACAGGAGGTTAACTCCTGGAAAGAACAGGATTTCAAAGCTATTCCGTATTACGCCTGGGCCCACAGGGGTGTAGGCGAAATGGCAGTTTGGCTACCATATAAAAAAATAGTTACACAAATTGACTAAGAAAAACCTTAATTTTCAGGTTTCATAAATAATTAGTTAATAGTCGGCAGTCCACAGTCGGCAGTCCACAGTCAGCAGTCCACAGTCGGCAGTCGACAAATTGGTGAAGGATATCGTAAACGTCTGTATGAAGCCCATTTCGTAAGCAAGATTTCTGATTCAGATATGGAAAACACCGAAACCCAGGTTTGGCTTGATTTTGTACTTGCCTGTGAATATATACCTTAAAAATGCAAAGTGTAATGAAATTAGCCATTATCAAGCCATAAACATTGAACTTAGCCCCTATGGCTATCGGGGCGATCTCATGATCCGCCATCCCGAAACCCGATAGCTATCGGGTTTCGGGAGGCGGAGAGTAAATTCCGATACGTCTATATATAAGATTTGTAGAAGTGCTTGATGTTTCTATATCCTCAATATCAGTAGATTATTAATCGAACTCAGGTTAATACATATCTAATTGCTATTATTTGCAGAAAACAGCCTTGTGTTTTAAGCAATAATTGCGGAAATTAGCCTTGTATTTTAAGCAAATTTTATTTATATTTGTCTTATGTTAGAAAATATTCCGAAATAAAAATGCCCTGATTATGGAGGTAGTATGAACCGAACAAGACAAAATTTAATCTATTTTGATACGCAGTGGCATGATTAAATTTTGTCTTGTGAGCTACATATGACCATTGAAAATCAATTATAATCATATGAAAAGAGATATTGATGAAACTTTTAGAACCTGGAAAAAAGAAGAACACAGGTATCCTCTTCTGGTGCACGGCGCCAGGCAGGTTGGGAAATCATATTCCATTATTAAGTTCGGTGAAAATGAATTTGATAATTTAGTGGAAGTGAATTTTGAACTGAAGCCTTATTATATAACCTGTTTCGATACGCTGGAGCCAAAAAAAATAATTGAAACCCTCTCGGTTCTTTCCAAATCGGATATAATCCCGGGAAAAACACTACTGTTTTTAGACGAAATACAAGAATGTCCAAATGCAATTATTGCATTACGATATTTTTATGAACAGATGCCCGAGCTGCATGTTATCGGTGCCGGTTCATTATTAGAATTTGTGATTTCTCAAGAAAATTTCAGGATGCCTGTAGGCAGGGTTCAGTACCTATATATGAAACCCCTTTCCTTTTTAGAATTTCTTGATGCTGTAGGAGAAAACAGAACCAGAAAAATCATTGAAACTTCTACCTGGGATAATCTGCCTTCTCTTGGTATCCACCAACATCTTATCTCCCTTGTGAAAAAATATTCCATTATAGGCGGAATGCCTGCAGTTGTTTCAGAATATGCTTCTACCTCCAATCTGGATAAATGTTTTCAAATCCAAACGATAATTATTCAAACTTACCGTGACGATTTCGGCAAATACTCAAGTAAGGTAAAGCATAAATATCTTCAAAAGATTTTTTTTGCTGTTCCTAAAATGATTGGAAGAAAGTTCAAGTACTCTCACGTGAATAATAGTTTGCAATCTCGTGATTTAAAAGAGGCATTGGAACTTTTGGAAAAAGCAGGAGTGGTTTATCGGATTAAGCAGACAAGTGGTGAAGGACTGCCTCTTGAAGCTAATGCCAGAGAGAAGCATTTTAAAACAACTTTTCTGGATATTGGTTTAATGCAAAATATTTGTGGTTTAAGTAGTGAAATACTAATTTCTACTGATGAAAATTTTATAAAAATAAATGAAGGCGCTATTGCCGAACAGTTTACAGCCCAGGAGTTATTTGCATATCGGGATTTTTACCAGGTCCCTTCATTATATTACTGGGCCCGCGAAGCACGAAACAGTAATGCGGAAATCGACTATATCATTCCATGTTGCTTATCTGCTTTGCCAATTGAAGTGAAAGCAGGGAAAACCGGTACTTTACGAAGCATGCACATCTATCTTGAGAAATATGGTTTGCCTGCAGGTGTTAGAATTTCACAGCTTTATTTTAATAAAACTCTGCCAATTATTTCTTTACCATTCTATGCGATAAAAAAGATACCTCAATTATTAAAAAGTTTTATTTAATCAAAAAAATAGGGACAGCTTGCGATTATCGGAATCCGAACAGGTGATACGACTTACGAAAAAAATATACCCAAAGAAAGAAGTATTACAATGGCGGATTTTAACATTACACCGGAATAAAAGATTTTAATAAACGACACACACCCTTAGGGTTTGTACCAAAGGCCTGCGGGAGGAAACCCTTAAAGGGTCTTTTTTATTAAATTCAACCACCTCCCTTTCCCTTTGGTCGGGTACTCCCCGCCTGTCAGTCCGACCGGAGTCAGCCGGGCGGAAATGACACAGTCGGGCAGGCTCCTTGTCCAAGCCCCAAAGGGATATGGCATAGGCATGCCTTCGGCACCTTCGGGAGAGGAGAATTTATTGCAAAACTGTTAGCCGGATATTGTCAGAACTTTTTCCTCAGTCGTCGGACCACTTGAAGTGGTCTGACGACTTTTAAATTCTTTATCCGTATAACACCAGGTTTTAACCTGGTGTATCAAGTAGGATTATATTATACTTTAATAGCCCGCTTCAGTGGGCTTTATTCAATATGGTATAGATTGCCTGTCCAGTGAAACACTCTTTTTAAATTTCGAAATACATTGCTACATTTGTTTCTTTAATAAACCTGAATTGTCAGAAAAAACCCAAAATACCGATCGGCAGCTTGTGGAATCTTTAAAAAAAGGAGACCTGTTTGCATTCGATCAACTATTTTCAAAATACAGCAAAAAACTGTATTATTTTGCTAAAGGATACCTCGACTCAAAGGAAGATGCTGAAGGTTTGGTTCAGGAAGTTTTCCTTATAGTCTGGAAAAAACGTAAGGAACTGAAAGAACATCTTTCGTTCAATGCATACTTATATACAATTACATATAATGCCATACGTAAATATTTCCGGAAAAAGGTAAGAGAAAAAAAATACCTTGACGAATTTCTGAAAGACTTTGATGAGAAGCATGATGACACCACAATGGAAATTGAATACAATAATCTTCGGGAACTGGCAAATAAAGCGATTGAAAAATTACCTGAAAAACGTAAAATGATTTTCCGGCTAAGCAGGCATGAAGGATTGACCAGCGAGGAAATTGCCAAACGGTTGCACATTTCAAAAAAAACCGTTGAAAACCAAATCCACCAGGCATTAAAATTCTTAAGGGAACAATTAGGAAAAGAAACCCTGTTATCCATCCTGTTTTATTACCTTTTTATATTCTAAAAAAAGAACCTCGACAGGGTTGCTGCTCGTACCCCGACTCCAGTTCGGGTTATGCCACAGGCATCCCTGTGGGACGAGTAATTAATTCTGGCAAGGTTCCAGGCATAATAAACTTCCAGCGTCATTCCGACCTGTAAGAGTTGGTGCAAAAGACCCTAAGGGTTTTTCCCAAAGGGATGCCTGTGGCATAAAAACCCTTAGGGTCTGGTCAGATATCCTGTGTGATCCTACTTTCAAGCCCTAACGGGCTGTTTCTTGTTCATTATCCGCTTATACCCAGCCACTAAAGTGACTGTCTATTATCTTTTAGTCCCTTCAGGACTATGACATTGATTAATTACTTACGTGAGATCGCCCCGATAGCTATCGGGGCTAAGTTCAAAATTTCAAATTTGTCCCGTAGGGACAATATGATAATAGCCCAGTCCCAATCCCGATAGCTATCGGGTATCGGGAAAGCCCCTGGTAATAAGGAATATAAGTAAGAAATCCCCGCCTACCGGCATTGATCTGAGGGAAACTGATTATTTCGGGGATTTGTGCCACAAGCCGATTAGAATTAAACACTAAGATCCCAAGGTTAAAGACCCTCCTCCCCTTACCCGTCCGACTGGAGCGTTCGGACGGGTCGACGAGTTACTATACACAATGCGGGCTTCGTTACCCAAATTCGTCTTTCGTTGGACGGTTACGATGCGCGCCCTGTGTACAAAAGCCCCTAAGGGTTTTCAAAACCCTTAGGGTCAGGCCATTTATTATTCATTTAACATGGTTATGTCAATCTGTAAATGAACCTCGTAGAGGTTCGATTATTGTAGAAAATGAAGGCATTATACAAAAGCGCTGAAACTGCCTTAGCTAATCAGAGCTGAACTGTTGCTTTCAGCGCAATTATCCACAAGTTAAATCTGGTATTTTGCCATAGGCATCACTTCGTGAGTTTATTGTGATTTATTTGAGTTTTGTCCCGATAGCTATCGGGATTGTTATTTGAAATTTCAAACTCACTGAAAAGTTCGGAGTTTATAGACATACTCTAAATAGGATCAATAGCCTCAATTTTTAATTTTTCTTCCCCATAAATAGGTGTAAAACCGTTGAGCGGGATATAATATATAAAGCCACATACTTCACTGACAGAAAATTTTTCATAGGTAAGTGGTTTTAGGTTAATTCAGGGTTAAAATGTTTGTAAAAGTGCTTCGGTTAATTATACTGAAGTACTTTTACTTACATTTTTTATATTTGAGCTTGTCTATAAAGTAATTGTTTTAGGGAATACGAGCGAAATATGTTAAATCAAAAAAATAAATACCTATATTCCCCTCTACAAGAGGGGTGTAGGGGTGTGTAATATAAACAAATTTCATTTATTTTTTTGATTTAGCCAACTTTATAGACCAACACTAATTAGTCTTTGCAAGAAAACTCTAAAGTTATTAATATCATTGACATAAGCAATATTTTAACAGTTGAATTTTTCATAGAATTGTTATACTGTTAAATTGCTAAAACATTGATGATGAGACAACAATTTAACAACTTAGCCCCGCCTGGGCGGGGCGATCTCATGAGCGAAGCGAGTAATTTAGCAATTTAGCCATAAAAGATTCAAACCTAATAATTATTGTATATGGCTAATATACAAAGCATTATACGTATTTTTTTAAGCACTAATTAGTAATACATTATACTGTTGAACTTCATAAAAAAAAGGAATGAACAAAAACGACAATAAGCCAGAAGTAGATATTAAACTAATCAGAAAATTTTTACAAAAAAAATGTACTCCTGAGGAACGGGAACTTATTTTAAACTGGTTTACCGATATCCGATATGAAAATAAACTAAAAAATATCATCAGTGAACATTGGGATGAAATTGAATTGGAATCTCCTGATTACGACCTTGATACAAATCGCCTCCTTGATAAACTCCATCACTTTATCCATTTAGATTCATATAAAAAATCACGCGACTTACCATTCTATCGTAAAGCCTATCAACAACTTTCAAAAATAGCCGCTGTTCTCCTTTTACCTGTTCTGGTTATAAGTACCTGGTATTTTCTGACAGACGGACGGTTTTTTGCAAAGGAAGAAAAAACCATTTATGCAGAGATCTATTCACCACTTGCCGCGAGAACCCGGTTTGAACTGCCTGACGGATCTACAGGCTGGCTAAATTCAGGCAGTACCCTGAAGTTTCCGGTTAAATTTAGAGGTACACAACGTGAGGTCATTTTATCGGGTGAAGGATTTTTTAACGTTATGGAAAATTCCGAAAAACCTTTTGTTGTAAAAGCCTGTAATATGGATATAATGGCATTGGGTACCCGGTTTAACGTTTTTGCCTATCCTGATGATGAAACCTGCGAGATTACACTTGAGACAGGAAAATTAATTGTTGAGAGAACAAGGGAAAGTGGGGAACCGGTAAAACTGGCAGAGTTACAACCGGATCATCAGATCGTTATTGCAAAGGAAACAGATATGTCGGATATTAAAGAGGTTGTCACTGAAAAATACACTTCCTGGAAAGAAGGGAAGCTGATCCTTCGGAATGATCCCATGAACGAAGTAGTTAAAAGGATCGGGAGGTGGTATAATGTCGAGATTAATTTGAAAGACAAAGAGCTGGAAAGTTACCGGTACAGGGCAACATTCGAAGATGAATCCTTTAGCGAAGTATTAAAGTTGTTAAAATTAACTTCCCCCATTGACTATATTGAACACAAAAGGGAGATGTTGCGGGATGGAACATTTACAAAAAATAAAATAACCCTTTTTCTCAAACCGGGATATGAAGGAAAGCTTAAATAAATTGACCTAATTGATCTAATTACTCCCAAAGGGATAAGTTAAATGTTATAAGTTATAAGTTATATGTTAATTGATAGATGCTGGGTACTGGGTGCTGGTTGCTGGGTACTGGGTGCTGGTTGCTGGGTAACTGAGTGTTGGTTTTAGAACTTTTTTCCCTGTTAAATGCTGCTTCGCAGCAGTGGCTCTGCCACTATTTAACAGGGCGGGCGAACAGAATGTTTCACGAGCAGGTTTGAGCGAACGATTGGCTCTAACGAAGTAAGAGCCAATCTTCATGAGCTGGTTTTAGTGCCTGGATTGTGGGAGCGAATAACGATTGTAAGTGTGATTAATTGAGGATTGGGAATAGAAAATTGAACAACGAATGATGAAGGAAATTGTTCAATTGCTAAATGGTTAAATTGTTGAAAACAGTGTATGGAGCATGGGGAGAAGAGCAGCGTGCGTAGAGCAGAGCGCTGAAGAGCCATGTTCAGTGGCAGTGGTAGGGTTGAGTCCTCTGTCAACAGTAAATAGCATGGGAATTATGATTGATGATTGCGGTAAACAACTGAGAACTGTGAACCCGGAACTATTGAGTGTAGAGCCGAATTGTATTCGGCTGAAAAAGATAGAAGAGATGGAATAGTTGATTCAGGTTGCCTCTTTCAAAGGGAGTTTTCCAGACTTCAACTTTGAACTTTAAACCTGAAACTTTAAACTATAAACCAGAAACCCTATATTAAACCTAAACAAATTTGCCTATGAGAAAAACCTAAAA
>Ga0209986_10005027_pt1 | contig 11061 bp, 12 predicted proteins | sample BlataG_FD_183168 | JGI IMG/M metagenome (GOLD analysis project Ga0209986, IMG submission 183168) | Deep subsurface microbial communities from Black Sea to uncover new lineages of life (NeLLi) - Black_00105 metaG (SPAdes) (version 2) | ecosystem: Environmental > Aquatic > Marine > Oceanic >...
ATAAATATATAATTAGTTTGACATGATGTTGGCGGTGAGGGAACTGGGATACGCGTTGACGGACTTATCCAGGCGTCTCGGGATGACCCAGCCCGGAGTGGGGTACGCCGTAAAAAGAGGCGAACAGCATCCTGAAGAAAACAACTGTCGGCTCATAGAAACTTAGTTATCTACTTATGCCCGTCCCCCCTGAGTCTTCATATATATATTAAAAATAACGGCACATTAACAATCGATTTCCATCAATAATTATCATTGCGCCTCAATATTTGATTCAGGATATGAAAAAAAACAATAAACTGCTTGGAACAAAAGCCGGGAGTTGAATGCATTATTCATTCTCTGGGTTCCGACGAAAAGGTTGCCCAACGCCTTGCCCAGATGGGAGTCTTACCGGGGCTCACTTTGCAAATTATCAAATTATACGGATTGCGTCCTTTGGCACCACTGTAGAGGTCTCTATCGATGGTAGCCAGAGTTTTGCCATAAGAAAAGATGAACTTACAGCCTTAAATTGCCAGGTCGTGGCAACGCCGCTTACCTGCTCAGATGTGCAGCTCCATATGACCTATCGTATTCGCACCCTTTCCGGAGGCAGAAAATTTCAGCAGCATATCGAAGCCCAGGGCATTCAACTGAAAAAAAGAGAATGAATATCCCACGTTCTACATCCCAGGAGCTGATGATTGAATTTGCTGAGATAACAGGGCTTGCACCGGTCGACCAATCTCCGAAACGTTACCTGTGGACAGATGCCTTTGCGGTCTGCAATTTTCTTGAACTCTTTTGCCGGACTGGGGAGGACAGATACCAAAAACTTGCTTTGCAGCTGGTAGATCAGGTGCATACAGTGCTTGGCCGTCACAGGGAGGATGATGGTCGAACAGGCTGGATAAGCGGACTTGATGAACAAACCGGCAAACTGCATCCCACCAGGGGCGGCATGCGTATTGGCAAAAAACTCAATGAACGGAGGTCATCGGATCGCTATGATGAACAGTTGGAATGGGACCGTGACGGCCAATATTACCACTACCTGACTAAGTGGATGCATGCACTTTCTCGTGTCAGCCAGGTTACCGGAGATATAACCTATGGCAAGTGGGCAATTGAGTTGGCAAAAACTGTCCATAACCGATTTATCTATATCTCCCCGGTTGATGGCAGGAAATATATGTACTGGAAAATGAGCATCGATCTCAGCAGGCCGCTGGTACCTTCCATGGGACAACACGATCCACTGGATGGATTCATCACCTATAATGAGCTGCAGATGAGTGCAACAGGAAAAAGGTCTGCTGATCTGCAGGCACAAATCGTGGATATGACCGGTATCTGCAGGGGACAGAACTGGGCAACCGATGATCCCCTGGGAATAGGGGGAGTTCTGTGCGATGCGTACAGGCTGGCGCAAATGATTGACTGTGGTTATCTGGAACAGAGTGATCTGCTGGAAGATCTGCTTAAATCCTCCTTAACAGGCCTGCAGTCCTTTATAAAGAGCGAATCTTTGAGTTTGTCGGCAGAATATCGGCTTGCATTTCGGGAAATCGGTCTATGCATCGGTATGCATGGGGTCGAGAGGCTGCAGGGCCTGCTTGAAAAAACATCGAGGCTGTGCAACATTTATCCTGGGCTGTCCGAATATCTCGCCATGTTATTGCAGTATAGTCCCCTGACTGAACTGATTGAAAATTTCTGGTTTGAACCGCAGCGCCGGCAAGCAGCATCCTGGATAGAACATGGTGATATCAACATGGTGATGCTGGCAACCTCTCTCCTACCGGAGGGTTTTCTGCAAGTATAGACCATTGCTCTTTCTTCTTCCGGATTTGCCCTGTACAGGGTCTTGTATCAATGCTTATACTAACCAAATAAAACTAACTCTAAAGGATAAGATTCTTGGCGTTAGATAATAGGTTGGTGATTTCAAATAATTATAAGTCTGAGAGACGAATTCTCAGAACCAACATGTAAGAATGTAAAAACTGAGGTGTTGATACCATGCCAGCAGGGAACAGACAAATCAGAGAACAGGTAACATCTATAATATCTTTGGAATTGCAACATAGATCCTATGAGTAATACATTATATGACCTGCCCCGATTGCGCCAGAAAAGAGGTGTGTTCGGGGATCGAAAACATGCCGGACAGGTGCTTGCGGAGATGCTGCAGGAATGGAAGGGAAGCAAGGCTTTGGTTCTTGCTGTTCCTTCGGGTGGGGTGCCTGTTGCCGTGGAACTTGCCGAAGCCCTTGATCTTTCCCTTGACGTAGCTGTTGTAAGCAAAATTTTGCTGCCATGGAATACTGAGGCAGGTTTCGGCGCTGTGGCCTTTGACGGCACCGTATGGATCAATAAGGAGTATGTTGGTTATTTTGACCTGGATCAACCGACAATAGAGCAGCAGACACAGGAAGCATTGGAAAAAGTACAGCGCCGGGTCAAACTGTTTCGGGCTGACCGGCCATGGCCTGATCTGGAGAATCAAGCGGTTATCTTGGTGGATGACGGCATAGCCGCTGGTTCCACACTTCGAGTGGCCCTGATGGCCTTACACAATACCGGTGCCAGAAAAACAATAGTCGCCGTACCTACCGCTCATCAGGAATCCCTTGTCCGCATAATGGATAGAGTTGATGCACTCTATTGTGCAAATATACGTAGTGGCCCGCAGTTTGCAGTGGCAGCTGCCTATCAGCAATGGGACGATGTTGATGAAACTGATGCCAGCAGGATGCTTAAATCGTTTCGGAATAAATAGCGGCCTGACGCCTGTTAACAAGAATAAGTACAGTGCTTATTTTTTCAAGTAATGTTCTTTTATCTTTCTCTCTGGTCATAGATCAAAGGAAAATCCCTTGAACTCCTCTTTTTCAATCTCAGTCTCTGAGATTTTTTTAAACCGAAAAATAGAATTCCTGGCTTTAGCTCTGGCATCAGTCGTCTCACTGTCAGTAGCAGGAGAAAAGAACCTTTCAAAAGACAAGGCTGCTGCTGTTAACGGAACGGTAATCACTCAGGCCGATCTTGAAAGGGAAATGGACGGGGCGCGACAGAGGGCGTCCAGGATGGACGATATAGGGGGACGGGCATAGATATATAATTAGTTTGACATGATGTTGGCGGTGAGGGAACTGGGATACGCGTTGACGGACTTATCCAGGCGTCTCGGGATGACCCAGCCCGGAGTGGGGTACGCCGTAAAAAGAGGCGAACAGCCGAAGAAAACAACCATCGGCTCATAGAAACTTAGTTATCTACTTATGCCCGTCCGCCTGAGTCTTCTGGGGGCGTATCCAACTCGAGACGAAACCTTACAAGGCACCCCTTCAGAGGAGCTTCCAAATCGAGTTTAGCCCTGCTGGACCTGGTTGTCTTTTTGAAGTTATCAAAGAGTCTTATAGACGCCTCATGCGCGATGGAGAAGAAATCACTGGCCCTCGACTGATGTCGTTGCCACCATAATTGCGACTTCTCCCATTATGCAAACAGGGAGATTATCAATGGCAAAACATAGCGCAGGAATTCTGCTATACCGATTTATGGGTAAAAAAGTTGAAGTCTTTCTTGTCCATCCGGGTGGCCCATTTTGGGCTAAAAAGGACAAGGCTGCCTGGTCTATTCCAAAAGGTGAGTTTGATGATAACGAGGAGCCGTTGAAGGCAGCAAAACGCGAGTTTAAGGAGGAAACAGGAATCGAAATCAACGGCCCTATCTTTGAATTAGGCCAATTGCGGCAGCCTAGCCGGAAGGTTGTGCATGCTTGGGCAGTTGAGGGGGATTGCGACCCCGAGACCATTGTTAGTAATACATTCGAGATGGAATGGCCTCCGAAGTCAGGTAAGTATAAAAAGTTTCCAGAAGTAGATCGTGCCTCCTGGTTCACCACCGAGGTAGCAAAGGAAAAGCTACATAAAGGTCAAATGGATTTTGTTGACAGGTTCTGTGAAAAACTTGGTATCCCTAAAGAAACTCCGGACCCGGGTGAGGCCGATTCCGGTAAAGGGGGACGGGCATAAATATATAATTAGTTTGGCATGATGTTGGCGGTGAGGGAATTGGGATACGCGTTGACGGACTTATCCAGGCGTCTCGGGATGACCCAGCCCGGAGTGGGGTACGCCGTAAAAAGAGGCGAACAGTATGCCGAAGAAGACAACTCTCGGCTCATAGAAGCTTAGTTATCTCCCCTGGGTCTTCGGAACTTTTTTCCGTCATAATCAGTCCGCTTCACGGCCTATTATGCCAAAAAAAACTCCGCTCAACTCCGCGTTAGGGGTAATGTTTTTCAAATATGGTTACTCCAATACTATTTTAAATAAACTAATGTCCGTTACCCTTTCAATTTTTAACGAGACATGAGGAACAGACTATCCAAAAAGATTCAAGAAATAGTCGACATGGCGTTCCATGTTCTCAATTCTATCGAGATTCAGGAGCTATCCAAAGAAGAAAGACGCTCTTATAGAAAGGGGTTCTATCGAAGTTCCTACTATTTTCTAATTGATGATAGAAATATCAGGAAGTTTATTGAGCGTGCTGAAAGTACATTGATCCCCAGCCTTGCTAAAATCGACCTGCGTTTGGGAAAGATTCTCCCTCCCCACGGATTCAATCTTGTACAATCCTGGATAGGAACTTACCTTAGGCATGCAGCACGGAGCTCCACATCTTTGAAGACCTTGTCGAGGGAATATGCCCGATTTTTCGCGGAAGATGCTGTAAGGGAATACGTTACTTCCAGAGAAATCATACCATTATATAGGTTTTTTTCTGATCGTGAGTTTTATTTTTCAGTAATTAGTAATGAAGGAAAACAAAGGTTTCGTTTTCTAAAGCACGATCATCGAAGGCACGCCCGTGCCTTGGGATTTCATTTTTTCCCAGATCCAACCGACTTGCATGACGACTTGGTTTCCTTATTACCATACGATTGGGCTTTAGTCGTTGAAAAAGATATTCCAAGAATCAACAGTTTCCTTGGGGACAAAAATAAATCAAAGACGGGCAATCATCGGATTTTGACTGCACTCAGACTATTCAAAGATCAGGAGTTTGAGTTTGTCAATTCATATCTGTCCTGGAACACTTTCTATATGGCTGGAGCGAGGTACATGGGTAGAGGGAATACCTATGTTCTTCCTCATGGAGAAAAATATCAAATATCAGAAAAAGAAATTAAAGCCTTTAAAAGGTTCTATAAGAGATTCATGCGTTACCTACCTCTTGACGATATCCTGCCTCCTCGAATCCATATGGCAATTAGATATTTTGAATCAAGCTCTCCAAAGCCGCTACATGAAAGGTTTATGGACCTCTCAATTGCACTTGATGCTTTGTTTGGAATTCAGTGGCATAGTACATACAGGCTCCCGATTAGGGTTGCAATCTTTCTGCGTGGTCATGACAAAAAAACACCGAGTTTTTTGGCTAAAGTGAAGAAACTATGGGGATTAAGAAATAACCTTGCGCATGGCAAGGTCAACGTAAAGAATAAAGCTCATTGGAAGGATCTTTCTATAAAAACGCCTGAACTTCGCAGAGTTGTTCGGGAGTCTATTAATAAGCACTTGGAGCTATTCTCAGATGTGGATCATGATGTAAAAAAATATAATAACGTAGTGGAAAAACACTTTGAGGATATATTCATTATCGACCATTCTGACCCTTTTTCTAAGAGAATAGCAAGATACAAATAGTCAGAGTTTGAACCCATGTTGGTTCGCATATAGTCGCTTGGGTAAAAACCCCTAATAATCGCATGAACAACCGACGCGCTAAAGCGCGCTGGTTATGCGTGCGTTGGCCGAAGAAAACACAATGACAGTTGGCACGAAGGAATCAATCGCCGGTCGTCCCTTCTTCTGCTCATGGAGCGGGGGAAAAGACTCGTGCCTGGCTCTATACCACGCCATCCAGAACGGCGGCAAGCCGTACTCCCTTCTCACGATCCTATCGGAAGATGGCGTAACTTCTCGTTCCCACGCACTGCTCAAACCGTTGATTGAGGAACAGGCCAGAAGTTTGGGGTTGCAGCCGGTTTTCCGTTCAGCCTCGTGGCAGCAATACGAAGTGGAATTTATTTCGGCCCTTCATGAGTTCAAGAAGTCTGGAATCGAAGTGGGCGTATTCGGGGATATTGACGTGGACTCGCATCGTGAATGGGTGAGGCGTGTGTGTGGTGTTGCGGGGATCCTGCCGGTTCATCCCTTGTGGGAACGAGATCGGCGGGAATTGCTGGAAGAATTCATTGATCTGGGATTCAGAGCTCAAATTGTCGTTATCAATGAACAGAAGCTGGACAAGAACTTCTTGGGAAAGACCATACAGGCTCAAACAATTACGGAAATGGAGAAAATCGGAATTGATCCGTCCGGAGAGTTTGGTGAGTATCATACCTTCGTTACCGACGGCCCTATCTTTTCCTCGAAAGTTGAGACCAAGATCGTAGGTCAAGAGCACAACGAGGGTTACTGGTTCTTGAAGGTAGATTTGTAAGACCAATTGAACCGGCCAATCGGGTAGCCGTGGGTATTTCACCCCCGGCCCCCACACCATAAGCCGTCGCCGGAGGCTATGGCGATACAAGCCCAGCATCCGCCTGGGCGGACTGGGCGGTTCACAGAGTCTACCGAGCCGTAGCTGGGTAGTGGTTGCCGCTCCCTGCGCTCGCTCTCGCCTGTGGCTCGCCTTTCGCTTGGCTCAAGTCCTCCGGGACGGTCCCTCGCGGTTCCGCCCTCTTGAGCCGCCATGGCTTTCAGCGAAGGCGCTCTTGACGCGCCGTAGCCTTTGGCGAAGGTGGTTGTCTTCGGCTAGTGTTTATGTCATGTCTCACGACATTACAGGGTCACACACAGGGGACTTCCTGTCCGAGACGGACGGGTCACCCCATAAGCCCTTCGGCCTTGAGCTCAGGGCCGAAAGGTTCACGCCCATGCCGGGCGTACACAAAGCCATGGACAGCGACGAGGCATAGGGCGCCGAGCGCGCCATCCTTCGCGCGTCACGGCTGGCGTTATGCTCATAAAGCAGTTAATAAATGGCCAGTATGTATTTCATTTAGATGTGGTTGAGAGCTGATGATCAAAATCGGCAGAAATGATCCATGCCCATGTGGCAGTGGCAAGAAATTCAAAAAATGTTGTTTTCACAAGAAGCCTCGGAAACAAATCGTAATGGTGGGTTCGCCCGAGCCTCTTCGCGGGGTACACTATGACAAAGATAAAATGGAGTTCAAAGGATTGACCCTCGATGGTCGTTTAATTGAAACGAATGTGACCTTTAGTCAAACCCATTACAATGGCAAATCAGGGAAAGAAAAAGTTATCACCCGTGTCCAAGACAAGGTGATTCCTAATCAAGCCGATCTTTTTAGGCACCTGTCATCATCGTTTGATCTCATAATCGCCATCGATACAAATACAAAAATTATTGAATCAGAGACTATATCGGTATCAGGTGTTGTTCATTGCATTGTACAAAATACCTCCGATCCTGACAGATATTATGCAGACTTTCCGTGGCATGGGGTAATTCTGTTTCGTAACTGTCCAAGCGAGTTGCATCCTGAAAAATTTGGATGGATTACGGAAATGAAAAGAATCAATAGCGAACCGCAAAATAAGGTGAGAAGGTTTGCTTTGATAACAGATCACGATTTGGGTAATCACATACCATATAATAACAAAAAAATACCGGTTTACGGGGATTTCTATTTGCCAGATAATTTTCGACTAATGTATGGGAGAGGCGATAGCTCGAACGAAAACCTTTTAAATTATTTGGTGAAACAATGCGACAAAAAATCTACAGAGCTGATCAAAGAAATTGAAGATAACGGCTATTATCAGCATAAAGGGACAAAATTCTCAATCAACCAGATTCCAGTTCCCGGTCTTTAGGACAGGTGGTGGGATTTGATGCTGACAAAAAGCATTAAATTGAAACATAATCGGGTAGCCGGGGGTAATTAACCCCCAGCCCCCACACCATACGCCGTCGCCGGAAGCTATGGCGATACAAGCCCAGCATTCGCCCGGGCGGACTGGGCGGTTCACAGAGTCTACCGAGCCGTAGCCGGGTAGCAGGTGTTCACCCACAGCTCTTTGACAGACAAAAGCTCTTGATCCTTGAGTCCGCCGCAGGCGGATCATGCCGGTCTGGGTTGCCATGGTGCGAGCGCACCTCCACAGGCCCTTACGACTTAAGCTCATGGGGATGGCCACACCTGGATGGGTACCAAGGATCAGGTTTTGCGTGCCGTTTGTGTTCGCCTGTGCTGCCGAAGCATTTGCGTAGGTGCAGCGGCTCATAGCTTTGCGCTCGTGATTGCCGCTCCCTGCGGTCGCTCTCGCCTGTGGCTCGCCTTTCGCTTGGCTCAAGTCCTACGGACGGTCCCTCGCTGTTCCACCCTCATGAGCCGCCATAGCTTTCAGCGAAGGCGCTCTTGACGCGCCGTAGCCTTTGGCGAAGGTGGTTGTCCTCGGCTAGTGTTTATGTCATGTCTCACGACATTACAGGGTCACACACAGGGGACTTCCTGTCCGAGATGGACGGGTCACCCCATAAGTTCACGCCCATGACGGGCGTACACCACCGCTTTCACAAAGACGCTCGTTCCTCACGCTTGTGAAGCTGAGCGTTCGCCAGAGAAAGCTTGACATGTACATACGAATGTGCATACTTATAGGTTGTTATGTTTGAATGGGATAAATCGAAGGCCAAAAAAAATCAATCCAAGCACGGCATCTCGTTCGCCGATACATTTGCGGTCTTCGAAGATCCAAACGCCGTGACGCTTGAGGATTTCCGGAGCGGAGAGCAACGCTATGTCACCATTGGAATGGACGCCTTTGGCCGTATTCTGGTGGTTGTTTATACGTGGCGAGAGGATAATATCCGGATCATTTCCGCACGCAAGGCTTTGCGCTATGAGGTGAAACAATATGAAGGCGAAATATGATTTTAGTAAAGGTAAGCGTGGTGCCGTACTTCCTTCATCTGGAAAGAAAGTTCGGATCACCATTCGACTTGACCGTGACATTATCGATTGGTTCCGTTCCAAGGTAGAGGAACAAGGTGGTGGCAATTACCAGTCGATGCTCAATGACGCCCTCCGCACATACATGGAGCGTCAGGAGCAGCCTCTTGAAGAGGTCCTTCGTCGGGTCGTTCGAGAGGAGCTGCAAGCGACTTAATAATGGTAGGGCTTTGAGTGGGGCTTTGGGGATGTCCATGATTTTATGCTTTTCCGGATGCTGCCGAAATAATCGCATGACATCATAGATGTCCTGAAAACCGGTGACACACTTGACCTGCCCTAAATTACCAAAACAAGAAAAAAGTCTTGCAAATTAGAAATAGTTTTCTATAATACAAGACATGATCCGGCGACAACTCCATGACGTTATTGTTTCCCGACTGAAACAGTACCCGGTGGTGGCCCTGTTGGGGCCAAGGCAGGCGGGAAAGACCACGCTGGCAAAAACGCTTTCAAAAAAATACTACGATCTTGAAATTGAGCCGGAGAAACTAAGGATTGATCTGAAGTGGGATGAAATTATCCGGTCTGACGATCTTGTCGTGCTGGATGAGGCCCAGAACTACCCCGGTGTTTTTCCGAGGATAAGAAGTGCTGTTGACGCCAGAAGGAAAAAAAACGGGCGTTTCTTGATTCTCGGATCCGTTTCTCCGGGACTCATGAAACAGGTTTCCGAGTCTCTTGCAGGACGGATTGCCCTTTGCGAACTCTCCCCATTTTCACTGCAGGAGGCCAGAAAAAAGGAAGACGATTATTGGCTCATGGGCGGCTTTCCGGATGGCGGCATCATGAAAAAGAGTCAGTTCCCCATATGGCAAAAAAATTACCTGGACTTGCTTGCCATGCGCGATCTGCCCTTGTGGGGGTTGCCTGCCACGCCCCAGGTTACCCAAAGGCTCTTTCGGATGCTGGCCGTGGGAAACGGCACCGTGTGGAACGCCAGCATGGTGGGAAAGAGCATGGGGCTTTCCTATCACACGGTCAATTCTTACCTGAATTATCTGGAACAAGCCTATCTCATCCGAAGGCTTCAGCCATACTTCAAGAATATCAAGAAAAGACTGGTCAAAAGCCCGAAGGTCTTCTGGAGGGACACGGGACTCCTTCACGCGCTGATGGGCGTAAACGGTATGGAGGAACTGATGGTTCAGCCCTGGGTCGGGCTGAGCTGGGAGGGATGGGTGATTGAACAGATACGGATCTTCTTGACCGTGAACGATATAGGCCATGAAACCTACTACTTCAGAACCGTTGATGGATATGAGCTTGACCTTGTGTTAGGGATGAAAAACACATTATGGGCATTTGAGATAAAGCTTACAAGTAACCCAGGGAAGGGAGACCTGGATAGACTGAGCAAAACGGCGGATATGATACGTGCAGATAAGCGCGTCCTGTTATCACGAACAAAGGAACCCATTGTGGGGACGGACACGATTTCCACAAACATTAAAGGCGCCCTGCATCTGTTGTCATGACCAAGGGGGAATCCTTCACATCTTAACAATTCACTATTGAAACAGTGAGAACCTTGCGGCGGAGTCAAATCTTTATTCTTCACAAACGCCAAAACCTATTGACTTTCGGGATGTCCATGATTTTATGCTTTTCCGGGTGCTGCCGTAATAATCACATGACATCATAGATGACCCTCAAAACCGGGAACACATTTGATCCGAATAGAATCGCAAAAAACAGCTGGGGGGATTTGACGGGCATGAATATATCATTAGTTTGACATGATGTTGGCGGTGAGGGAACTGGGATACGCGTTGACGGACTTATCCAGGCGTCTCGGGATGACCCGGCCCGGAGTAGGGTATGCCGTAAAAAGAGGCGAACAGTATGCTGAAGAAAACAACTGTCGGCTCATAGAAACTTAGTTATCTACTTAGTCGCGGTAGGGATACCGGTCGCCCGGCACCCCCCGCACAGATCCCAGCTTGCACTACTAATGCACTGGGCTCCTACCTCGGGTGTGTAACGCAGAGACGTTGGTTCGGATATGGGTGCAGTAT
>Ga0209986_10005028_pt1 | contig 11060 bp, 10 predicted proteins | sample BlataG_FD_183168 | JGI IMG/M metagenome (GOLD analysis project Ga0209986, IMG submission 183168) | Deep subsurface microbial communities from Black Sea to uncover new lineages of life (NeLLi) - Black_00105 metaG (SPAdes) (version 2) | ecosystem: Environmental > Aquatic > Marine > Oceanic >...
GGCATTCCCCGGGAAGCGTTTGCTTTTACGTTTCGGCTGAAAAGATTCTGATATGCGGTGATTTGGTGTTTGAGAAAAGCGTAGGAAGAACAGATCTGCCGTTTGGTAACAAAGAGGAGCTGGAAAAGAGCATCAACATGATTTCCGCGCTGGATACGGAACTTCTGCTGCCGGGACACGGAGCATTAATAGAAGGAAGAAGCAATGTCGAGAGGAATTATGAATTTATAAAAGAATGCTTTTGATAGGCACAGTCAAATTTTCCAGTGAAATTGCCAAATTCGTAAATTTCACCGCAGAGCACGCAGGCGGAGAACGCAAAGGCACCAGAAAGCATAAACAACGATTAGAACAGTCTTAAGCATCCACCTCTTCCACTAATTCAACCTCTAAATCACCTCCCTCAACCTTTACCCACTCCCCCTCCGGCAACTTCTCAAAATCTTCCATTGATTTTATTCTCACTTTGTTCATTATTCATTATTTCACCCTCTTTAAACTTTTTTCGAAAGATATTATTTTTGCGTATTCCCGTCTGAGCGGGGAAGGTATCGGAAACCCCGAAGGGGGTTTCTGATTGTTTCAATCCTTGTTTTATTGGATTAGCCTCTACGACAACAAAAAGGAGTTCATCAAGAACGGTGACCTGTTTCAATCCTTGTTTTATTGGATTAGCCTCTACGACCCATGTCCATGATTTTCCTTACCTAAGGTATACTTAGTTTCAATCCTTGTTTTATTGGATTAGCCTCTACGACATATTTCCATGCTACTGCTGCAGGGATTATGGAGGTGTTTCAATCCTTGTTTTATTGGATTAGCCTCTACGACATGTAAGGGCATGTACCGGAGACTATGTTTTTTGAGATGTTTCAATCCTTGTTTTATTGGATTAGCCTCTACGACGAAGATACTAGAAACGAAACTATCCAACGACCAGAGTTTCAATCCTTGTTTTATTGGATTAGCCTCTACGACTAACTATCCTTATGAAAAGACATGGAAACCTATTTCAGGTTTCAATCCTTGTTTTATTGGATTAGCCTCTACGACTCATTTTGCTGAAGTTGTTGCTGTTCGCAGTTATGGGTTTCAATCCTTGTTTTATTGGATTAGCCTCTACGACACATACAAGTATGAGGATATATCCGCAGCAACAGATAGTTTCAATCCTTGTTTTATTGGATTAGCCTCTACGACTTTTTCCCAAACAGCACCCGCTTCTTCAATATCGTGTTTCAATCCTTGTTTTATTGGATTAGCCTCTACGACTTAGATTGAGATTCCATGTCGGTTGTTTGAAATAAAGTTTCAATCCTTGTTTTATTGGATTAGCCTCTACGACAGTATGTAGCAAGGCAACAGTGTCGTCAGGTTATATGTTTCAATCCTTGTTTTATTGGATTAGCCTCTACGACTTGAGAAGCCGATTACGAAAACATATACCACAAGCAGTTTCAATCCTTGTTTTATTGGATTAGCCTCTACGACTTGTCTCTTTACTTCTTTGGCTATCGCTGACAAAGGTTTCAATCCTTGTTTTATTGGATTAGCCTCTACGACACACCCCCTCTTCTACTTCGTTTGCATCGTTCAGGAGTTTCAATCCTTGTTTTATTGGATTAGCCTCTACGACACATTGATGGTTCTAATGTTCTCTTTACCACAAAGAAGTTTCAATCCTTGTTTTATTGGATTAGCCTCTACGACCCTTGTAGCGTCTTTATAGCCTACCCTTTTCAAAATGTTTCAATCCTTGTTTTATTGGATTAGCCTCTACGACTCTGCGCACGTTTGTAGACGAGGCAAATGCAGGCGAGTTTCAATCCTTGTTTTATTGGATTAGCCTCTACGACACATTGATGGGATGTTGATGCCGTCTTTCCGAAACATCGTTTCAATCCTTGTTTTATTGGATTAGCCTCTACGACAATATGTCGAGATACTTTCGCAAGTGACAGAAGCAGTGTTTCAATCCTTGTTTTATTGGATTAGCCTCTACGACAAACTTCACACCGATTTTTGTGTTCAATACTTTGATGTGTTTCAATCCTTGTTTTATTGGATTAGCCTCTACGACAAATAGGTATTATGTCTTTAAGTCATTTTCTATTTTTGTTTCAATCCTTGTTTTATTGGATTAGCCTCTACGACTGGACTGCGTTTTGCTCGGTGTCGTAATCCACGAGAGTTTCAATCCTTGTTTTATTGGATTAGCCTCTACGACTTACGAGCCGCTAAAGATATATTTGAGCAATTAATACAGTTTCAATCCTTGTTTTATTGGATTAGCCTCTACGACAGAACATTTATAATGAATAGATTTTTTGTTCACTGGAGTTTCAATCCTTGTTTTATTGGATTAGCCTCTACGACTGTTTGTTTCTCTTACACTACCGCATCATAGAGTGCGTTTCAATCCTTGTTTTATTGGATTAGCCTCTACGACGGGCAAGCTAAATTATCTTGAAGAGGCAAAGAAAGGTTTCAATCCTTGTTTTATTGGATTAGCCTCTACGACATTTCCACTTCCCACATCTCACGCTCACCATTCACTTGTTTCAATCCTTGTTTTATTGGATTAGCCTCTACGACTCTTTTTTCATCTTTATTTCCTCTCACTTGTCTTTCTGTTTCAATCCTTGTTTTATTGGATTAGCCTCTACGACTATGATTATGATGAAGGGGATGTCTATAAGATCCTGTTTCAATCCTTGTTTTATTGGATTAGCCTCTACGACGTGGTTTTTAGGGGTATATAAAGTAGCACGAAGAGGATGTTTCAATCCTTGTTTTATTGGATTAGCCTCTACGACCGCAGCGATTTTTCCTTCTTTACCCTTTTTTCTCTTATCTCCTCCGTCCTTTTCTCATACATCTTTTCACTTATGTTTTTTATTCATCCCTATATAAATACCTGCTTTTGCATCTTCACTTGAACCCTATTCCCTATTGGCTATCCCTTATTTCCTTACCCTCCTTCCTCACCGTCCCGAACCCTATCGAAACCGATTTTCCAAGACCCATGTAATCAGGAATCGTAAAATTCACCATGAACCTGCCCAGAAACCCGATAAACGGCGTTCCTTTAAGCTTGCATTTCCTACGGTGCAACCCTCCGATAGCAACGTTTATCTCGTCTAGAACCACATAATCCAGACCTTTCGATGCTGATAGAATATTTCCAATGAGCGTTCTTCGTAAAAGTTCTCTGCGTTGTTCACGCGAGGATTTCAAATATCGCTGGTAGTTGGTCTGACTCAATGCTATCCAGGGTGTAATGAACTCATAGGTTGTTAATTCTGGAGAGATGCCAAATTCCTCCTCTTTTAAGGCTATGCCGCGTTCTACGATGGTATATGTATATTCGCCTAATTTTATCTCATCATATTTATCGTAAATCTCTTTTAAAACTTCTGCGCCTTCTTCTATGCCTAAAACGAGTGGAACACCGTCTAATATCTTGTACTGGATACGCGGATACCGGTAGAGGAGTTTGTCCACGTCTATGTGCTGATGCAGTAGTGCGTATTCGTTGAAGCGAGTGGCGAAGAAGCCTCTTAACTTTGCGGCGGATTCTTCTACGGGGCGGGTGGATTTCAGGGTTAGGCGTAGGGTTTTTAGGTTCATGGGATTCGCCTCTAACAGATTATACAACTTTCATCCTCTTCTCCAATCTTCTCTACATTAAATCCATATTCCTTTGAGTAAGGAATCTTGCAAATTACATATTTCCTGCCATTAATCTCTTCTGATAGGTAAAATCCTTCTTTTCCAAACTTTGAATACCACCACTTAGGAACTTTAACTTTACACATTTCAATCTGCTTTGGTTCGTTTTTTATTTTATCCCAATATTTCTCCGGTATAACATCAATCGTTATATCTTCTATATCCCTTACTTCTACTTTATTCCCTCTTTCTTCTGAATATCTTATCTCTTTTGGACTATACCCAAACAAAATACATTTTTTGAATACCGTTTCTAAATTCTGAGGCAGTAATTTGACATCTGAATATACTTCATCACACCATTCTTTGATTGTTTCGTATGATACAGAACCGCTTTCCATGACAAGTCCCGTTCTCTCCACATAATCACCCATATCATTCTTTGAAGAATAAGGTAAATGGTTTTCAGGCTGATAAACGTACATAAAATACTCATTCTTGTGTTCTTTACCCCCTCTGTTCAATCTCCCACCCCTCTGACCTATCGCATCTATCGGTGCGAGTTCTGTATGCATCACATCGCAAGAAATATCAACGCTGATTTCAATCGCCTGTGTTGAGACAAGTATCCAAGGTCTTTTGTCCGCCAGTTCCCTTATTCTTCTCTCTTTATCCCAGCGGTCATAAAATGTAAACTGTGAATGAAGCAAATACAGATTTTCTTCCGGTATTTTTTCTTCTAATAACCTGTACATCCTCTTTGCCCTTTTGACGGTATTTGCGATTATTATCTGATTTTTGGACTGGGAATATTTTTTTTCAATTTGATCCACAACATCAAACATTGATTTAGACCCTTTCTTGATAATGAATGGAGTGAAATCCATTCCTTCATCGTCTTCAATGCAGATGTGCTCTCGAATGCCCTTTAGTTCACTAACGAGAAAACTCGGCAGTGTTCCGCTCATTGCAATATAGGGGATATTAAAATCTCTGAAAATCCTAAGACTGTCTAGTATATACCTCAATGTATGAGTCTCATAGTAGTGAATCTCATCAAAGATTATTACAGAGTTGAGAATATTACCCAACGCAAAATCAGCCTGTTTGTACCCATGCACCAGGGAATAAATTAAATGGTCAACAGTGGTTATGGTAACTGGTTTCCCAAAGACTCTTTCGTCAAACACCAATTCCCTTACATTCTCGTCTTTTATTTCATTGTCTTCATAATGAATGTATCTACTCATTCCATGGTATATTCCAACGTTATTTTTACCAAAAATGCCATTTAGACGTTCATACATTGCGTTTGATGTTATTTGTGTGGGCAGGGCGAAGATTATCTTATTTTTGTTCTGTTCCCTGATAATGTTCAGCGCTCCCAAAAGCGAACCTTCTGTCTTTCCTCTCCCACATGGTGCTGATATAATTCCATGACTATTCATCATAGAGATTTGCCTTTGGAAATCATAAAGTTCTATTCGCTCTCCTTTTTTATTAACCCCTAAGACAGTTCTTTCATCAATATTAAACACACTGTGAGGGTCATAATTTATCTTATCTATCCGCATCCTCCTATCAACTGGTGATCGCATCTCAAATAGAAGAGAATCATAAGTGCCTTCTTCCAAATTCATTCCCTCAAAATTTTCACTCGCCTTTATGTCACAATGTTTTAGGACGGATAAACATAAGGAATAAATCGCTTTTGCTCGAATATTTCTGTTCTTATTTTGTTTATGCTTCAGCCCACTTATTTCTTCCCTAATCGCTTCGTTTAATTCAATTTCACTTAAATAATCTGGCTCCACATAAACAGGAAAGAATGTCCACTCAAGTATCGAATCAAAATATTCTGAGTGAACGTCTTCGGCTCGGCTTATCCATTCTTTTATTTCTTCTTTGTGGTAGTTTACCGTGAGCGATAATATTGCATCTTCATATATTCGGTTATATAATTGCGTGTGATGTGAGAGTACAAGTAATTTTAGCATATTGTTCGAATCCTCGGGCAAATTAGAGTGGACAAAAGGCAATCCGAAGAAGGCATGAGAAACATAACCACATCTTTCTCCCTTTTCTATCCTCTCTTGGAACCCTTTCGTCAGTTTTCCTATGTCATGCAGATAAACAGATAAGAACAGTAAATTGCAAAAAATATCAAAATCCATTTCAAAATTCTCACAGAACCCACGTAAAACCTCTTTATTCTTCATAAGATAGTCTTTCAGAATCAGCAGACAATCAGTGGTGTGGCCCTCAAAGGTTTGAAATACGCTCGCTCCTTCTCTTTTCTTTGCAATTAACTTAGAAAGCGACATACTCTCCTTCTACATCGTAACATTCCATAGCATTATTTAATTTCAACCTCTCATTTGGCTCTGGTGCTGTGACAACTACATCTTCTCTCGAGTAATCCCTCTTCTTGACGTTTATCGCTTTAAATTTGTAAGGAATCCTACCAACAATCCTTTTCCTATCTATCGGCTGCACTTCTCCATTTATTCTTACAATCGAATCTATTTCATCGCTTTTTGTTTCCACAGCATCTACAATCTTCATATCATAAATCACAACAAAATCGTCTGATGCTCCTACATACAAAGGTCTTGCAGGATTTTCTAATGCTTGTTTCAATTCATTCAGGTCTTTCTCTTCACCAAGTACGTAGACACTACATACAATTGGCGTTATAAATTCTTTAACAAAAGGTGCACTCGTGCTTTGTGGTTTTTTTAGCTGTTCATACAATTTCTTCTCTTTATCGGTAAGCTCAGAAAGACCACTTTCATCAAGCTTTTCCATCAGTTCCTTTATCTTCTTCGCATTCGCCGGTGGTTTTAATTTCTTCATCAAAACCATATCTTGTGTTCTCTCCGCAACACTCAACGGCTTTAAGCTAATTTCAAATTTCTCCTGTAAACTGTAATTATCCACTTTTAATCCGAGAGCATTTGCCAACAGTCCCCTTATCGTCGTATATGGTGGAAATGGATAGGATAAAATAGAAATCGTGGAGAATGGTTTTCTGAAGTTTACCAAATACGGCGTTTCCAATCTAAATCTAAGACACTTCATGTATTACCCTATCAATTGCCTCTGTTGGTGTCATAATTGGTATAGTGTGCTTTTCTAACACTTCTTTCAGCTCTTTTTCATTGTTTATTGCTCCTGACAGAATCCCCGCATAAATTTTCTCCCCTTTTAACTCTGTTAATACTTGGTCAAGCCTTTCTGTGTTTATTTCTTTTGTGCTAGCCTTTAGCTCAAGTGCTTTCTGTAGTATGTGGTTATATCTATCTTGCAGCCCGATAAGCAGTATCTCCGGCGTAAAGTCGGTTAAAAGACGAGCTTGCTTCGAGTAATCTGCCAAGTTCTTCAATGCCTCTAACGCTATCTTAATACGACTTTTTCTTCCCCCTTCTTCGATGAAATACTGAATGCCCTTACTACGTTGTGCTTTAAAGTCAATCTCCTCCTCTCCGCCAACTTTTACGAGGTCAATTGCAAATCCCGCTTTATAGATGTTAACACCGAGTTCTACATTAACAATGTCTGCCTCTAATTTTCCACTTTCCTGTTCTTTCGTCCTCGTTAGGAAATCCAGCGTTAAATTATCCTGCAAAGGTAGCAAACCCATCGCTGGAGACATTTTTATCGGTGAAGTCCTCCTGAAAGCACCAACTTTTTCTTCCGGCTTCATGAATCCAAAGAGATCACACAATATGCAATCCTTTATGTTTCCGCATCCTTCTCCTTTAGAGTCGGGAACACAACAATCTTTGGTGTCAATAGCTCTCCTAATCGCTTGCTTTAGATAATATCGCATCGCCTGTCCGCTGACATAGGGGTAGTCAGCGCCATCCCTCTTGTATTTCTTTACATCCACCAATTGAGCTCCGCCAACACCCGAATTCAGGTTGGTTAAATCTGTTTTAACCAACCAAACAGCACTTATTGCTTTTTCATTCATTTCTATCACTTCCTTTAGAACTTTGTTTTTCTTTATCATATTTAATGGCACTGAAATAAAAGGTCGAATAAACCAAAACAATATCCCTAATCTCATCATAATTCTTTTTGTATTTATTGATTAGCTCTATCAAATGTGTCAGTGGCTCTGTATACACAGATTTTCCCTTTTTGCCAATGCTTATTGACTTTAACCCTATATTTTTTATTTGTTTTTCGAATTCCTCTACACCCCTTGCTCTATCAAGTTGATAGAACTCTGTTATATTCTCCCCTCTATTTCCGTAAGCAACTTCACCAACTACTTGCCCGCTTCTTTTCATAACCTCCATCTCTTCCGACTCAAATTGTATCATTCCTCACACCTCCACGAATATATTAGTTTATCTAACATATCTTTTGATACCCCTGCTAAAATACAATTTTGTCTTATTTGAAAAGCCTTTGCAAATACTTTAAAATCGTCCATAATAATCCCTTTGGACATTAAATATTTATTCTCTCTACTCAAATCATTATCTATATCTCCTTTTAAAGATTTAGCAAAAGTTTTGTCTATGAGGTTAGAATATGGCTTTCTCAATTTTCTGAATATTTTCTCGATGCTTTTAATATTTGGTATTTTGATTTCTTCAAGATTTGTGTATCTAACTCTTCCCTTTTCAATGAATAAGCAAATCCATCTATCACAAAATATATCTTCCAATCGTTCTATATCTTTAATATTTCTGACCATATTTTCAAACAAGGAAAGTAATAATGAATAGCCCTCACTTGCATATCTTTCTCTTTCGCCTCTCATTACCACTATATTGGAATACTTTCGCTCAGTTAAAACTTCTCGAAGCATTTCTTTGAATATATGTAACTCTTGAATATTTTCAATTTTAGGATAAAGATAATATGTATAATCCGTCTTATTATTTCCTTTTACGTCCATATACCAAACAAAAGGTATGTTATCTAGCCATTCGATGTAGCCAAGGAAGCTACACAATAAGCAATTTTTAAAAGATGTCTTCATTGACCTCACACCGTTTAGACTTTTTAAGTTATTATTAGCTACTGGATAAACACCCTGTGTAGTCTCTTCAAGATCAAAAGGTGTTGGTCGAGAACAAATTTCACATATTTTCTCCTTCTTTTTCTCGGTAATCAAATCAGACAACAAAGAAGTTACTACTCTCTTTTTGAGCGTTGGTTCTTTGCCAAGAAAACCAGAGAGATACTTAAACTTGTAACTACCATGTTTATTAGATGCTGTTAAAGGGAGATAAACTCTCCATCTCTTTTCTATTGATCCTGTTTCTTCATTTTCTCGTGGATATTTCAATTTTGGCTCAATCAACCCTTCGATTCTCTCTACCAACATCTCCAATTGTTCATCATTCAATGCATCAAACACAATACCATCTCTCCACTCTACATTTACACCAAGTTCTTCTAACAAGTGCCCCAAGAATTCTATTGCATTATCGAACCACCAATCATGGTATTGTTCTACTTTTACTTCCATTTTCCCTCTCACACGCAAATATTCCGGTAAGTGCAGTCCACGCACTTCGCCTTATACTTAGTCGCATCAGGATAAAAACCTTTCTGAATAACCTCCAGCACCTCCCCCACCATCGCGATTGCACGTTCAAAATCCCTCTCGCGGAGCTTCACCTCCTTCACCAGATGATTGCTCCTCGTATAACACACAAACCCGCGATTCACCTCCACGCCGTAATTATCCGCAATCATCAACCCGTACAACGCCGACTGATACTTATGCGTTCTGAACACCGTATCCTTGAACACCGCAAACTTATAATCCAGCGCCGCCGCCGTTCCATCTTCCAGAAACAAAACTTCGTCCACTTCGCCCTTCAAATGATTCCGCTTCGACACAAGATAAACCGCGATGTCCTTTCGCACGCACCGCAGCTTCTTCCTCATGTAGCTCTTATTCATCTTCTCGCGTGCCTCGTGCAACGCTCTGCCCTTCAACACCTTATACCGCTTCTCCTCATGCTGCGGTATCCCCAAGCAATACATGAAATAGATGAACCGCGGGCAGAACAGATACTCCATCACGTCCGAAACCGTGATAAACACTTCAGGTTCCAACACTACACCCTTTAACTCGCTCGTTTCCATTGTATCCTGTATCCTGTATCCTGTATCCTGTATCTTGCATTCCCGCTAAAAGAACTTCGTAACCACCCTATCGCTGATCAAATCCTTATCAAAACCCTCGCCAATCAACTTTATCTTCTTAAAACAATCGTCACATAAGGGAAACACGAATACCGAATCCGTTTCTTCTATCAGCTCTTCGCATTCCAGCGCAATGGATTCCGTCTCGTTTCTGTTCAAATCGCCCAAAAAGGCGCTCTTCTGCACCCTGTAAAGCCCGTAACCTTTGCATATCTTCGCTACCTTGCCCCTTATTCTATCATCCGAGATGTCGTATATCACCCATACAAGCACAGTTTGAACCTCCTTATCTATGTTAATCTGCGTTAATCAGTGTCTTTTTAATCAATCCGTTCGCAATTCTATGGCACTCAAATTGAACGACGTTCTTCGTCTTTATATTCCTGCCTCTGTACTTTATTGTCTTTTCAAAAGTCTCGTTTAGCGCTTCTATCAACACCGCTTTTCCTTCTTTATTCAAACTCAACCCGTGCTGTATTTTATCAAAATATTCCTCCTTTACCTTTCGTTTGCTGAATAGATGAACCACTGTTTCATCCACGAATGTTCTGAACATCTCTATGATGTCAAAGACCAGCGATTTCTTGTTGTAGTTATCCGTATGAAGAAATCCAATGTAAGGGTCTAAACCCGCAATGATGCACGCCTTCTCCACCATTGAATACAAGACGCCATATCCATAATTCAGCATAGCGTTAAACTCATCCGTCGCCGGATTCCTGCTCCTTCCCTTAAATTTGTATTTCTCCGGCATGACTGAAGAAAGAACTCCAAAATATGTTCTTGATGCCATGCCTTCAATACCCAACATCGTTTGTCTTCTTGCCTCGATTGTGCCTTTTAACCCCTTCATTCTCGCTTTCATTTGCTCTATTTCGTTTATGCGTGCTTCCAATTCATCTCTTTTCTCCGCTCGCGTCTTTTTCAACCTTTTCAGTAACTCTATTTGATTATCAAACTTTTGAATGCCCCATTTCTTTGCCAGGCTCAGCCCCTCCTCTTTATCATACATCTCCAGTTGTCGCCTTCTTATCAACGTCGTGCTTCCTAATTTAGGATGCCACACCCTTCCATAAGGGTCACCGTAAGAATCGAGAAAAACTATGTCTATGTTGTTATCCACGGCGAATTTGATTGCATCCGTGGAAATATACGCAGCCGTAGTGATTAAAATGCTGTCAACTTTACTCACTGAAACTTCAAATACCTTG
>Ga0209986_10005030_pt1 | contig 11058 bp, 17 predicted proteins | sample BlataG_FD_183168 | JGI IMG/M metagenome (GOLD analysis project Ga0209986, IMG submission 183168) | Deep subsurface microbial communities from Black Sea to uncover new lineages of life (NeLLi) - Black_00105 metaG (SPAdes) (version 2) | ecosystem: Environmental > Aquatic > Marine > Oceanic >...
AGCATCGATGTTAAGGCTTAAGGGTTCTCCTCGTTCGTTGAAAGCTGCAACGTTTTCTGCGTCGTCTGGGAGTCTTATCCTTATCTTACTAATTGGGAATGCAGTCTTACTCTTCATAAGGATCAATTCAGACACGTATATGTGGCCTTTTGCGTCGACTACTACCTCTCTGCTAAGTTTGTCTATTGAGAAGCAGGCAAACCTGTAGTCAGATTCGGAGACGAAGCTGACTAAGCCAGATACTCGTGCGAAGCTGGGAATGGCTTTAGTGTAGTTGAGGTGGTAACGTTCCCCTTCCTCGGTGGCAGTGAAGGGCAGATCATCTGGGACGAAAGTTGTGTTTTCAGGTAAAATAATTGTTACAGTACATGTTGTGGCATAGGCAAGGCTTGGATAGAGGGGGAAGTCTGCTGTGAACAAATACTCTCCTGTTGCATTGATAATTCTTGTCGAAGATTGAATTAGATCTGAAAACACAAAAACTACTGTAAGATCAAAGGACTCGCCATCATAGATCAACTCACTAACTTCGTCGGAGAAAGACACGGTTATACCATAGTAACCTATTGCGCCTATCCCTGTGTCAAAGTTTACATCTAGTTGTTTGCTGGAGTCTTGGGCGTTATAGGCAATGGCAAAGAGAAAGTTCGCTTTATATTCTAGCGGAAACCCTATTGAGAATTCTTCAATTATTGCATTCTCTGTCACTGGAGATATTCGTATTGTATCGTTAATGAGAAGAAGTCCTCCATAAACAGGTGTAATCACGTGATCCACTTTGTCAACTTGAACTTGGGGAGTTGTGCATGTTCCATTTGGGGCTGAGAGAGAAAATGACATAGCTAAAAGGAAGCCTACTAGTAATAGGATGGTCATCTTTCTCAAATTGGATGCCTCTCGAATGAATCTTTGTAAATATTACGGATTATGCTTATTTACTTTCCTTTATCTTGAAAAGCTCCAACATATGCGTGCGTCCTCGACCTTCCATCTTAGTAGTAACTGTCCAAAAGAAGTCTTTATGGCTTCTACCTTCCAAGCGCAAACGGACCAGGAAGCTTGACAGCAATATTGATTTGGAACTGTTATACTTCGTGCTTGCTAGTGTTCTCTTTCGTGTGCTTTAGAAGATTAGGTTAGATGGGATCTACTTTGTTACTGCTTTGAAGTAGTATCCTTCTTCCTTCTTGGATCCGAAACTGCGGACTCCTCTCTTTTTAAGTTGCTGTCGCAGCTTCAATGCGTACTTGTGGGTTATTTCGGAGCGTTCTTCCATGTAGTTGATCATTTCCTCCGCTTTTTGATTGTTATCGCATCGACGGATGAAATCGATTATGTCAGGGTTGTAGTTGGCAAGGGTCCTCTTGGTAAACGCCTTCTTTTCTGCAACATCTACGTCTGAACGAATTGAATGTATCCTAATCGTACGCTCACATTCTGACATCTCCTTTGCCAAGTTGGGGAAAGTTCTTCTCAATCGATTTTCCTTAACCTCCATGAGTTTCGCCTCGATTGATTTTGCGGAGATCTTTAATTCCTCTAACGCGGGAACACCTATTTAACCACTATCTTGGAAGTGTTCGACACTAGTTCACTGCTTGCTTAAAATGGAGTTAGTAATATGCTTGGAAGCTCTTAAGGCTGGGGCTTAGGTAGTAGCAAAATATTTTAGGTCACAGCGGTAAACATAGAAGACGGTGTATATGATTTGCCTGTAGCCTTCGTGCTAATAAACACGGAAATCGGCTCCGAAACTGAAGTTCTGAATACTTTGAAAGGCGTTGAAGGAGTAATTGAAGCGTTCGCAGTCTATGGCGTCTATGACGTAGTGGCAAAGATAACAGCTGATACAATGGACAAACTCAAAGAGATAGTGACTTGGCATGTGCGACGGTTAGACAAAGTTCGCTCTACATTAACAATGATCGTGGTAGAAGAACAGAGTGAATCTAAATAGTCCATCTCTCCTCCCTTTTTGTTCCATGGCAGTACTCTTCTATTCGGTATAGTACTAAATAGTATAGTTATTCTAGAAAGGCATGCATGCAAGAGCTTGTATTGAATTTGTAAATAGCGATCTAAGATTTGCAGAAGTTACAGTAGAGGGATACTCTAACATAGCTGCACTATCACGTTCACTAGGTCGAATGCTTCATGGTGGAAATTCAGCTCTAGATCCAGATAAAAAGATTACAGTGAGAAGTGATCCAATAAAAGAGAAAGTCTACTTGTTAAGAGAATAGTACATATGTTTTTATGTATAGAAAACACAATTAGATTTACAAGCTTTCTAATCTGTTGATAATCACAGTAAGGTCTTTCTCTATGTTCTCCAGTAGCTTAGGATCTTTCCTTAAAAGATAAGAAAGCCTTCTTTCTCCTACTGACTCAATTCTCATTGCTTCATTGAAAAGTTCAAGACAATGATATAAAGTACATAAATGATAGAGTACTTCTACATTTTCCAATTCCAACTTAGGACTAAACAGAGTCCAAGCATTTGTTTGAAAGAGATCAAAAACAGCAATACCAGGACCATGAGGTGATGAGTCTGAAAATATTTGCCTCTTTGGAAGCACGATTTCTCTTTTAAAATCCTTAGCTAGGCATAAATTATATTGAAGCTCTTTTAACAGGCTACTCAACACAATTCTTAAATTCTTAATTTTCTTAACCTTTTCATGTTCCCTGCTCAGATAGAAACCCAGCATAATTCCAAAAGTACCTGCAAGAAACTCTGCAAAGAAAGGTTCCACAACTGTAGGGCGAAAGATTGCCAGAATTATCATTATAAAGAAAACTAATCCAAATATTTCTAACAGGTACTTAGTTCCACTTTCCAATTTGACATCCCCTTTTATATATAATTATAATTTAAATCGTTAATTAATCAATTGATTAATCTTTTGAGTCCAATAAAAGAAAAAGTCTACCTGATTAGAAAATAGCAAAGTCTGCATACTTAGAGAGAGAATAATGAAGAAGGATAAAATTAAGGAGATAATTCTCAATAGGATAGAAGGGAAATTACGAGAGGAGTTAGATCGTACATTATTACAGGAAGGTCTAATGAATAGATTTCATAAGATACAAGATGATGAATCGAAGAAGTTACTAAAAAAATATCCCAATTACAAGAAGTTCATAGATTCTATAGGATTTGAAATCCAACTAAAAGCTGAAGGAGTACATAATGGATAGAAAAAACAGCAAAGTCTACAATATCAAGATATGGAAGAAATAGAAATCGAAGACTAAGTTTTTAGATATTAGAAAAGAGAGAATATGTGGCTAAGGATACCACATTAGGATATCGGAATCACACTCAAAGGACACTCTTGCATAGTCAGTTAGATCGTAGTACCATAGTGTTAAAGAATGAGATCCTTGGCTAAGATACATCGTAATGCTTCTTGTTCTGTAGGAATGCGAACCCCAGTTATCTATTTTCTTATTACCATCAACGTATAATTCTGAACCATCATCACTCCCAATTGTAAAAGTAACTGGTCCATTTCTTTCCATTTTAACTTGCATAGTTGCTCTGAAGCCTATGTAATCGTCATATCCCAGAAAGAGAATACCCGTATCCCATATATAATCAAATGTAGAGCAGAACTCAGAAGTTCCTACTTCAGCACCCCATTGAAGATCACCTGTTATAGTTCTCCAAGAAACATCCCACTCTGCAAATATAGCAGTAGGACCAGCAGGTCCTTGTGGTCCAATTGGTCCTTGCTCTCCTTGTATTCCCTGTGGTCCTTGTGAACCTGTGTCTCCTGTATCACCTTTCTCTCCTTTAGGTCCTTGAACTAACCCAAATTGCATACTGACTATAGTTGAGATGAGACTAGAAGCTAATATAGCAACAATAATCCCAACTACGAATGTTGTTTTTGATATTCCTATAAGACTACTTCCTTCAGACACTTCCACCACCGTTCTAAGTTCAATACTTTCTAACTTAAAACGTTTGTGACATCCATGAAGAGCATCCAATTCAGTAATTAATTATCAAGTATAGTACAGAAAAAGTTATAGCTGAACCAAAAGAAGAGTGACATTCAGAGAGAGCTAACGGAAGATGTTCCATACTATGCATACGAAAAACTTTTTAAGTTAAAACAATAATTAATGAGCAAATTAAGGGGGGATATGTTTGACTAAAACTATTGCTAATTACACATTCAATGGACCTTATAGTTCAACAGGATCAATTGAAGATAAATCTGGAGTCTATGCTGTTCTCTGTTGGAAGGATAGTAAGTATAGTGTTGTAGATGTAGGCGAATCGAGTACACCAAAATCAAGACTTGATAACCATGATAGAAAGAGTTGTTGGAAAAGAGAGTGTACAAAGGGTACAATATATTATGCTATAAAATACACTCCAAACCTTCAACAAGCTGGAAGAAAGAAGATTGAACAGGACATACGAGCCAAATTAAACGTTCCATGTGGAAAGACATAGCTTCAGTGACAAGAGACTCAATTAAAGTTGAGATGATTTTATGAAAAGACCAATGGAAATTATGGGAAAACAAGCCAGGACCGCAATAGACAATTTTATGAAAGCACTTCCAGAGTATAAAATAGAACATGTTGTTGCGAACCTTGAAGTGAAGCCTACTAAAGTTCAAGGCAATTTAGAAATAAAAATCAAGAAAACGAAGGAAAGTTAAAGCAGAACCAAAAGAACTAATTACAAAAGTGAGGTGAGAACATGAGCGAAGATGAACTAAGAGAGATAGAAAAAAGGCGGAAAGAAAGAGAACTAGCCTTTGCTGAATTCAAAGGAGGAATGAATGCATTACATCTAATGAAGCTGAACGACGCTCAAGAAACTTTCTTTAAAGTCATAGGGGCACTTATAACTGGTCTTAAAAGTTGTAGCGATGGTCTAGACAACCATTGGGAAAGACAAATCCATTCAACTCAAAGAATCAAAAACTTAGAAGAACAAGTGCAACTGATAAGAACAACTTTAGATACATTTGAAGAAAACAGGTAACTCCCTTACCCTTAGCATTATAATGAAATAACCTATTTAAAATTCTCAATATTTGTGAGAAATACGGAAAAGCTATAGCTGAACCAAAGGAACCAATTAAGCATGAATGAAAAGATTATGTCAGAAGAAGAAAAAATTACAAATATTGGCAACATTATTTATAGCTCAGTTTGTGCTTTGACATTAGCAGACCTTATCAAGAATGAACAATGGTTCGCTGGAATAATTGTTTCAGCGTCTCATATTGAAAGCATTGGTAAGATGAGACTACATTGGAGATTTGAAGGCAAGATTTCTAAGGACAAAATTGACCATTTAACGCTCGATGAGACCATAATGTTTCTTCTCGCTTCTGGCATCATTGATGAGAAAGCCTACACAAAAATGCAAGAGATTAAGAATGCAAGAAATGATGCCGCTCACAAGGTCATTGAAGTTTCAAAGATAGAAAAGAATCCGAAAAAAGCAAAGAGAATAATCGAGCAAACGATTGAATGTTTAGGTGCTCTTTTTAATTTACCCATCAAGGATGCTCTATCAAAGATGCAAAAAGAATTAAGAACCAAAAAGTGACAGGCTTTCAAAATACGAACAAATCGGGCATATTAAGATAATCCTCTGAAAATTCTCAGTAATCGTGAATGCTAGAGACAAACAGTTTCTATTCTCGATTTTACTTTCATTTAGAACATAAACGAATCTAACGGAACAAACAGCTTTTTATTTATAGTTGTCTGACCTGAAAAACGGTTAGAATGTGAGAAAGCCAATAGATAAAAATTGAAATACAATAGTAGACTTTATATTCTGTTGCAAACAATAGACATTCATGGCAGAAGTATTCATTAAGGTGTTGGCAAGCACACCAGTGGGGAGGAAAGAATGGTTTTTTCAGAAGAAGTTGTAGAGCAAGCATGGCAAAGATCAGGGGGCTACTGTGAGTGTCGTAGAAGAACTCATGGTGCATTAAAGTTTGAGCCTGAGTTGATTACTCTGGAGGCGATTCACCACCTAGCCCCAAGTGAAGGGCAGAAAGAGAAGATCAAAGGAGGAAACAAAGATATCTAAAAAGCTAAAGGAATTTGGAAAGGCACTCAAAACCGTAGCCGTGGATTGGCAGATAGAAACAAAATCTAAAAAATTGACTGTAAAGGGATTCTTCGCCATACTGATTCTAGTACCCCTAGCCTGCTTCGGATTATTCGCAGTAATGCTAACCACACTAGTCCTCACTCAGTCCATAACTGCTGTGTTCATTACCATGTTCGCATACGGTGCTATGATTGTACTTCTATGCATAGTTCCATGGAACCCGAAGGGGAGGACTCAAACATGAGAAAAACGGTCTTACTAGCAGCTAGTATTTCCCTGCTTCTAATGATCGCAGCTTTTACACCACTCGCGAACGCAGAATCGTACACTTGGGATGGTGTCAACTTTGTTGAAGGAATCTACGGACAAACCGCGATTAGATACCCGCATCCAGACAGAGACTATTATGCAATCAGCCCTTACGTTACCTGGAGCATGGACGGAATTAACCTAATTCACAACCAGATTGACAGAGACACATCACTAATTCTGATCGGTGCAGCTACTGCAATATGCTCGGTTTTCGGTTCTTATATGGGAGCACGAGTTGGGGGTGTCCATGGCGCAGTAGTCGGAGCCGTGGTTGGAGCTGTACTTGGCATAATTATAACATACACCTCTGGCGCGTTCCTGGATGAACATGACTGCATGTGGTGGTGGACTAGCATCGAGCTCATAGAACAGCTAATCGCATGGGCTTCGATCATAGCACTCTACAGCGTCGTCAACCCGACAATAGCACAAGACATTGTTCTCAACCTCTTAGGTGAATATGGATACCTCAGAGTCGGCTCAATTACTTTCCTCGACGTCATAAACATAGGCAGCCCGGCACCCCCAAGCCCACCGCCAAGCGGAGGGGGCGGAGGCGGAGGCGGAGGTCTTCATCCACGTTCATCCACGCTAACCACATAGACGAGTTGCTTCCCGAAAAGAGCCCTAGACAACCCCCTTTTTAGTATTGCATGCATATTGTCTTCAATGCTGAAAATATCAAGGCTCATTTATTTGAACAACCTGTTCTCAGGGAACCAACTCGAAAGATCAAAATTTCTACTGGAAAGAAGGAAAGACCTGAACATCGTAAGAGTTGGGAAAAGAGGCTTGAATGGGTTAATCCTCCTGTGAGAGAACTAGTAAGTGCATTAGTGTCTAGAATTGAGAAAGAGTTCTCTGATGTTGTTCACTTTCCTAAGCACAGATGGTATTATGTACATAGAGCAACTCGAAAAACAAGCTCTAGATTTGCAGTTCTTATGATAAACAAGAAAGAGATTGAAGTAAGACTAAAGGCTGATACTCAGTTCAAAGATTCTAAGTCTTGGACTAAATCCTACAAAGGATGGTTCTTCTATAAACAGGGAGAAGAAAAAGGTTTCAAGATAAGCGATACAAACCAAATCGACTATGCAATGAAATTGGTTAGGCAATCATATGAATTGGCGCAGTAGAGGTTTAACAATCAATACGGGTAGCGTACTCATACCATTACGCCAAGAAATGGAAGGCTATCCATAGGAATGGAAGAACGGTAGCCAAGACCCAAAGGATGCCGAGAAGGCAATATTTCAACATCGTGGACTCTTTAAGCTTAATAAACAGATCGAACGAGTGATCCTTTTTCAATTCATTTTTGATTTTTGTAGAGTATTGATCTTCTCCCTCTTCCAATTTTCGTCTGATTTCGCCTGCAAACACAGCGTAATATCTAAAATTTTCAAAGGAATATAGGGCAATGATCTGCAAGGCGACATATGCACCGATCCAGCACAACAATGGTAACAACCAATTGTGTGAGAGAAGAATTGCGTAGATCCCAAACACGCTTGCTATAACAAAACTCGCATGTGTAGTTGCTCTATCAGAGTAGAAGTCAAGCAGACCTACAAGTGTGTTAACCTTATCAGAATCTTGCGTACGCTTAGATTGATTTTCACTCATCTTGTCATTCTCTTCAACGTATCCATAGACCGAAGATACTTTTTATTTTTATCTATCAGAATCCTTCGGGGAACCAATTACTCCTAGGTATTGGGGCATGCATGCAATCCTAATTAAACTAGGAAAAAGTTATAGTAGAACAAAAGAACTAATTAAAATCGTGAGAAAACAATTAATAGTAGCAACTATGAATTATATCATTAGGGCGTTTTCATATGTCAAGTATTGCCCTGCAATTTCTAACGAGTCTAGCTGGTCCTACTATCTCGCTGAAGCAAATGATTCAAGAATATCTGGAGAAAAGAGGAGAAAAAGAGAGGATAAAGAAAGAGTTTACAGATTCTTTACAGGCAGAGATTAAAGAGTATGAGGCAGTAAATGATGAGATGGCTAATCTTGGTAAGGAATTGCTGACTATACTCCAAAGTATTGATAAACAACCTACTCCAGGTCAGTTGATGCGATTTGTTGACTGTGCATCTCAGATTCCAAGGATACTAGCTAGACTCATTATAATATTCATCCATCAAGCAAGAGCCTGTAAAGACATATCTAAGCAAAAAGGTTTCATGAACTCCTTGCTAACCACAAATCGCTTTATGCATGACTTTGTTGAAAGGATGGGAGAAACATATATTGGGAAAGATACTGTCAAAATAGATAGCAGTTTCTTTCGGTTCCTTTTTATGTACAAGAGGGAGATACTGAAGAACATAAAAATCGGTAAGGTTGATAAAAAGGAGGTAGAGTTCTTGCAGAAGCAAATAGAGACTGTTTTAAATGGTTTGAATCAACGTTTCTTGAAACGTCATTTAAGGAAAGGCCCAGTAAAGAAATGGAAGCGTAGTCTCATATTTTTCAACAAGACAATCAAGGACATGGAAATCGATAGTGAAGGAATGGATATTTCTGGTCTAAATGATTTCATGCCTTCTGGATTAAGAGAGGCTGCACCATTTCTCGATAGATCTCCACCATGACCCCTAATCTCTGAGTTAATTTTTCTGAAATAGCCCTCTAAAAGCTCATTCTTACATATACAAGTAACCCCTTATACATTAAGAAAATAAGCAAAGTCTACCAATAGGAGAATAGAATCTAAAAGGACTAAGAAGCTTATACATATGGAGAATAATAACATAAACTGTTTCTATACTATTCGGAAGAACGAGCTTTCAAACGCGCGGAATATCAATGGTTACCCTACATATCGGCTTTGATGACACAGATTCTCCGAGAGGCGGATGTACAACTTACATAGCAGCTCTGCTTGTTGAGAAGCTCTCGCAACTAGGTGCTGAATTCTGTGACTATCCGAATCTAATCCGTTTGAATCCAAACGTGCCTTGGAAAACTAGGGGTAATGGTGCGCTATGCCTACGAATCAAATGTGACAAAATTGCTGTGGATGAAGTCTGCGAAACCGTTGCTGAAACAGTGGAAGAGAACTCTGATCTGAATTTCAAGAACACGGATCCAGGCATCGTCTTCTTCAAAGGCGTTAAGGTGGCCTCTGACGTTAAGAGATTCGCCAAACAAACGATTCAGAGCATCGTTAAGTTGGATCATGCTCTAAAACTGATTAAAAAGCTTAAAGCAGAAGCGTTGGGCTACGGAACAGGATATGGGTTAGTTGGTGCATTAGCCGCCATAGGGGAAACCTTGGATGGAGACCACACTTATGAAATAATAGCATACCGAACCCCTGAGAACCGAGGTACTGAAAGACGAGTATGCCTCAGTTCCATCAAGAAGATGAACCAAGAAACCCAACCTCAGACTTTCAATAATATTGACCCTGAAACCCGGCGAGTCCTTATAACGCCTAGAGGTCCAGATCCAATTCTCTATGGGATTAGAGGTGAGACTGCGGAAGCAGTAATTCGTGCCCATATGCTGATTGAGCAATTGGAACCCATCGAAAGATGGGTGGTTTTCCGAACAAACCAAGGAACAGATGCCCACTTGAGAAAGGTTAAAGCCATCGACAATATTCAACAACTCCACTCTGTAAACTTCGTAGGAACCGTGACCTCTCCGCCTAAATTAATTCCAAGAAGACACAGGATCTTCACAGTTGAAGATGAAACAAGCAAAGTTGACTGTGCAGCTTATGAGCCAACAGGTACTCTGCGAAGGATCGCGAGGGAGCTGATCGTCGGAGATCTAGTGGAAGTCTACGGTGGAGTAAGACCAAGTTCTTCAGAACATCCACTAACCATCAATCTAGAAAAATTAAAGATCATTGAGTTGGCACCTAAGCTGACGCAGTGGAATCCCAAGTGTCCACAATGTGGTCGAAGAATGGGCTCTATGGGCGCAGGTCAAGGTTTCAGATGTAAGAAGTGTGCCTTTCAATCTTCAAACATGCAAAAGACTACTGTGTTAGAGGAGCGGAAGCTACGTCGAGGGCTCTTCGTTACTTCTCCACGATCCCAGAGACACTTAACCAAACCTCTCAGCCGATATGGTAAGGAGAAAAGGGGTAGACCTGGCAGGCTGGTTGCTCACTGGCATTGACCTCAGTTTAGTCCTAGTTGGGAAAGATCGGCTCCCTCAACATTAAGTTGACCAAATTATGAGTTTATCGGCAAATAAATTTCTCTCTTATGAATCTCTCAATGAGCATGTTGCAGTCAACTAGTCAAGGGACTATTGGGTTTGCGTACATGTTACATTAGCTTGGACATATATTTGCCTCAGATCGTGCACTTGGGCAGACACGTTAATAGATTCTTCAGGGAGCGATACTTCAAAAGTTATGAGGTAGGTTCCATTGCCATAGTCAGCAAGATTATAGTTTTGTTGTTGGTCTGCGGGCACCCAAGAACCCGCGTCTTCAAAGTATATCGTCACGTTCTCAGCCAATGCGGGGGTTCCCTCGTTCATCACATTGCAGGTGACGTTTACCTGTTTCCAATTGCCTGTGAGTGTTCGGTAGACTCCTTCTTCAACAAGTGATGTTGTTATGTTTACGTCGTAGGAAAGTTGAATGTCCACTTGGCGATCTGAGA
>Ga0209986_10005031_pt1 | contig 11052 bp, 11 predicted proteins | sample BlataG_FD_183168 | JGI IMG/M metagenome (GOLD analysis project Ga0209986, IMG submission 183168) | Deep subsurface microbial communities from Black Sea to uncover new lineages of life (NeLLi) - Black_00105 metaG (SPAdes) (version 2) | ecosystem: Environmental > Aquatic > Marine > Oceanic >...
CGTGTCGCTCGCCACGGTGGGCAGGTTGTGGGTGACGGCTTGAACCATCTTGTTTCCGCCCTTCCACGTCCACTTCTGGGGCAGGATGGCGAGGTCGCATTTGCGGAGCAGCCCGGTGAAGGCGTCGACGCTCCACTTCCAATACTCGTATTTGAGCTGGCCCAGGTGCCAGGGGTAGAGTCTGCCGGCTATCACGATCAGCTCGTAGTTCCGCCGCTTCTCCAGCTTCTTAAGGGCGTTGTGGCATACGAGCACGTTGTCCATCATGGACGGCGACACGAAGTACGCTATCTTCAAGCCGTCGCTTTTCGTATGCCGACGGGGCGGCAGCGGCATCTTCAGGTAGGCGACGCAGTCCTCTATCACGCGCGTCTCGACGCCGGGGTTGAGAGAATGGTACCATTCTGCCAGCTCCGTTGAGTCGGTTGTCAGGACGTCGGCGATGCCGTGCATGCGGGTGGTGGCTTCCTTCTCCACCTGGTCGAGGACTATCTTTATGCCCTTCTTCCTTATTCCCTCGGCTACGCGTATCCAGGGCTCTGAGTACGTCTTCTGGAAGACGATGACGTCGTCGTCCAGCACGTTCTCAATATAGTTGGGCGGGGCTTCGCCGTAGAAGCGGGTCTGGGCTTCTACCCCCTGCTCTGTAAGGTGACTGGCCATCCAGTATGCTCTAACCCGGCTGCTGCCGGTTTCGCAGCAGGGCATAAACGGGAAGAACGTGACCTTCATCTGATCACCGGGTCCTGGTCAGGATGCCCAGTCCGTGGCCCAGGTTGATCTCCTCGTAGTCGAAGCCGGGCAGGTATGCGTATTTGCTTATGGCTTCCTTCTCTCCGCGGCCGACGTGGATGTTATGGAGGAGGAGCTGGCTGTCCTTGTGCATGGCGGCTATGCAGAGGCTGAGGATTAGGGGGTAGTCTGCGTTGTCTATGTCTATCCAGATGAGGTCCATCTTGTTCTGTTCGTACCATTTTAGGGGTATCTTCTCGGCGTCCTGCTGTATCCAGCTGAAGTGTTCTGAGAGCCGCATGCCCTCGATTTCGCGAACCGCCATGTGGGTGGAGGGGCCCGTCCCCCAGTCTATGCTCCATAGGTGGCCTCCGCCGCGTTTGCAGCCGAGCAGCATGGATTTCGTGCTGCGCCCGGGGCCTATGCCCAGCTCGAGTATCCTGTCCGCCTCCTTCGCCTCATGGTAGAGGTAGGCGAGGTAGGGATAGCTGTTGTTCTGGAAGCGTATCAGGCTTATCACGAGCTCGGGGGTCTCCTCGCCCTCGTAGGTTATGTAAGGCAGCTTCTCGCCGACGCTTCCCTGCCTGACGCTCGAAACGGTTTTTATGATCCTCTTCAATTCAATGCCTCCCTGAACACGTCCGTCATCTGCTTCACCCGCGTCTCGACAGTGTGATACTTCATGACGGTCTCCGCGCCGCGCCGGGCTATAAGGTGGAGCTCGTCTTCGTTGTCGAGGTAGTACCTGATCTTCTCCATGAAGTTGTCCACGCCGACATCCACGAAGTTGAAGCCCGCCTCGAAGTGGAGGCCCTCGGCGTAGTCGGGGGCGGGCGCCATCGCCACCATGCCGCACGCCATGGCCTCGACCCACTTCTCGATGGCGAAGCGTATCCGGGGAGCCCGGCGGTCTCCCCCGGGGATGTTCAGGTAGACGTTGTCGAAGCAGAATATCTTGGCCCGGTTAAGCGCGGTCACATAGTCCGCGAAGGTCATGCCGTGGCCTTTGCTCAGGTGGAATTTGATGTCCGGGTATCCGCCGGCCTCCTGAAGGAGCCTGTGCCTCAGCGGGTGGGCGCCCTCATCGAAGGAGCCGCTGCAGAAGACGTCGTTCTCCCGCTCTAGATCCATGTCCTTGAAGTGCCCTATGTCCACGGCGTATGGGGAGGGGTGTAGGGGGCAGTCCGTGTATTTAGAGTAGAACGGGATGGCGCTCGGATACAGCATGATAGCGCCGGCGTACCTGTACCTGTTCAGCATCATCGTATGCCTGAACATGTTGGCCCAGGGGTCGGCGCAGAACATGAATTTGGGCGTGTCGACTTTCCCGATGTTGGTGTATCCCTCTTTCTCGGTGAAGAACAGGATGTCGGGATCCTCTTCCGCCACTATTTTAACCAAGTCTGTCTCGGGGTTGAGGCCTTCCCCGCGCCCGTAGAGGGCGACGTCTTCGACCCGGACCAGCTCGTCCTGCAGGTGCTGGTAGTAGCTGCGGAAGGGCACGATCCCGAGCGACGGGTCGCCGAAGTTCAGGGTCAAGGCGACGATCTTCAACGCCACCGACCCCAGCTCTCGTCGTTGCGAAGTATCCCCTTTGTGCTCTTAGTGAAGCGTTCATTACGCTTTATGGTGGCGATGGTCTCCTCGTCGCCGGCGTGATGCGCCTCGAGCTGCACGTTCGGATGATGCGTATGGTAGATAATGGTCTCCCACTCAGCGGCGTCGTTGAGCCTTCTGCGATCCATCCCGGCCCGGGCGGCTCGCTTCCACATGTCCACGTCCTCCCAGCCCCAGACAGTCATGCGCTCGTCGAAGCCCCGGCAATCATGCCACCATTCGGTGGGGGCGCTCACGAAGCCCCCCCAGCCCTCCGAGGTATTGGTCCATCGGGCGGTGATCAGCTTCTCATAGTCCTCCGGGAGGGTGAGGTCGGCAGGGTCCACGGCGGCCGGGTCCAGGAGCACCACGCGGTTGCTCATGTAGACGCGCGGGTGGACGCCGTGTATCCCGTGGGCGACTTCGAGGACGCGGGGCTCCATTATCAGGTCGGCGTCCAGGCAGCAGGAAATCCCCGCCGTGGCCCGTCGAAGGCCGATGTTACGGGCTACGGCGAGGCTCCAGGGCTCGCTTGTCTCGCAGCGGTAGACGGTGCAGTCGGGCAGCATCTGCATGAGCTTCTCGTGGTTTTCCCTGGTTGAGCCGTAGTCGACGACGATGAGCTCTAGGGGCTTCAGTGTCTGAAGCTCTACGCTTTTCAGGCAGTTGCGGAGCATGTGGCCGTGGCGGTTGCGGACGGGAATTATCACCGAGTAGGCGGGGTTCTCGACTTCGTGGACCTGGACGGCCTCAACGGTCACTCGACCTTCCCCCAGACGAAGGCGTTAATCAGGTCGCGGCTGAACTGCTCGTTGGTCACGATCGAGCCGTCTTTCTTGATATACGGGGGTGGGTCGAAGGATTGTCCCCGGAGCACTTCTACCGGCGTCTTCGTTATGCCGACCTTCGTGGTGTCGAGGTGCAGTATCTCGGTGCCCGGGTCGGCCCAGACCTCGTAGCCCTCCTCTATGGCCTTCTCGCAGAAGCGTATGTGGGGATGCGGGTTTGCGTAGTCGATGAGCTTGAAGACGTCGTGCTCGACGAGGTAGCAGGAGCCCACGCTGTCAACCTCGAAGGGCTCTCCGTCGTAGGGGTCGGGCGGCGAGAAGGGGTGGAAACGGTAGCCGTACAGGCGGAAGCAGTGGACGTCGAAGAACTGGCGGGGTGTCGCCCGGTCGACGTAGACGAAGGGTGCTATGATGTCCTTGCCGTGCGCCATGAGGCGTTGGATGAGGTCGTCGGGGACCTCCATTATGTCGGCGTCGAGGAGGAGGAAGTGCGTCTCGTCTTTCCAGCCTTTCTCGCCCAGCATGTCCTGGAAGTCCTTGTAGACGGCGGCGATCTCGGCGGCTGACAGGGGACCCGGCATGGCGGGCTCGAGTATGATCTCGGTCGAGTGCTTGGTCTCGTTCTCCCATTGTTTCAGGAGATGAAGCGTGGGGTCTCGGCTCGGCGCGTAGCTGAACACGATTCGGGACACGTCCTCAAGCTTCTCAAGCTGGGTGAGGAAGCGAGGCAGCCAAACCCCTGAGTCCTTAATCGGGACTCCGATCATGGTGCTCATATCATAAGCCTCCTTTCGGCGAGGGTCTTGGGACGCATCTCCTCTCGTATCTCCTCTATGAGGTTAATCCAGAGGGGGACGATCACCTTCTTCCAGTCGTAGTTGAGGGCGAACTCCCTCGAGGCCTGGCCGAAGGCTGCGGTCTTATCCCGGTTATTGTAGGCGTCCTCTATGTGCTGCGCCATCTCGTATTCGCTGGGCGACGCTATGAAGCTGAGGGCGGGCGTGAGCTCCCGGTTGTATTTCTCCACCAGCCAGCCATGCCCCTTTATGAGCTCCGTCATAGACGTGAAGTTGGTGCCGATCGCCGGAACCCCGCATGAAGCCGCCTCGATTAGGGGTATGCCGAAGCCCTCGCCTCTGCTGGCGTTCAGCAGTATGTCCATGCCTCCGTAGAGTTTAGCCATGTCCTCGGGGGTTAATCCCTGCCACCAGAAGAACTCGTCGATGACCTTCACGTACTGCGAGACGCCGCAGATGTCATACCAGTGGTCGATGTTGAATCCGCCGGGGAACCGGGGAAGCGTGTGCATGAAAACCCGGGTATCCTTGCGTGCGTCGGGGTTAGCCTCGAAGAACAGGGCGAGGGCCATGGCGTCCTTGTCGAAGCCCTTCCGCCGGGTGTCCTTGTTGGCGGCGACCTTGCCTATGACGAAGCAGTCGTCGGGCCACGGCTCCGCGCTCCCCGAGACGAGGGGAACCGATATGTCCTGCAGATGCTTGCGGCTCGCCACCTTATCCTCCGAGGGCGTGAACACCTCAGTGTCAACGCCGTGGGGGATGTAAGTCGAAGATATGCCGTTGTTCTCCAGCTGCCTCTGCCCGAAGCGGCTCATGGCCACCGGCCTGTAGGCCTTGCTCGCCGGCGCCAGGGTTGGAGGCGGAATAGGGTCATGGTCCACGGGTATGATGGGCACCCAGCGCGGGTGCATGCCGCTCAGCCAGCCCGGGCCTCCCATAGTGCTTCCTGACTCGTCGATCCAGATGTCGAAAAGCGTTATCAGGATGTCGGGCTTCCAGCGGTTGCACAGGATCTGCGCGGCGTCCGATCCGAACGGGTCGAAGCGCTTAGGGTAGGTTATGAGGCCGTTGAACCCCAGGGCGGCGCCCTCAAGCCCGTAGAACGCCAGGTTGCGGATGTTGTAGTGCTTGAGAAGGTCGAATATGACGCCCCTGGTGCCCACGCCATACCCGGTGCCGACGAAATGCGCATTGGCCCACCACAGGATTTTGAAGGCCTTGCCTCCCTCGGCGACGTCCGCCAGCTCTATGGTTTCAGCCGTGGGGATGGGCTGGGGTCGACGGAACCAGACGGTGTAGCCGTGGTCGTGCTTGTCCGGCCACTCAGATTCCTCGTGCTCCTCGGGGTAGGTGTACTCGCTGGGCTGGCCGAAGGGCTCCAGGCCCCGGAGCATGAACTGCTCGATCCACCACATCTTCGAGTAGCAGCTCACGTGGCTCTTGTCGGTGCCGCTGCTCTGGTCGGGGGCGTCGTCGTGGGGCATAATGGGGACGTCTAGCAAGATCCTTTTCCCGACTCGGGCCGCCTCGGCTATGGCGACGTATAGATCCGGAACCCTGATATGCTCCAGGACGTCGAGGGCCACGACCAGGTCGAACTCCCCGTCACGCCACTCGCCGAGGTCGCATACGTCGCCCCAGTACATATAGGGCTCAACGCCCTCGGCGCAGTTCTCCACCGCCCACCGGCTCAGGTCTACGCCGACGGCTTCGACGCCTCGCTCATAGAGGGCCTTGACCAGGTATCCTCGGGCCGCCCCGAGGACTATGACTGATTTCAGCCCGGGTATGACGGCGAGTATTCTGTTGACGAGCATGCGGTTTCTTTCGAGGTACGTCTCGTCGTAGGGCGCGAACGGCTCCCGGCCGTAGTTGCTGCCCTTTGCCTCTAAAAAATATTCTCGCGAATAGAATTCAGGTGGGGCACTTCCCTTGAACCGTTTAGTTGAACTTACCTTGATCTCTCTCTTCTCCAATTTCATATCTCCATAAATCTGCGAAACTATTAACCCCCTAAAAACCGGGGGGGAAGGGTTGTCAGTTTAGTTTAGAGGGTTAGCAGGAGAAGGGGTCTTCGACCGTGTGAATCCAGAAGATCCCGTCGGGGTGCAGACACACGCCTCCATATTTGATGTCGGCTATGATCCACTTCTTCTGAAGTCTCGGCGAGTACTCCGTCTCGATCGTGATCCCGTGCTTCATGGCGCCTGCGAGGGCGCCGTTAGCAAGCAGCAGTGTCCGGTATGTGCTGGAGACGCCCCAGTCCCAGTCGGGCAGGATCAGCGTGCCCTTGGGGGTCACGTTGATCTCGATGCCGTAGGCCTGTTCGAGGCGCCCGCCTAGTACGACGTCTCTGGCGCCGAATCTGTTGGCGTAGCTGAAGTTGGTGTCCTGCATCAATGAGACCCAGACGACGGGGTGCATGAGCGCTTTCACGGGCATGTAAGTCCCAGCCATCATCGATCCCATTGCTTCGAGCAGTATCGATCCGGCCATGGGGCCGGTGCATGTCAGCGTCCCGGCGTTGGTGCAGCTCAGGGCGACGTTGAAGAAGTAGTTGTCCACGCAGACCTGCAGGCAGCTGCCGAGGCCTTCCGTGATGGCGTCTACGAGGCCGAACTGGACGGTCTCCATGTCGTTCTTGCAGATCGCCGTGGCGCAGACGTCGTGTTCCAGTGTGATGTAGGGGCATGCGATTAGGGGTGCTACGGTGTCGGGCTCGTCACATGACAGGTCAACACAGACCGAGGGGGCTACGCGGCAGATCCTTACGGTGTCCCCGGGTTTACCCTCTATGTCGTCGTACCATTTGACGAACCAGGCGTCTAGGAATACGCTGCCGGGGTAGACGTGGTCGCGCTCGATCTTGTCGGCCCATATCTCGGGGATGCAGCAGTTAGCCGCGCCCTGGGCTATGGTGCCGATGGCCTCGACCAGGCTCTCGGTCAGTCCGTATTCGTGCTTTTTGGTTTCATCGTTGTAGGTGCGGACGGATACGTCCTCGATCTTGCGTCGTGTTTTGTCTTGCCATAGGTCGACGGTGAAGTTGTCAGACTTGGAGAAGCTTTTAAGCCTCTCTGCAATGCCGACGCGCCAGTCGAAGTCTACCGGTTTGTCGCCGGTCTTGCTCTCAATGAGCGACTTCGTCTTCTCCTGCTGCGTGAGCATTTCCTCGAGCCTCTGGAATTTGATGTTCATTGAATTGGTGATCCTGTCTTCCATTCCTTTAGTGTCGATTTCGACTTCTACGGGAGAGGTTTTTTGATCAGACATTTTTCATAAATCTCCTTTTTTAGTGGGCGGCGTTTAACGGCGACATGCCCTATTTAGTCCGCCGAGTGCCATAATTTATAGCGCGCAGGCACTTTTGCGCGGTCAACTATTGACCGTGAATACAACCTACAAGCTATCCCGTAAAAAACCGGGAGGGAAGGGTTGCGGTTTTTCAGTGTTTTCAGGGCTGTGTGACGCTGTACATGGCGAAGGTTAGCTCTTCGACCTTCGCGGCTTCTGCCTCGGCTTCCCAGCCGGTCAGCCGCCAGTTGGTGAAGATCAGCATGCCGGCTATGGTTCCGCATGCGGTCGTGCCGTCGGTGCAGTGGCCGTAGCGGGGGAAGAAGGTGCCGGCGAAGGTCCCGCAGTCGTTCAGGAAGTAGTTGAGGAAGTCCCCACATAGGAATGCCTTGCGGGCGCTTCCCTCGAAGTTCCTGCGGCCGCGGAGCAGCGTTGTGGTGTTGTAGGTCCCCATGGCCCGGTAGTGTGTCACCGATCTGTCGCCGCTTAGGTCGACGCCGAGCAGGTGGCCGACTATGGTTCCGCCGAAGCTTATTCGTCCGATGAGCCCCTCAACGGGGTAGTCTGGTACTGCCATTTTTCATTACCTCATGTCTTGATCTTGATGCGAAACTTTTTCTGTTCCTTCAGGGCGTTGTAGAGTTGTTTGATCTCCCGGTATTCCTCAACCAGGTTGCTGTGCTTCTTCCGCCACTCGTCTATTGTCGCGACGTCGGATAGCTGCTTCTTGGCGTACTCGTTGAGCCGTAGGGCGAGGTCGCTTATCTCGCGGGTTCTGGCGGCGACCTCGGCGGTGGCGACGGCGAGCTCCTGTATCGCCCTTGCCTTGTCGGCTTCGGCGTTGAGCGCCCGCTGCGTATCCTGTGCGCGCTTTGTGGATTCGTCGTTGGCTTTGGTCAGCGCCTTGGTGAGCTCTTCCTTGGTTTCCTCAAGGGCGATTTGGCTTGTCTCTCTGGCTTTGGTAACGCGTTTGTTTTCGTCCTTGTAGAAGGCGAGGTCCTTTTCGAGGGATCCTAGCTGTACTTCAAGCCGGGTGTTATCCTCTTTATGGCGGTCGCCTTCCTCCCTGAGTCGGAGCCTCTCCTCTTTCAGCCGTTTGATCTCGGATGTGTTCTGGCTCATGTTTTTGGTGAGTTCGGCGATCTTGTTGTCCTTCTCGACCATCTCCTGAAGGGCTTTGATGTTCTTCTGGCGCTGCTCGTTGGTGGCCTGCCTCTCCTGCAGGATGTCGTTCTTCAGGTCCGCTATCTCGGATTTCAAGTTTATCTCGCTCATGGTTTCAATCGTCCTATCCAGGTTTGTAGGTTGATCTCGGGGGCGTCCGTCTGTGCAGACGGAGTCGTTCTTCCTGACGCGCTCATTGGTCACGGCGCATCTTCCGATGCCGGGGCCTATGGCTCCCGCGGTGTGCGTGACGGTTGCGTCGCTTCCCGGCGCCGCCGGGGCCTGCGTGGTCACGTTCTCCAGGTCCTCGAAGAACTTGCATTGGCCGCATACGTCCATGCCCTGTATTCCATGGTATTCTGCCAGCGTCTCCTTGACGGTTTTCTCCTGAGCCCACTTGCTGTCCGGCAGATGCCTTTTGGCGAGGGGTATCAGCGTGGCCCGGGCCTTCCGGCGTAGGGGTGAGTCGCTTCCGTCGCAGACGCTTTTGATCTGGTCCATGCGGGCCAGGGCGTTGCGTAGGTGGGGCAGGTCTATTTTTCCGGCGGCGTCTTTGTAGGGCAGGTGCCGGGCGTCCTTGCGCTCGTCGGCGCAGGGCTCGACTACGGCGAAGGCTCCGTCCGGCAGGTCGTTGATGTAGGCCCTTGTCCATCTGGCTTCGGCGATCAGGTATTCGGTTTCCTCCTCGAGTTCAACCTCTTCTTGGTCAGACATTGTGTTTTTCTCTTTTTCTCGCTCCAAACTCAGGCTTTCTACAAGGCTACGTCCGAGGGATTCGTTTAGGAACAGCGGCTCGAAGCCGATGGTCGTGGGAACCCCTGGAAGGGTCACGTCTTTCTGTAGGAGGGCGAGGGCGGTGAAGTTGTACCACTTGGGGACCTTGCGGCCGTCCTCGGTGCGGTAGCCGCCTCGGGGCTCGCCTTCTATGCTGGGGTTGACTATCTCCCCGTTGTCCAGCTTATCCTGGATCTCCTTTTCCTCGTTGTCGATGCGTATGATGGCCTCGACGGCCTTATCCTCGTACTCCGCCCAGTCAACCCGGTTCTTGGGGAAGGGAAGCATCTGCCGTGGGTCGTGGTTTAGGTTCAGGGGGCGCCATGTCAGGGTGCGGGCGCTGCGCTCGATCTCCTCGAGGTCGCTGTAGTCGTTGGCGTTCATGCTGAGGGTGGCGGTCAGAGCCCGGACTTTGTAGTATTTGGCCTGGTCGTCCTTCTTCAGGTATTGGATGAGGGGCTTGGCCCAGCCGAAGGATTCGCATACTCCGTTGAGGCATTCCCTTGTGAGCTGTGAGGCGTAGGACTGCGTGGGGTCGAGGCCGTACTGGTCTATGAAGTCGTCGTATTTGACCTGGCCGAGGCCGCCTCCGAAGAGGGCTATGAAGTCGGCTTGGATGCGTATAAAGTCAGCATGTGCGGAAACCAATGAAGACCTCCTTTTGCTCGGGCCCGCTTTTACGGTGCATAGGGGCACCGCACTTCGGGCATTTTATGTCCGGGCAGTGCTCCGAAGGGTTCTCCAGGACGTGTCCGCATCTGCGGCATACGCAGGAGTCTGGGGGGTCGGCGTAGCGTTTCGGCGACGCCGGGTGGGTGACGCCTATTTGCTCCTCAGCCGCTTCGCCGTGGGCTTTGAACCAGGTCTTCGCCTTGGACATGGTCCAGCCCTTCGCCTTTGAGAAGAGGTAGCTCTGGATCGAGGACTTGTCCCCTTTGAAGCAGATTATGGCTTTGATGCCCTGGGCGATGCTGAGCGTCTTGGTTCTCATGCGGTCGCAGTCCGTGGAGCCGTGGCCGCTTCGTATGTAGTTTGGCGTTTCATCCCAGGGCATGTTTCACGCCTCGTCTTTCGGCTTGTATTCTGAACCGGCATTCACGCCAGGTTGGGGGGCTTCGGCAGTGTTTGAAGGAGCGTAGGGATGAGTCGTTGGCGTAGCACCATACGTCGCAGCAGCCGTGGCAGCCCTCGGGTATCGGCCCCAGGTAGGGGCAGTCGGTCGGCGGGGGCTGAACGATCAACGGGGGCGCTGCCGGGATTTCGACTTTAATCGTCAACGTGTCAACGCTTCCGCTAACGGAGGTAGTCTCCTCGGTGGGCGGTACCTCTATGACGTCGTCGGTTGAGATGAAGTCTCGTTCCTCAGGTGGCTTCGGGTAGACCGCCAGGTATCGGCTGCATTCGTCCCGGTAGTCACGGCAGTAGTCGACGTCCGCCAGTTTCTTCCTGCGTCCCGTGGATGTGCAGAACCAGCCCGTGCATGCGGCGCAGGACTTTGACTCGTCTCGGAGCAGGAACTCGCAGTACGCCATTATATCACCCCGAAGATTCTGGCGACGGTTGCTAGGTTCACTAATGTTCCTAATAGGCTTGCGCCGAGTATGTATTTGACCCAGCTCTTCGTGGTCTTCCATTCAGTGTTCATCTCGATGAAGCAGTCCTGTAGTTTTTGGTGGCTGTCGTTCAGGAATTTGTATGAGGCGGCGAGTTCGTCTATCCGCTTGTTGATCATCTTCAACATTTGCTCATTATTCATTTTTTCACCTATCGGTTTTTCTATGCTACAGGACTCGGCGGCTCGAAGCTAAAATGGGGGCTGCGCCCCTGTCTAGACTAATCCTCTATGATGTTGAGAGGAGTATAACATGTTTTCGGATTCCATGTTTCTGGGTCGTGACTGCAATGTT
>Ga0209986_10005032_pt1 | contig 11051 bp, 7 predicted proteins | sample BlataG_FD_183168 | JGI IMG/M metagenome (GOLD analysis project Ga0209986, IMG submission 183168) | Deep subsurface microbial communities from Black Sea to uncover new lineages of life (NeLLi) - Black_00105 metaG (SPAdes) (version 2) | ecosystem: Environmental > Aquatic > Marine > Oceanic >...
CCCGCTGTGCTACTGCCCTGTCTGACCTTGAAGTAGAACACAAAGAGATAATAGGGCATCTATATTATGTCTGCTATCCTCTGGCTGGGAGCGACAAGGACTTTATAACCGTAGCCACCACCCGACCCGAGACAATACTTGGTGATACCGCCGTAGCTGTCAACCCTAAAGATAAACGGTTCAAGGCAATGCTCGGCAAAAAGGCTATTCTTCCCGCAGTGAACCGGGTAATACCTATTGTCGCCGATGAGGCGGTTGACCCCGCCTTTGGCACCGGTGCGGTCAAAATCACCCCAGCTCATGACCCTACAGACTTTGACATAGCTCAGCGGCAGGGACTGCCTCTAGTAAATATACTAAATCCTGATGCTACCATGAATGAGAATGCCGGACCTTATGCCGGGCTTGACCGATTTGCCTGCCGTCGGGCGATACTTTCCGACTTAGACAAAGACGGGTTTCTGGTAAAGATTGAGCCCTATACCCACTCGGTAGGACACTGCGACCGCTGCCAGACAGTTATTGAACCGAGAGCCAGTAAGCAATGGTTTATCACTAGCCAACCTCTGGCTCAACCGGCTATCAATGCCGTGTTAGATGGGCGTATTACCATTATTCCCTCCCGATTTACCAAGGTCTACCTCAACTGGATGGAGAATATTCGTGACTGGTGCATCAGTCGCCAGTTATGGTGGGGACACAGGATACCAGCTTGGTATTGTGCTAACTGCGATGGCGACAAGATCTATTTAAGATTAACAGATAACTTCTGCAATAAGCTTCGCTTGCCTACTAGGGTAGTTTACCAGTATTCAGTACTAAATGACCCACCTCTAAGCAATGAAGAGCATAAAGAGACGATAGATAATATAGAGTGGGCTTCCATTCAAAAAGAGGCAACCCCTATTGTGGCAGAAACTAAGCCAGAAGTGTGCCCTAAGTGCGGTGGGAGAAAATTAATTCCTGACCCAGATGTCCTGGATACCTGGTTTAGCTCGGGACTGTGGACTCACTCCACTTTGGGCTGGCCCGATGATACCGAAGACCTAGGCTATTTCTACCCTGGCACAGTAATGGAAACCGGCTATGACATCCTCTTCTTCTGGGTAGCCAGAATGATTATGATGGGTCTGGAGGATACCGGCGACATCCCCTTCAGCACCGTTTACCTTCATGGTCTGGTGCGTGATGAGAAGGGAGAGAAGATGAGTAAGGTTAGGGGCAATGTGCTTAACCCGATTGACACCCTGGAGAAATATGGCACCGATGCCCTGCGCTTTGCCCTATCCACAGGCACATCACCAGGAAATGACATCAAGTTAACCAGATCAAGGTTAGAAGCCGGCCGCAACTTTGCTAACAAGCTGTGGAATGCCACTCGGTTCGTCATCAGGAGCATTGAGCCAGAGGGCACCAATATGGAAATCCAGTGGAACCAGCTCCCGGTAGAAGACCGCTGGATTCTATCCCGCCTGAGTCGCACCATATCCAGTGTAACCAGTCTAACCGATGACTTCCAGTTTGGCGAAGCCCAGAGGCAAATCTATGATTTCCTGTGGGGCGAATTCTGCGACTGGTATATTGAACTAGCCAAGATTCGCCTTGGCTCCACCGCAAGGGAAGTGCCATCACCGGCCCCGGTTCTGGTTTATGTTCTGGAGACCTCACTCCGATTGCTACACCCCTACATGCCCTTTGTCACCGAGGAGCTGTGGCAAAACCTTAAGCAACATCTACCCCCAGACCCGCAAGCCACTGAATCCATAATGATAGCCGCTTACCCTGATGCCACAGGGATAGCCACTGACCCAGAATCTGAGCGAATTATGGAACCGGTAATAGAAATAATACACTCTATCCGCAATGCCCGAGCCCAATACAAGGTGGAAAGCACCAGATGGATTGAGGCGCAAATCTATGGAGGCAAGCTTACACCAGCTATCACCCCCTATTCTAAAGCTATCCAGACCCTGGCTAGAGCGAGACCGGTTACTTTCCCGGATAGTAAAGAAAGTCCGCCAAGTAAAAATGCCCTGGTATTAGTGCTAAAAGACACCGAAGTAGCCATACCTATGGAAAGCATGGTTAATCTGGAAGCTGAGAAGAAACGGCTACGGGAGGAGATAGAAAAAAGCCAAGTTGAGGTGGCTCAGCTTGAAAAGAGGCTCAAGGATAGACAATTTCTGACCAAAGCGCCAGCGGCTATCGTGGAAAAGGAAAAAACTAAACTAGCGGCAAGAAAAGACAAACTAGAAAGACTAAAACAGCAGCTTATTAAATTTCAATAATAAACAGCCTCTATAATAGAGATTGTTTATTAACCTCACCCCCTTAATCCCCCTCTCCTTAAAAAGGAGAGGGGGAAGAATATTAAGAGAGGCTTCGCCTCTCTTTAACTCTCTTTTAATACCTACTATGTTAAAGGAGGAGGGAGAGACTTTATAGAGGGGCTTCGCCCCTCTCTTACCTACACACCCCCTTCCCTTATTAAGGGAAGGAGGTCAGGGGGATAGGTTGCTAAACGACCTCTTATAATAGCCAGAGGTCTAGGCACATAGTAAGGAATATTATACCCAGATACGGGAAAGCCGACAGCTTATATAGCCTCCAGGCATCCTGAGAGGCACTAGAAACCACCAATCGTGAACTGGCATAGACCATGGTGATACCCAGTAGATTGGCTAATATTAGGTAAAGCCAGGCAAAGCCGCCTACGAAATAGAGACCAATAGAAGCAGCATAAAGCACCAGGGACAGCGCCAGCAGCACCTTTACTGCGTCTTTAGCCTGCCAACTCATTGGGAAGTATCTTAGTCCAGCCCTAAGATAGTCCTCCCGGTTAGCTACCATCACACTCCACACATGAAGTGGCAGCCAAATAGCAATAAGAAGGCATAGAAATAGTATTTCCCGGCTAAAGGCGGGCTCAATGGCAAACCATCCCATAAGCACCGGGGCACAACTGGCTATTACGCCCTGTGGGTAAACGCAGGTTACCTTCTTACGCCAGGTTGCCGCAACTATACTGCCGACTAAATCAGCTAGAAAAACAAACGGGTGCAGTTGCCAGGCTAGAGCCAAGCCAACGATAGCCAGGCCTATAGTCAAGGGCAATACCTTTTCTGGAGGGTAAATACGTTTTGAGGGCAAGGCTCTATGCTTGGTGCGCTGCATCCGGGCATCAACATCACGGTCTAAATAGTTGGTTAGCCCATTAGCTCCGGCACTGGCTATGAAAATGGTCAGGGCAATAAGGAGCAATCTTAGGGGGAAGTGTCCATCGCCAGCTATGATAGCCGCACAGATCCCGATAAAGGTTAGTAGGCTGCTCTGGCGGGGTTTTAATACCTCAATATAGTCCCTAATTACTTTATAAATTGGATGAACCCCCCTGAGCCACAATTAAAACAAGTCCCTCAAGTAACCCCGCAATACCCTTCTGACAATAGCTAAACCTACAGCACATGCCAAGACAAAAATAATGACTTGATATGACCAGGCATGGGCAACAATACCGAGAGCGGTACCAGATGCTGGTGGATGCTCAGTATTAGTGACTGCCATCAAGAAAATCGACAACCCTACCGCCAAAGCATAGACAAACAAAGTTGTAAATTCCCAACCAGCAGCCAGCCTCCCCAGAGGACCAGTAAGAAAAGCGTAGTAGCAAAAGGTGCCTGACAGTAGCCCAACAACATGCCCCCCGATTAACCTTCTTGGCTGGGCGGTAATTGAGTGCGGCATAGCAAAGACAATGAAGGCACTAGAGCCTAGAGCCGCCACAATAGCCGCGTGGGTTAAGACTTCAACAAAATATAAAATTATACCTACCGTCACCACGGCGAGCAAACTCTGCGTAATATAGTTTTTAGGTGCTTTCAAAAACGATCTATCAATTAGGTGCATAGCTATTCCTCTCCCGTCAATCTAACTGCTAAGAGGCTTAGTAGTCTGTGATGTTTTGTTAATATGAAGTAGAGGGTTAGCCAGAATGTTGATTATAACCTCGCCTGATGTGCCTCATCCAGATAACCTTGCAGAATGAGGGCAGCAGCGATGGCATCATCCCTGACTTTTTCCCTGGTTTTTTTGCGATTAACTGCTTGCCTCAGACGTTTAGCCGATACCGTGGTCAAACGCTCATCCCTGAACTCTACAGCAACCTCGGTATGCTCACATAATTTATGGGTAAAGGCTTTTACCTTCTCGGCTTGCTTACCTATACTACCATCCATTGAGCGGGGCAGACCGACAATAATGCGCTCAACCTGTTGCTGGTTAACAATATCAATAATAGCCTGTAAATCTAGACTCTCGTCTTTGCGGGTGATAATAGTAAACGGGCTAGCTAATATGCCTTCCGGGTCGCTGAGAGCGACCCCAATCCTCTTGTCCCCAATATCAAGACCTAGACTGCGCGTTATATGCCTCCAGACTTCAGACAACAATCCCTGCCTAGATAGCTTTGAATTGTCGCACTGTTATGTCAACTGATTCTATACCAGTTTTTCCACCAACCGCAGAGCTTCGTCTAATTTAGCTTTGTCCTTGCCACCGGCCTGGGCTAACCTGGCTTTGCCACCACCACTGCCCCCGGTCACCTTGGCGACCTCTTTAACTATCTTACTGGCATCATAGCCTTTAGCCACTAGGTCTGGGGTTACCGCAGCAATAAAAGCAACCTTGTTTTCGTAGATTGTACCCAGAACTACCACGGCACTTTTCAGCCGTTCCCGGAGCAGGTCGCTCATCTCCCGTAAAGCTTGGGGTTGGATAGACGGCACCTTGGCGGCCAATACGGTTACCCCGTTAACTACTTCCACCTGACTTAGTAGAGACTCAGCTTCTTTCTTAGCCAGTTCTCTCTCCAGAGCTAGCCTTCGCCTGCGGTCGTTCTTTAATTCAATGGTTAGGCTATATGCCTTATCCAGAACACTATCTAGTTCAGCGTCTAAGTATTCGGCAATCCGCTGCAAATCTGAGAAGCGCTGGCCAATAAATGCCTCAGCTCCCCTACCGGTAACAGCTTCAATACGGCGCAGACCAGCCCCAATGCTGCTCTCACTAATAATCTGAAAGAAGCCTATCTCCCCGGTCGAGGCGACGTGGGTGCCGCCACATAGCTCAGCACTAATGAACGGCTCGCCAACCTTCATTACCCGGACGACATCGCCATACTTCTCATCAAACAGGGCTATAGCCCCCTCATCTATAGCTTGTTTATATGGAATCTCCTCATCATGCACAGCAAGGTTTTGACGGATTTTTTCGTTGACAATATGGTTTACTTCCTGCAACTCTTTTGCCGTCATTGCTGCCAGGTGGGAGAAGTCAAACCTGAGCCGGTCAGGGGCTACCAGTGACCCCCTCTGCTGAACCTGCTCACCCAATACCTGACGGAGAGCCGATTGAAGCAAGTGGGTAGCGGTGTGATTGCGGGCAATATCAAGCCGACGCTCTCCATCTACCACTGCCTCAACTTCATCCCCCATGGTTAGACTACCCTCAGTCACACGTCCCTGGTGGATGATAATATCTGGGGGGACTCGAATAGCGTTGGTGACCAAGAATTTGCCTGACGGGCCTTGTATCCAGCCGGTATCACCTACCTGTCCCCCCATCTCACCATAGAAGGGGGTAGCACCCAAAATCAGACCTGCTTTTTGCCCTTCGTGTAATGTCAGTTTCGTTTTCTCATCTGTAGGCTCATAATCAGACAAACCAGCGATGACTGTTTTATATATAAGGCTATCATAGCCAACAAACTGGAGTTTCGGGAGTGTGAGCTTTATCGGTCCTACTTCCACCTTACCAGAGTCTACTTTTTCAGCTACACGTGCTCTTTCCTGCTGCTTCTGCATTTCCTTCTCAAAACCTTCAGAATCAATAGAAAAGCCATGTTCAGCAGCAATGTCTTTAGTTATTTCCACTGGCAACCCGTAGGTATCATGAAGTATAAACACCTCATAACCAGAGAGTTTTGTGGCTACCGCTCTCACGCTTGTTTCGACGCCTTCAAATAGACGCGAGAGATTTTGCTTAAGGCTAGCAAAGGCATTTGGCTGGGTTCCATCGTAGCGTGATACAGCGTTCTTGAGTGCTACCAAGCCATCTTCTATAGGTTTTAGCGCTTCTTCAACTGCATCTCTTCCTGCGACACGTAGGTAGCGCTCCCATGCTCCACAGTCCCTGAGAAAGTGGTCTACTGCAGCCCCAACTTTGTTTGAAAGCTCAATAATATCACGCTCAGATAATGCCTGCTTAAAGGTTTCTTCAAATCTTGGAAAATAATCAACCAACTCTTTTCTGAACGCCATTAGCGGTTGGTTTAACCGTTCTCTTCCAATAAGAAGTACCTCACGGAACTTTTCTACCTCTGACTCAATTACTTTAAGCACAAGGTCTCGGTTTGTTACCAACTCCGGGTAGACACCCCCCATATTGGCAATAACTTCCTTGGCTACCTCAGTGATAAAGGGCGTATCGTGTGCCAAGGTTTCGCTAAAATAATGAGTGCGCCGCAATAGCCTGCGCAGGACATAGCCCCGCCCTTCGTTGCTCGGGATTACCCCATCGGCGACGAGAAAGGCTATTCCCCGGCCATGCTCAGCCACTACTCGCGTGGCATTATCAGTAATTTCATCAGAGCCGTATTCGATTCCAGTTAGCTCAGCTATACGCTTCAGCAGAGGAACAAAGAGGTCGGTTTCATAGATAGAGGTCTTGCCTTGCATTACGGCTGCGGTTCGCTCTAACCCCATACCGGTATCAATGTTAGGCTTTGGCAACGGAGTGCGCCGTCCCTGTTCATCCTGGTTATACTGGGTAAATACCAGGTTCCAAATCTCGGAAAAACGAGTACAGCCACAATTTGGGGCACAGGAAGGTCTGCCACAACCGACCTCTTCCCCAAAATCGTAGTGAATTTCGCTACATGGTCCGCAGGGTCCGGAATTACCGGCTGGCCCCCAGAAATTGTCTTCCTCACCAAATCTCAGTATTCTCTGCTCGGGCACACCTACTTTCTGCCAGTAGTGGAAAGACTCGTCATCATCAAGGAAGATGGTTGCCCATAGACGCTCGGGACGAAGCCCTAAGCGCTGGGTTACAAATTCCCACGCCCACTTGATAGCCTCCTCCTTGAAATAGTCACCAACACTAAAGTTACCCAGCATCTCAAAAAAGGTAAGGTGGCTAGGGTCGCCGACTGATTCAATATCAGTGGTGCGAAAGCACTTTTGACACGACACCAGACGGCGATTAGGCGGCAAGGCTTGGCCTAGAAAGTAGTCCTTGAACTGCACCATCCCGGCGCTAGTCAGTAGTAAAGTCGGGTCACCATGAGGTATCAACGAGGAGCTGGGAATGATGGTGTGCCCTTTGCTCTCAAAGAACTTCAGATATGCCGTTCGGATTTGGTCACTGGTCACTTATTGCTCCCTATCAAGTAATTATTCACCTATGATTCTAGTGTAAGTCATACTAGCTGTCAACACGCATGGGGTAAACTATCCGCTGCTCCGCCGATTGACCGGCGAAGTGTCAAAGCTTAGAATATGGCTAAACGATAGCAGAAGGTGAGTAATGCGTATTGTCTTAATCGGGCAAGCCACCTTTGGTGAAAAAGTCCTCCAGGCATTGATGAAAAAGGGGGAAGAGGTCGTTGGGGTTTATACTAATCCTGATATTCCAGGAAAGGCGAACCCGCTTAGGGAATTGGCGGTTCAACTGGGTATACCAACCTTCCAGCCAGAAAAGATGCGAGCCCCAGAGGTCTATGCCGAGTATATTAAGCTTAAGCCAGAGCTAAACATTATGGCTTTTGTAACCGATATCCTACCTGAGAGTATCTTGAACTACCCTAGTTTAGGGACAATCCAGTACCACCCCTCATTACTGCCGAGGCATCGAGGTGGCAGCGCCATTAACTGGGCAATCATCAATGGTGAGACCAAGACAGGCATTACCATCTTCTGGCCTGACCAAGGGATAGATACCGGACCTATCCTATTGCAGAAGGAGGTAGAGATTTCTCCTTTTGATACTATGGGGTCGCTCTACTTTGATAAACTCTTCCCATCGGGAGTAGAGGCATTAGTAGAAAGCGTTGAATTGATCAAAAAGGGCACAGCTCCCCGAATCCCTCAAAACGAATCACAAGCTACCTACGAGGGGCTATGCACTGAAGAGGATGCCGTTATTAACTGGCTCCAGCCGGTAACCAAAATCTACAATCTGATTCGGGGTACTAATCCTCGACCGGGAGCAACAACTCATTTCCAGGGTAAGCGATTCAAAGTCTTTGACTCCGAATTACTGGGAAGTGCCGTGGAGGGCTCACCTGGCGAGATTGTCGACATTACTGAGCAGGGATTGGTGGTAGCTGCTATAGATGGGGCTATTCTTGTCAGGCGGGTGCGAGTGGAAGGCTCGCCTAAGATAGCAGCGCCAGAATTTGCCAAGCAAATGGGCTTGAAAGTAGGAGACAGGCTTGGTGAATAGGCGGCGACAGTAGTCGCTAACGAAGAGCCAAGCCAGTTAGACTGATACTGTGCTCAGGACCTATTCGAAGAAGTTGACGTAAGCATTGCCTTAACTCTTGCTCGATAATTGCTGGCGGGCAAAGACAGCAGCCCCGAGCACTCCAGCGTCATCACCAAGCTGGGCAGTAACTATACGCACTCCACGAGCTAATAGCAGGCAAGCTCTTTCCTTTACCACCTGCCTAGCTGGCTCAAGCAGAAGGTCTCCCATTTTTGCCATCCCACCGCCAACAATAATCATTTCTGGACTAAAGATATTAACCAAGTTTACCATGCCTACCCCGAGATAGGTTGCCGCCTTTAAAATAACCGCCAAGGCTAGAGAGTCTCCCCCTTGAGCCGCCAGTGATACGTCTTCAGCGGTGATATTCTCTATCTTACCTTCGACAATCTGGGTAAGAGAAGACTTTTCCCCTTGACCGATACGCCGTATCGCTTCTCTAGCCACTGCCGTTCCCGAGGCCAGTGTTTCCAAGCAGCCGATGTTGCCGCAATTACACTTCAACCCGTTAACATCAATGGTCATATGCCCTATCTCGGCGGCACTACCATGTAGACCAGTGTATAACTTGCCATTGATGATAATGCCACCGCCAATACCAGTACCCAGGGTAAGCAAAACAAGATTTTTCACTCCCTTCCCGGCACCAAAGTGCTGTTCGCCTAAGGCGGCAGCATCAGCATCGTTGATTAGGAAGGTATTAACCCCGTGTTTTTCCCTTACAATATCTCTCAATGGGATATCATGCCAACCGGGAAGGTTTGGCGACGTGGCTACCACCCCCTTCACAAAATCTATGGCTCCAGCGGCAGCGATGCTTATACTGCCTAGTTTGGACGACTCTATATTACTTTGGCTAAGGAGGTGGTCTATAGCCAAAAGTATCCGGTTGATTACCGACTCTGGTCCTTCATCAGCTAGGGTCAGGCAATATTTCCTAGCTATCATCTTACCTTTACTAGAAACAATAGCGGCTCTTATCTTGGTGCCGCCCATGTCTACGGCTAAAACCGGTAGTTGCTGTTTGTTAATCTCCAGCCTCCTTGGATACTACTCTATCCTATCTCAGTCAATTTGTGAAGCTTATAGCTTGAGATTATTTACTAACCTCACCCCCTTTATCCCCCTCTCCTTAAAAGGAGAGGGGGAAGAATATTGAGAGAGGCTTCGCCTCTCTTTAACTCTCTTTTAATACCTACTATGTTAAAGGAGAGGGGGATAGGTTTCTAAACAATCTATACCTTACTCCTCTGGCATAGCTCAGCAATCAGAATATTGAGGGTAAGCTCGCCATCATACTTCCCCGTCTTAATAGAAAGGTCAGCTTCTAAAAGTCGGTGATATACCTCCTTGAGCCGCTCCAAAGGATACCTACTAGCTTGCTCCAGTGTCTTACCCAAAGCAAACTCTGAGGTCAAACCCAACCTATTCTGAAGCTCCAATTCAGGTTTTCCTTGCTTTCTCAGCTCCTTGGCTCTAACTATCATCTGAACTTGCCGGGATAGCATAACCAGAAGATAGGCAGGGGCAGCTCCCCTTTGCAGTAACTGCTGGAGTGATTGTTCGGCTACCCCAGCTTTGAACTCAAGGATAGCATCAACCATAGCAAAAACATTAGCCTGCTGGGCGTAACTTACTACCTTCTTAACATCCTCTTCCTCAATGCGGCGACCTGAACTAAATAGGACTAGCTTATTGATTTCATTGCTCATAGTCCATAGGTCACCGCCGACAAGTTTAGTCAGTAAGTCTACTGCCTGGGGGGATATGCTGCCACCTTCATCTTTCACACGTCTTTGAATCCACTGACGCAGCCTAGCCTCTCTTAGTGGCGGGAAAGACCTTATCTCTGCCTTGCCCGAAAGCTCCCTGAGCAGAGGGTTATCGCTTCTTATTCGACCTTCTATTAAGACTAGTATTGCGCTGTCAGGGAGCTTACCCATATAGGCAGCTAATGCTTTATACTCATCCTGTTGGTCAGTTTTAGGGGTGGTTTTCCTTTGACGACTGGATTTGCCCCTGGGTTCATAACGCTCCAGTAACCCCTTGACGATGACCAGGCGTTTTTCCGCCAGAAAGGGCGCTGTCTCACAAACGGCTCTTAACTGGTCTAATGTCAATTGTTGGCCGTCAAGTGTAGTGGTATTAGCCTCTAACATTGTTTGGTCACCTAAACCTCTTTTTATTCCCTCAAGCGACTGGCGGCAGGAAAAATCATCCTGACCCAATAATATATATAACAAGTGTTGCCCCTCCTATTTATAGGCCTCCCCATTTTATCACAGTGAAGATTTATCTAGTAACTCTGTCTTGGAGATTGTTTACTAACCTCACCCCCTTTATCCCCCTCTCCTTAAAAAGGAGAGGGGGGAAGAATATTGAGAAAGGCTTCGCCTCTCTTTGACTCTCTTTCAATAACTGTTACCTCAAAGGAGAGGGGGAAGAGATTCTAGAGAGGGGCTGATGTCCCTCCTAACCTCCCCAGTTCAGTGGTGGCAGGTTCTTTG
>Ga0209986_10005034_pt1 | contig 11048 bp, 13 predicted proteins | sample BlataG_FD_183168 | JGI IMG/M metagenome (GOLD analysis project Ga0209986, IMG submission 183168) | Deep subsurface microbial communities from Black Sea to uncover new lineages of life (NeLLi) - Black_00105 metaG (SPAdes) (version 2) | ecosystem: Environmental > Aquatic > Marine > Oceanic >...
CGCTTGGCAGATGAGCGAGACCATTACCTCCCTGGTTCCTTACCACGATCAGCCTATTACGAGTGCAAGTACGCCATGGAAAGCGAGGTGCTGCGAGCAGCGGCGCAGGGGATTCCGGCGGTGGTGGTTAATCCCACAGCAGTCTTTGGTCCTGGCGACCTTCACCTGACGCTTGGAAGCGTGCTGTTGGCGGTCGCCCGGGGTTGGGTGATGGCCTGGTTGCCAGCTCAGGTGAACGTAATCGACGTGCGCGATGTTACCCAGGCTCAGATCAGGGCAGCTGAGGTCGGCGGGGTGGGGGAACGGTATATCCTCGGTGGGCACAACGCCACGCTGCGAGATCTCTTGGTACTGGCGGCAGGGGTCGCTGGTGTCCAGCCGCCCCGCTTCGAGATTCCGCTCAAGTTGATGGACATTGCGATCTGGATAGGCGATAGGTTTTCACCCCTCGATTTTCTTGGCAATCACCTACGAGCAGTGCACCAATGGCAGGGTTATAATTGCAGTAAGGCGATACAGCAACTGGACCTGAAAACGCGACCGCTGGAGACCACTCTGCGGGAGGCGCTGGATTGGTACCAAATGCATGGGTTTCTGGGGTAGCAAGGTTTCGTGGTATGATTTTCACCTGAAATCAGATGTTAAAGTAGTAGCCTCTAAAGTTAACCATGTCTGAATCACGGAAAATCACCATTATCGAAGGGCCATCACCTACATTCGAGTTTGTCAGCGACGCTTGGCTGCTTGGCTTGACCGAGAGCCCGCTGCCATCGCGGGTCGCTGTGTGCCGCGTACGTACTTTTAATGGACCGGCGCTGGTCGAACGTTGTTATCGGGCATGGCGTGACAGTCAACCAATTCATCTTGAATTCCGGGGGGAGGACGGTCTTACTCAGCAGGCCACGATTGTGGCCGCTAGATGGATCGGACGACCTGATGGGCATCTTCTAATGCTCTGGGTGCGTCTAGACGAGGACGATACTGGGGTCGAGATTGGCTTTGACCTCGACAACTTCGATGACGACTTTGACCAAGATGTGGATGACTTCGATTTCGACCTGTTGATCTGAATGAAGTAGCTGGGTGCAAGAGCACTCGGTAACCCATTTTGTAGATTCCTAACAAGAGTCGCCAGGCCTGACCCGACTTGCTTCCAACGAGTATCCCTCGGTGGTGTTGACATGCTGGATTACCAAACGCTTTTAACCGATCAAACTGATGGCGTGTTGACCGTCGCTTTCAACCGCCCCAAGGTGAACGCCTTCAGCCTGCAGATGGTGGACGAGCTACTTAATGCCCTCAGGTACGCTGAACGGGAGGATTCGATCCGCTGCCTGGTTCTCACTGGATCTGGTGATTTCTTTAGTTCAGGCCACGATATGGCGGAAATCTCAGAAGCCACCGATACCGCTTCTATCCATCATCATCTGGAGAGTACCTACAATCGCATCGTAAAGCGCATGCGCTGGTTGGAGAAACCTATTATTGGCGCTATCAATGGGCCCGCCGCGGGTGCCGGATTGGGGGTTGCTCTGGCGACCGATATCCGCTGGGCCGCAGAGAGTGCTCGCTTCATCTACGGTTTCACCGGTATTGGATTGACGGCTGACTCGGGTATTTCGCTCACCCTTCCTCTTCTAATTGGGTTGACCCGAGCGACGGAAATGGCCTTCACCAATCAACCTCTCAACGCTGAGCAAGCCCTTAACTTAGGGTTGGTGAGCCGGGTGCTACCGGACGAGGAACTTCTGGGAGCCGTGGCGGAAATGGCTGGGCGTCTGGCTGCCGGCCCGACACGCGCCCTTGGATTGACCAAACGGGCTTTCAATCATGCACTGCTGGCTGCGCTGGAAACTACCCTTGATTATGAAGCCCATCTCCAAGAGATTGCCCATCGCACGGCTGATCATAAAGAAGGAATCGCTGCTTTCCTGGAGAAGCGGCCGCCGGACTTTCATGGAATTTAGTCGTGTGAACCATAACTGCTGCACGGGAGCTTTAGCGGTCGCTCACCCGTATGTGTGCGCAGACCGCTTGGTCGAACCCAAGGTTTCCCACCTTGGATTTCCTGAACAATGACGAATGGAGGAAATATGAAGAGCATTCTCTCAATATCGATTGGATCATCATCACGTGACCACATCACTGAAAAAGAGTTCCTGGGACAGGTCTGCCGCCTTGAACGCCGTGGCACGGATGGTGATTTCGACCGGGCTGTGGCGCTCTACGCCGAGCTCGATGGAATAGTGGATGCCTTCGGAGTTGGTGGAGCGGAATTTTATTTGGAGGTTGGGACTCGTCGCTACTACTTTCGTGACTGCAAACGTATTTCACGAGTTGTACAGAAGTCCAAGATTGGCGATGGCAACGGTGTCAAGGGGCTGCTCGCTAGGCGAGCTCTGTCGGCTCTCGAAGAGCACCTTAACCAGGATGGGAAAACGTTGAATGGGCTTCCGGCGTTGAAGACCAATGCCGTGGACCGCTACCAAATGGCGGAGGCTTTAGTAGATGCCGGGTGTGACGTGACTTTTGGCGACTTCATGTTCGCCCTTGGGATTCCAATCGCCATACATGGGCTTTCTACCGTTCGACTGCTGGCAGCCATGATCCTTCCCTGGCTGACTCAACTCCCCTACATGTGGTTCTATCCGCTAGGGGAACAGCAGGACCAAGAGCCGGAACCCCGCTATACTCGCTACTATGACCAGGCGGTAATCCTGGCAGGTGATTTTATCCAGATCCGGTCCCACATGCCCGATGATCTGAGCGGAAAGATCATTGTCACCAACACTACAACTGCGCGCAACGTAGAGGAGTTACAACGCCGTGGTCTTCACATACTGGTGACGACCACACCCCGCCTGGAAGGGCGCTCGTTTGGAACCAATGTGATGGAGGCTACATTATTGGCGCTGATGGACAAGCCTCAAGCCGAGGTGACCCAGGCGGATTTTATAGATTTAATTGAGCGTATTCCCCTAGAACCGGCGATCGAGGTTCTAAACTAAAGCGACACTTGGGAATCCTGGGTGTTCCGCGTTGATCACGAAGTAGGGGCGGTTCGAGAACCGCCCCTACTTCGTGATCAACACACTTCTACACACAGCTGAAGAAATTGGGGTGTTTTTATTCTGTCGGCTGACCAAGACGGCTGCACTCCTCCTCAACTATGGAATCATCCAACTTCTTGTACAAAGGCGTGGGTTTTTCCAGAGCCTGGCCGGGCTCAATTTCGCTGGGCTCCCAACGACCAATGGCCTGGGAGGGATCGTAGATCAAGGCCTCGTGCGACCGTTTCGTTTCTTTATAAGTAGCAATGTGTTGTTCGCCGAAAAGTGGCTTCTTGTAGCCTAGGATGGTGTGCAGACGTTCGGCGGTAAACGGTAGGAAGGGTGACAACAGGACTTTCAGTGAGTCGATCGCTCGCAGCGCAGTATAGACCGTAGTAGCTGCGGATAGGTTATCTTGCTTGATCACGCCGAACCACGGCGCTCGATCGAGATAGCCGTTGACCTCCCGTGCTAACCTCATCGCTTCTTGCAACGCCGCGCGCAGCTTGACCATCTCAAGGTTGCTGCCGACGGTTTCGAAACCGCCCTCCACCTTGGCTAGCAATTCCCGATCGATTGGACGCAGTTCTCCAGGTGAGGGAATGTGGCCATCCCAGTGCTTGTAGGTGAATGAGAGCACACGGTTGGCTAGGTTGCCCCAAGTGCCTACTAATTCGTCATTATTGCGGCGCACGAAATCGGTCCAGGAGAAATCGCTGTCGCGTGTCTCGGGCATCACGGCGGCCACGTAGTAGCGGATCGGATCCGGATCGTAGCGTTGCAGAATGTCGGGCAGCCACACCGCCCAGTTACGGCTCTTACTGAGTTGGGCCCCCTCGATGTTCATAAATTCATTGGCTGGAACATTATAGGGAAGGTTTAGCTGTGCGTTCTCATCATCTACATAGATACGACCCACACCGAGCAACTCCGCCGGCCAGATAAGTGTGTGGAAGGGTATATTGTCCTTACCAATGAAGCAGTAACCTCGGGCTTTAGGGTTGTACCACCATTCCTTCCACGCCTCAGGTTGGCCGGTGTTATGGGCCCACTCCACTGAGGCGGTGAAGTAGCCCATTACAGCTTCGAACCATACATATAGGCGCTTGTCCTCCCAGCCCTCAAGCGGAACTGGGATGCCCCATTTGATGTCCCGCGTTACCGGGCGTCCTTTCAATCCATCCTTGACGTAGTTGTGGGCGAAGTTGATCACATTCGGTCGCCATTGATCGGCGTGCTCATCGAGGTAGGCCAGTAGGCGGTCGGTGAAGGCGGGTAGGTCGAGGAAAAAGTGTTCGGTCTCGCGCACCACCGGTTGGCTACCGTCGATCGTGCTGCGCGGCTCGATCAAGTCCAACGCGTCGAGCAAGTTGCCGCAGTTATCGCACTGGTCGCCACGCGCTTCGGTAAAACCGCAAACGGGGCAGGTGCCCTCTACGTAGCGATCTGGGAGGAACCGCTCTTCGCTCTCGGAATACAGCTGACGTTGGGTTTCCCGATATAGGTATTCCCCTTCGTAGAGACGGCGGAAGAAGTCCTGAGCAATGCGGTGGTGATTCTCAGTGTCGGTATGGGTGAACAGGTCATAGCTGATGCCGATGACCCTCTGGGTCTCCAGGAAGCGATGATGGTAGTGTTCGAAGAGTTCGCGTGGGGTTACACCGCGCTTATCGGCTTCGACAGTGATCGGAGTGCCGTGTGCGTCGGAGCCGGAGACCATCAGAACGCGATTTCCTTTGAGCCGATGGTAGCGAGCGAAGATGTCAGCGGGCAGGTAGGCGCCAGCCAGGTGCCCAACGTGCAGATCGCCATTAGCGTAGGGCCAGGCGACGGAGATGTGGATAAGTTCGGTCATAGCATTCCTCACATTGCGGTTGTTGTCCTCAAAGGACAACATCGAATATCTTCATTAAAGGCCTCGATGGCCCTAAGAGAAACCGCCAGCGTGAGGCTGGCGGGGGGGGTGACTGCCGGGGTTATCGGTCAAATCATCCCATAGGCTTATCGGGAAGCGCGACCGGCCCACGCCGATGAGCCTCGTCTCATCGGCGACGGCAGCATGCGCATGACCATAATCGTATAGTGATACAAGCCCTTTGCCATTCTAAGCCAACCTACTAGGTTTGATTTTAGGTATTCTACAATGTGATTGAGGGAAGTCAAGCGCGCCGCTCTCACGATGCGGTTCAGATTTGTGGCCGCCAAAGCGAGATGGGTTATCAACTAGGTGACCGGCACTTTCTAAGTGCCGGTCACCTTTACGGTCTGGATGTTCGACCGCTTTCAAGGTGTGCCCTTTATGCCCTGGCTGCCCACCACTCTTCTTCCCATGACGCTTCCCGCAAGGACATCGGGACGATGTGCGCAGGCTCTTGGGGCTGGTTTGCTCACCCGTGCCGGGTACAGGCAAACCATCACTGGAAGGAGGCTTTCCACTATTGCCGCTGCCAAAGGTTGGCCAGGCGATCTTCTAGCTTCTGCACCCGTTCTGCTAAAATGAGCATGTTCCGGATCATTTCACGGAATAGCGCCACGACCGCTTCTTCACCCTGGTGGTAAGCGTTGCGTACTTCGTCTTCAGTCGGGAAGTGGATGGATATCATGTTGCGTATTGTGACAGCTTTATCAACTCATTAAAAGAATCAAATGTAACCAATAACCCATTACCTTTGACTCAGATGCCTTAGTAGTTACCAACATTCTATAATTAGAATATTCGGCATCTGAGTATATAACGATGAAAAATACAGAGCTGGCCATTCTGACCCTGATCGCCCAGCAACCTCGCCATGGTTATGAAATCGAGCAGGTTATTGAGGAACGTGGGATGCGGGATTGGACTGAGGTTGGGTTCTCATCCATCTATTACCTACTGAAGAAGCTTGAGAAGGACAACTTGATCGAGGGATATGTCGAACGCCATGTAGGTCAGGGCCCGGCGCGCAAGGTCTATCGCATCACCGAATCCGGGAGGGAAGCAGTGCACGCTGGTGTGCTGGAAGCGCTCTATGTACCGCAACGCACTTATCCACTCTTGCAGTTGGGCCTGGCTAACCTTGCCGGCATTTCGCGCTCGGAGGCGCTGGCAGCATTGCGGAAGTATCGCGACAACCTGAACGACCGCCTGGAGTACGTGCAACACAAACGTGATCGCCAGCGTCCCCTTCCCTACTCTGTTGAGGCGATATTCAGCCACAGCATAACGATGATTATGGCCGAACGAAGCTGGATTGAAGACTTGATTAAACAATTGGAGGAAAATAGTGGCTAAAATCGATTTCAAAAAAGAACTAAAGCATCTCTACCAACCCACATCTAGGGAGTTTGAGGTAGTCGATGTGCCGCCGATGTACTTTCTTATAATCGATGGTCAAGGTGACCCCAATACAGCGCAGGAATACCAGGATGCGCTTGAAGCCCTATATGCTGTCGCCTACAAGCTCAAATTCATAAGCAAGAAGGTGGTAGGGAAGGATTATGTCGTCCCGCCTCTGGAGGGGTTATGGTGGGCAGAGGATATGGAGCAATTTACCACCGGTGGGGACAAGAATGCCTGGCAATGGACGATGATGATCATGCAGCCGGAGTGGGTGAACCAGGAGATGTTCGAAAACGCCCTTGATCAGGTAAAGAAGACCAAGAACCCGACCGCGCTCTCCAAACTCAGGCTTGAAAGGTATCATGAGGGCCTGGCGGTGCAGATCATGCACATCGGTTCCTACGATGACGAAGGCCCAACGCTGGACAAGATGCATCATGAGTTCATTCCGGGGCATGGCTATGAGATGACGGGCAAACATCATGAGATCTACCTGAGTGATCCGCGTAAAGTGGCGCCGGAAAAGCTCAAGACCGTGCTCAGGCAGCCGGTAAAGAAATTTGGAGAATAAATAAGAGATCGACGATGAGTCTGAAATTATTTAAAGGATTCCATTCGTTGGAAACCCATCACTGCGTAACTGGCTCTATGCTTCACATCTATGACTTTCACCATCACCCCATCAGCGAGGACATGCTGCTGGGGATCGGAGCCGGATTGGGCTTCCTGCATTACTTCACTGACCTGCGCGAGGATTTCCAATTTGGGGGTCATGTGATCGCCATCGGCGGGTACGACGCGGAAACCAGCCAAGTGCTCGTCGCCGATCGCGATAAGCCTCTGCATCCGGTATCATTGGAGGATATAGCTAAAGCGCGTGGTTCGACATTCAAACCCTTCCCTCCGCGACATATGTGGTTCACCTTCGATTTCAGCGGAAAACGCCAGCCGCATACGGAGGAGATCCGTCAGGCCATCCGTGAGGTGTGCACGACAATGCTGGAGGGTCCAATATCTAATATTGGTGTGAGAGATAGTGACTACTCAGCCTACCCTCCCGCAGGTTATGACTGAGAGCCTTTATTGGTTTGAATATCCGGTCGTGACGCGATTCTAAGTCAAAATAACATCTAAACCTGCGGGAGGGTGAGTAGTTACGAGAGATATTAGAAAGGCGGCTAAGCGGACGCTCAAATGTCCGGATACCATGAACGAGAAAGAGCTTCGCTGGGCGTGCTTCAATAACTTCATCTTCATCGACGCCACTGGTGGCACGGGTGGCGGCATCTTCCGCTACATGTATGGACGGTTTTTAGAGGAAGGGGCCAATATCACCGAAGACGAGCGGCTGGTTGATATTGGCCGGGACATGCGGGCCATTGGCGACTTATGGCAGGAGGTGGCAAAGATTTTCAAGCGTGGATCAGAGATCGCCAATCCGGTTGACGTGCTCGCCGAGACGACAACCCCATTGATGGAACTGGCTGACCTGGAAGAGGCAGCTTGGACTCAGTTGATGGATTTGGTTTAGTTGAACATAAGAATTAACAAGAGGAGGGGTATGGGCGCGTGGGTGATATTAGAGAGATTGTGTGCGACAGTGGATGAGTTTTGTCGCTTCATAGATAGTTTGCCTGAGGAAGCGATGGTTGAGCAAGTGTGGGGACCGAAAGAAGTGCTGGCGCATCTGGTCTTCCATCACGAGAGCTACGTTGATCAAGTGAAGGCCCTCTGGAATGGAAAGCCCTTTGAGCCGCCGCGAGGTTGTTTCAGCGACCTTAACGCACAAGCTGTAGCTGACAGCCGTGGGGTGCCAGTCCAAGAGCTAATAAGACGTTTTCGAGAGGCGAATGAGACGTTGTGTAACCTCTATGAGGCGGTTGACCCCCATGCGATCGTCATGGAGATTAAACTGGGAGCAAAGCCACGTACGTTTGCCGAGTTGGTCCCCGAGGTTGAAGCCCACATTCGAAATCACCATCGGAAATTAATGCGAGAACTAAGATGCTAACGATAATGCTGTTCATTGTGAGGAGTTATTTCTTTTTCCAGACCCAAGAATTCGGATCCCAAATTCCTTTCACGCGCATGTGTAGAATGGGGTTGAGGAAGCGACTGACCGCATCTTTAGCCTCATCGAGTGTGCTCCAATTAAGATCAAGCTCTCTTGCTAATTGCCGAAATGGTGATGCCCAACTCGATGGGGGATCTGGTAGCCTGTTTGGAAGTGGGTGGGTGCCTTTTGCTTCAAACGTTGAGTGCAGAGCTTGAAGGAGATACGAGCTTTTTATCTTCCCTAATTCCGCAATTAACAGAATATCAATAATATCCCTAACGCGACTGGGCTCCCCAGATGGGCGAGGTTTTGTATAAGCGTGAACCTTTTCTGCAATCTGTTGAGTAAGTGGATAGCAAGGAATCACAGCGGGAGGGATCTCGGCGAAGTCAAGTAGGTTGCTTGGTGCTTCTAGCTTCTCGATCGGTTCAAGAATTGGATCACCGAATCCAACGTCAACATGGAACTCCTCAAAGGTTCGACCATCAAGAAGAGCTCTGAAAGGGAAACGTAAAATTCTTTTTTGATCCCCTTCCATATTTTCATATGGTATTGCAACCTCGAATTGGAACCAGTCCCCAAGGTCAATAGAGCCTGCACGCCTGAGGAGCTCATGGGATCTATCAGGTGAAGCTTGTAGGAGCAAATCAATGTCTTTAGTAGTTCGCGCTCTATCTCCCAGTCTTAATTGTAATGCATAACCTCCCTTTAAAACCCAAACTTCCGGTTGATCGACAGCTAAGCGTGCAAGGATCCGTTCAAAAACCATCATTTTACGGAGACGTTCGAGTGGTAACTTCTTTTCATGGTGGTACCTTTTCAATTGATCTTCTAGGGCTTGCCTGAATGATGAAACAGTAGCGTATTTCACACTAATTCTCCTCAGCTAACCCATCGGTGATCAGCCTGGCTGCCCTACCTCCACGACGTGACGCCATCTCCAATAGATTGACGCGGTCGGTGAGACCTTGCTGAAGCGCTTCCCGTATTGCTTGGTGTACGAACTCTTTCGCTAATCCTGTTGTCGCAACGTCAGCGATGGTGCGAGGCACAGTCGTTATCCTTAAGCCCTCACGCAAGATGATGTCTTCTGGGTCGAGCTTGTTTGTGTGGAGACGGATCCTACGACGACGGCGGGAAGCGGTTCTAGGCACAGTGATATGGATTTCTCCTGGAAGCACATCCGAGAGATTATAGACGGCCAGGGCACTTTCGTGAGAGATGACCGAACTTGGCCCGGTGCGTAGTAATGCGATAAAGAGGTCTTCGAAAGGTGATGACGGAAAGTGAACAAGCCTGTAGATGCCGTGAGCAACTCGTGTAAAGTTACCAACACGCGCGTGATAAGTGAGCAGGGGACGAGAAAAGCCAAGTTGCTCAGACTGCGCTGTTGTGAAGTAGCCTGCTTGTTCCTCGGCTGTCCGGTAGAGCCGATCATGATCTGGGGCGGTTTTTGCCATATAAGATAACTCGCATTCGTTAGTGTATGCAAAATGTTCAAATAATTTTAACTTTCTGCACACAAATAATGATATCATCATAATCGTGAATGTCAAGTAGATCTCTACAGTGACATGCCTACCTTCTTCACTCTCTGCTACAATACTGGCGTGGGCACACTCTACCTGGTAGCTACGCCGATCGGCAATCTTGAAGACCTTACACATCGGGCGCTGCGGATCCTGCGCGCGGTGGATTTGATCGCTGCCGAGGACACCCGGCACACACGCAAGTTATTGGGGCATTACCATGTCGTCACTTCCCTGATTAGCTATCATGAACACAATAAACGCGCGCGTTTGAAACGTCTTCTCGAGGCCTTGGACCGGGGAGACGTGGCACTGGTCTCTGATTCGGGTACGCCGGGTCTGTCAGACCCCGGCTACCTGCTGGTGCGCACCGCACTGGAAGCCGGACACCGGGTCAGCCCCATCCCTGGTCCTTCGGCGCCGATCGCGGCCTTAGTGGCTTCTGGTCTACCGACTGATTCATTCATCTTCCTCGGCTACCTGCCCCGCCGGGCAACTGAACGACGGCGCCTGCTTGGTGAATTGACCGAGGAGCGCCGCACGTTGCTGGCTTTTGAAGTCCGCCATCGGCTACGGGAAGCGCTTGAGGATTTGGAGACAATCTTGGGGCCTGAACGACCGGCTGCGGTTTGCCGGGAATTGACCAAGGTGCATGAGGAGATTGTGCGTGGGTCGCTGAGCAACCTCCGGGAACATTTTGCGGTTAATAAGCCGCGCGGAGAGTTTACCTTGGTGATCGGGGGAGCGCCGACTGGAGCGCGCTGGGACGAGTCGGCGGTGCGGGTGGCGCTTCGTGATCGAATGGCCTCGGGCCTTAATCCCTCCGAAGCCGCCCGAGAAGTGGCGGGTAAAGCCAGCTGGCCGCGACGGGAGGTCTACCGCCTGACATTGGAGGACACATGAACCTGGACGAACAGGGCCGGTTCCGTGAAGTTGATCCCGAAGGCATGCTGGCGGAAATCAACGGGCTGCCAGATCAATTGCAGGCTGCCTGGGACTTAGGGCAGAGTTTGCCTCTACCTAAAGTAGAAGAGGTGCAACAGGTGGTGATTGCCGGCATGGGGGGCTCGGCCATTGGCGGCGATCTCCTTGCG
>Ga0209986_10005035_pt1 | contig 11047 bp, 9 predicted proteins | sample BlataG_FD_183168 | JGI IMG/M metagenome (GOLD analysis project Ga0209986, IMG submission 183168) | Deep subsurface microbial communities from Black Sea to uncover new lineages of life (NeLLi) - Black_00105 metaG (SPAdes) (version 2) | ecosystem: Environmental > Aquatic > Marine > Oceanic >...
AAGCCGACAGACACTGCTGATCCAGCCCGCGAAGTTGGACAGCCTGAATGTCTGGGAGATCTCCCGGTTCCTTTCCAACCTGACCATTGGCGACGTACTGGTCAAGGTCAAAGACATCATCACCATCGAAAAGGACGAAGCGATAGAAGAGGCAGCCCGCATCATGGTCGAGAACAATATCGGTTGTCTGCCTGTGCTGGAGGAGAGTGTCGTGGTAGGCATACTCACCGAGATTAACCTGTTGAGCAAGTTGATGGAGATGGTAGGGGCCCAGGAGCCCGGTCTACGGGTTACGGTGCGTATGCCGAACGTGAAGGGAGAAATAGCCAAGCTCATCGGCGTCATTGGAGAACAAGGCTGGGGAATACCCGCTTTCGGCGGCACTCCTGCTCCCAAGGACCCGACCAAGTGGGATGCGGTTGTTAAGATTCGGGATGTGTCTAAAGAGGAGGTCGTTGCTGCTCTGGAAAAGGTTGAAGGTCAGAAAATCCTGGACCTTCGGGAGACATAGAAGCACCATCATATCACGTGGCTGGAAGATTTGCGTTGCTGAACTGCTCGGCCTTGCCCGGAAGGAAGAGCATTCGCTGGAGGTGAACGAAGGGAGGGAATTTAGCTGATTGTGTGCGGCAGCCAGCGGTGTGTGGACTTCGCCGCCGGATATGGCCACCCGGTTGTTGCAAAAAACCCTTTCCTCACGAAGCAGAAGCTTTCACCGCCGAGTACGCTGAGCACGCAGGGGGAGGGATTAGCCATTGAGTAATTTAGCGATTGAGGGATTGAGTGATTCAACATCTCAATCTCCCGATCATTCAATCTTCCAATCTCTCAATTTCTAGGCCTTCTCCGCGGTAAAATGATTAAAACTGGGGTTTGGGCTTTAAAACAAGTAGTAAAGAAAGATTTACGCAACAGGCTCCATTGTTATAGCGGCCGGCTGAGATTACCGGGCTCGTTTTGGTCTCCAACAACTTTTAAGTGGGCATCATGAACGGAACTGATCGCGCCATCCAGTTTATTCTGCAAACTACGTGGAAGGACTTATCATCCGAAGCCCAACATCAGGCCAGGCGGTGTCTCCTGGATTCGTTGGGTGCCCTCATCGCCGGGACGGAGACCCCCGTCGGAAAGCTCATGGCCAGCTTCTGTGTTGAGCAGCACGCGGGCGATGAGGCAACGGTTCTGGCCACCGGCCAGCCGGTCTCGGCTGTCGGTGCAACACTGGCGAACGGCTTTGCGGCCAATGCATTGGACATCGACGATGGTTACCGATGCATCAAGGGTCATCCAGGTGCGTGCGTGCTGCCGGCCCTCCTTGCAGCCAGCGAACGGAGTGCCAGCCTGTCTGGCGAGGCGTTTCTGACCGCGTTGATCGTGGGATATGAGATTGGCATTCGGGCAGGGCTGATTCGGCATGCTCTGTACCAGACCTACCATTCATCCGGCAGTTGGGGTGCCATAGCCGGTGCGGCGGCTGCCGGCAAGGTTCTGGGCTTGAGTGCCGATACACTCCGCCAGGCTCTGGGCATAGCTGAGTATCACGCTCCTATCGCACCCATGATGAAGGGGATCGACACGCCGTGCATGGGCAAGGACAGTGTCGGCTGGGGTGCCATGGTAGGCATGGCGTCAGTGCTGATGGCGCAGTGTGGCTTCACCGGTATAGAGCCTCTGTTCAGCGATGCGCCTGATCCCGAATGGGTAACGAGTCTAGGCACCCAATATGAGGTGCTGAGCCTTTACTTTAAGCCTTATGCTAGCTGTCGCTGGGCCCAGCCGGCCATTGTCGGTGCGCTTGAAATCGCTCAGCAGAATAGCGTGGCCCCCAACGATATCTTGCGCATTCGCGTGCGCACCTTTGCGGCCGCTGTCAAGCTCAGTCGTGCGCATCCCCGGAACACGGAGCAAGCCCAGTACAATCTGGCCTATCCAGTGGCTGCAGCCTTGATCGATGGCGAGCTGGGGCCCCGCCAGGTGCTACCGCCCCGCATCCATGACGGTGCGGTTCTGGCCCTGGCCGATCGGGTTGAAGCGGAAGTGGTACCTGAATACGAGCAGGCTTTCCCTGAGAAGACATACGCCGACGTGGAGGTGGTCACACAGGACGGCCGGATCTTCACCGCTTTAAGGAAGCAAGCGCCATGGGAGCCAGCAAGCACATTGCCAACGGACGACGAACTAAGCGAAAAATTCCAGTGGTTGGCGGGCCCAGTTCTTGGAAAGGATCGCGCCAAGGGCATCATCGAGATGATTTGGGCCTTCGAAGGCACAGGTGATGTAAGGCAGCTAATTGAACGATGTGTGAGTAGAGAGCATCATTTCTATCAATAATGAGAGGTCTTAGGGGGAAAAGCGTGAAAACACAAAGCAGTGGCTTAAATTTCAAGTTGCCCACAAGAATAGACTTTGGGACCGGCCGAATCAGAGTCTTGCCCGAGGAGCTCGAACAAAACGGGTTTAAGCGTGTGGCATTCGTTATCACCCCGGGTAGATACCGGTCCGGAATGTTGGATGCCTCTATCTCCTCTTTAAAGGAGCGGGAGATAGAGTTTGCAATATTCGATGGGGTCGGGGAAAATCCAGATGTAGACACAGTAAGGCATTGTGTGCATTTTCTTAAGGCGCATAGGCCAGACGTGGTTATCGGAGTGGGCGGTGGAAGTCCGCTTGATACAAGCAAGGCTGCTGCAATATGTTATGCGAACGGAGTTGAAGACGTGCTGGAACTTATCAACGGTACAAAGATACGAAACAAGGCTGTTCCTACAATCATGGTTCCGACCACCGCTGGCACAGGAACAGAGCTCAACTTCTGGGCTGTGATCACCGATAAAGATACTAAAGAGAAGCTCTCCTTAGGAGATCCGAGGATGGCTCCGCACATGGCGATCGTCGATCCCGAATTGACTCTGACCTTGCCGTCAAAACTGACGCTTTGGACCGGACTCGATGCTTTTATCCACGCGCTTGAGGCCTACGTTTCCACCCTCGCTAACCGGCTATCGGACCTGTTGGCGTTGGAGGCCATTAAACTCGTTCTTGAAAGCCTGGATCGTGCGGTTAATCATGGTGATGACCTTGAGGCGCGCGAACACATGGCCCTGGCCAGTCTGCTCGCTGGCGCCGCGATGCAGCATGTGGGATTAGGCCTGATCCATGCCATGTCGCACCAGGTAAGCGGTTTCTATGACACGCCACATGGGCTCACCAACGCGAAACTACTCGCATCTGTCTTCGCGTTCAACCTTCCCAAAATACCGCAAGAGAAGCGCGCAAACCTCGATTCCTTGAGCGAAATGTCTTTCCAAGAGGTTCTTGCGGATATCGATCGGAGGTATGACCTCGCTGACGAAGTGATCACCATTCGCAAAAGCGACCTTGGGGTCATGTCAGAGCGGGCTGCAACGAACGTCAACGCTAAGACCAATCCGCGCCATCCCGAGCTAAGCGAGATTGAAAGCCTCTACCGTTCGGCATTTACGGTAGTATAACGTGCGGGATCTGAAGCTTAAGGCCCTTCGTCTTCTCTCGGGCTTGTGTTTACCTAGAGCGCCCACGGAGAAACAGGCTGATCGTTCCTTCCAAGCAGAGACCTTCCAGGCCGGAGGCACCACCCGGTGGATGCCATTCTTCATAAACTTGCCACTGAAGCTGATCAACAGGCACGATCACCCTCCCCTCAACGAGGAGGTATTCAACAGTCGGGAATGTAGTAGTATGGTTATATATTAAAGGAGATGGATTCTTGCTGGAGTCGACCCTTGACTTAGCGCGAATTGGCGACTAGAGTCGTATAAGATTTCCACCGCATATTCAGACCTTGCCTGGAATACCGATAAATCATAAGTAGGGTTGGTAAAATGAAGATGTTAAATAAGACACATAAGCGCAAGCTTTACTATGCTGCATTGGAAATCCTGGAGAGAACAGGGATAGAAATCTACGAAGAAGAAGCCTTAGCCCTGTTAAGAGAAGCAGGCGCTAGGACAGTCAAGAATCGGGCGTTTATCAAGCGATACATCATTGAAAACGCTCTCCAGACGGCCCCCAAATATGTACCCATCTATGATCGAGCCGGGCATCTGGTGATGCACCTGGGAAGCGGCGAGAACTACTTCGGAACCGGGTCGGATACTTCCAACACGAAGGATCCCTACACCGGAGAGCGGCGTCCGGCCACACTGGAGGACGTACGGCGTTTCAGCGTTCTTGCTGACGCTTTGCCTAATATCGATTTTGTCATGTCGATGGCTCTTCCGCATGATGTTCCTACGCAAATTGCCGATTTATACCAGCTCCAGGTGATGACCGCTAACTCTACAAAGCCGATCATGTTCACCTCGCCGGACAATCGGAATACGGCCGAGCTGATTGAGATCGCGTCGATTATCGCCGGAGGGAAGGAGAAACTAAGGCAAAAGCCCTTCTTCATGCAATACACCGAGCCCAGCAGCCCGCTCAGGGCAACTAAGGATGCCCTGGGGAAGCTGTTACTGTGTGCAGATCATGTCATTCCAGTCACGTTCACCTCCGGGGTGATGCCTGGGGCTTCCTCGCCGGTCACGGTAGCGGGAACGATCGCCCTTGTACTAGCGGAGGAGTTGACAGGGGTGGCCATCGCACAGCTAAGAAACCCAGGGGCGCCTGTGATCATCGGAGGAGCCGCTTCGCCTCTGGATATGAAGACAGCACTGGCGGCCTATGGCACCCCGGAGAGTCTGTTGATTGACCTGGGGCTGTGCGAGGTGTGCAAGTTCCTGGGAATGCCAGTGTTCAGCGAAGCTGGCTACAGCGATTCTAAACTCGCCGACGGGCAAGCTGCTGTGGAGGCCTCGCTTTCAATTTATGGAATGACATTCAGCGAAGCAGACCTGATTCACGATGTAGGCTATTTGGAGTCTGGCATTACCAGCTCCCCTGAGATGGTCCTTATCGCCAATGAAATCATTGCCTATGTTAAGCAAGTTAAGCAAGGCATCGATATAGACCGTGAACACTTGGCTCTAGATGCGATCGATGAAGTTGGCCCGGGCGGAAACTTCTTGACCAATGCACACACCCTGAAGTTCTACAAGCAGGCGTACATGCCAGATTTGTTTGATAAGAGCGAGTACGAGCACTGGGTGTTGGCAACGTTTAGAAATTGACCCTTCCAACGTTTAGTTTTTGACCCACCCCCTGGCTGTCCGTAGTGTACCCTAAGGGGTACCTCCTTCTCCAACTTCCTCCCCTAAGAGCGGGGTCCCGCGTAGTCATTCCTCTTTCATTCGTTGACTCATCCGGTACGATGGCCCCTTGGTTGTCAGGATGTGCGCCCGGTGGGCAAGGCGGTCCAACAGGGCTGTGGTTAGCTTCTCATCACCGAGCACCTGCACCCACTCTGAGAAGGCCAGGTTGCTCGTGACGATGGTCGACTTGCGCTCATGACGCTCGGAGAGCAGGTTGAACAGCAGTTCGCCACCAGCGCGGTCAAATGGGACAAAACCAAACTCGTCCACGATGAAAAGCGCTGCCCGCTGGATACGCTGATGAAGCCTTCCCAGGGTGCGGGCATCCCGGGCCTCGAGAAGATCCCGCACCAGATCCGCTGCCTTGGTAAAGACGACCCGGTACCGCCTACGAGCAGCTTCCACCCCCAGGGCGATCGCCAGATGGGTCTTGCCTGTGCCGATCGGTCCGGCGATCACGATGTCTTCTGCGTCCTCGATGTATGCGCAGCTGGCCAGCTCGGCGATCTTCGGCCGGGAGATCCCAGAGAGGGCATCCCAATCGATCTGATCGAGCGTCTTGATGTCGGGAAAGCGCGCCTCACGCAGCCTCCGCGCCGCTGTCCGCTCCTGCCTTGAGCGTAGTTCCTCTTCCAGAAGCTCCCGCAGGAATTCCTCGTACGACCAGCCTCCGTCGCCTGCCTGCCGAGCAAGAGAGGCGTACTCTCGCCCGATCGCTGGAAGCTTCAGGGCCTTGATCTGCTCCTTTATGACCGCATCGATTACCACAGTATTCATGCTTCACCTCCCACCAGGAGGACGTCGTAGTCAGCAGCACAACCAGCCTCGATGGAGTACTCCCGTAGGGCCTCCGGGACCTGGGCCTCGGTGCGTTTTGATACCTGGTGTAGCTGTGGCGCCAATGCGAGGAGGTCCTGCCGTCCCGACGCGATGGCGTGATCGATGGCGTGGCGTACTGCCTCTTCGCCGTGGTCGAGGATAGCAGCCAGGATCTTGGCCAGTACCCGTGCTCCCTCGCGCTCACCGTGGGTGCCTGCCAGGACCTTCCACAACTTCCCATACGGCTCTCCCAGCTCCGCCAAAAGCTCAGGGGCCACCTGACGCACCGCCTGGGGCTTGCGTGCTAACTCGCGCAGGTAGTTGCGGTACTTCACCTGCCGTGTGCCGCACCGCTGCTTGAAGACAGTCACCTCCTCGCCGAAGCAGGTGATGCGGATGTCCTCCACCCCTATGTACGCAGTCGCTTCCAGCCTTGCCCAGTGCGACGGCACCGAGTACTGCACCCCCTCTACCCTGATCAAGGCCTGCTTGCTCACCTGCACCAGCTTTACCCGGCGTGCTTCGAACGGCCGCTTTGGCAGTGGCCGTAGCATCTTGGCCTCTTCAGCAAATCGCTCGAGCACGCTTCTCCCCTCGCGATCCACTTTGTTCCCTGCTGCTCTGTCCACGTCAGCAAGGAGCACTGTGGCGATCTGCTGCAAGTTCCGACCCCTTGGAATCGGTGTCAGGTGTGCAAGACGGATCCCTTTGCCGCGAGCCTCTACCCCACCTTTGTCGTGACCTTCCCCGATTCGCGCGAAGCACGGCTCGAACAGGTAGTGACTGGCCAACGCCGCAAACCGCTCTGTCAGCTCACGCTCTAACCCCACCCGCATCTTCACCGCAGCTGTCAAGTTATCGTAGACCACACGCCGCGGCACCCCATCAAAGTAGGCAAACGCCCGCACGTGCCCATCCAAGAAGGCTAGCTGATTGCAGCGGTCGTACAGCCACACGAAGTCCCGCCCCGAATACATCAGCCGCATCAAGAACTTCCACACCTTACGAAGCACGCCATCCTCCTCCACGGTCACCGCGAAGAAGTCTACCTGCGCTTCCTCACCGGGACGATGGATGAGAGGGATGTATACCTCCGCGGTTTGGCGACGCTTCTCCCGCAGGTACTCCCGCACCGTGGTGATCCCGACCTTGTACCCCTCCTCGATCAGCTGCTGGTAGATACGCGTACCCGTGATCCGCTGTTTGGGCGTTGTCCGTGGACTCCATTCCTCCAGAAGCTCATCCATTCGTGGGGTCACCTTCTCCAGCACCGGCCTTGTCTTGCCTCCCCTCTCTTGCCAAGTGGGTTCGGATACTTGAAGGTATTTGCGCACTGTATTTCGGCTGATACCTATCTCGCGGGCCACTCGGCGGATTGCCAGTCCTTCCACCAACACCTTGTGTCTAACAACATGTACTTGATCCATCCTTAACATCCTTCCTCCAGTAGCTTGGTTTTAATTCCAAACTACCAGATTTGATGCCTGGTGGTGGGTCAATTTTTAACCGTTGGATGGGTCAATTTTCGACCGTTGCGTCCATGTAGGCTTCTCTGGAACCTCTGGATCGGGTCCAACCCGTCCTCCTTGCTGAAGGATGGTCCTCTGCTTGGCTTCCATCGTTGAGACTCCCGTGGTTGTATTGGTGGTCATCCTCTTCTCTCCCTTCCACCCTCTACAATAATTTTATGGGGGGTAGGTGTCTCAGTCATATTGGCACAGAGGGTTGTCCCTGGGACGCCAAACGTCTCAACATACGTAGAACGTTTATGAAGCAGCTCGCGGTACGCCTTCGCAGAACACACATGGAGTTTCCCCGCTGAACCACGAACCTCCATTCGGCAGCTCTGAATCAGACTTTCCTGTGAGCATGCGTCATTTCCGCTCTAGAGAAGACAGGTATTGCTTCTTGTTCAAGGTGTCAATCGGGTGGTATACTGTATGTGAGAAGAGCGACTAACTGATGCTCTTCACAGGGGAGGGAGGAAACATGCATGAAAAGAGAAAGCCTGACGAGAACGGCGGGGCGCGCACCCCCCTTCTCATCAGACGGGTGGCTCTAGGGGTTCGCTTCCAACCCCAGTTTCGAGTGGTAGACATCTTCGGGGAGCTTGTAGACCGAATCCTCCGCTCTAGTGGTTCGCCGTTCGGGCCCTCGGTGTTCCCGTTGGTTCGCAGCAATGCCATGGAACGGGTATTGGTGAACGAAGAAACGAACGAGAGCCTACACCTCAACTCCAGGGATGCCATCCTCGAGATGAATGTCGACTCGACCGACTTCTCTGACATCGAAAGACTTGCAGAGGACTACAGCACCTATGTTCTTCAGAATCTCCGTGATCTTGCCGATCTTGCAGGTATTGAGCGTTATGGGGTACTCCTGAAGCTGGACGAATGCCGGAGCGAGTTAAGCCAGCTGCCAGTGGAGCATTATCTAGGTTCGGAGTTCGCTGAGGCCCGATCCCTCCACTTCCGATTCACGCGCCGCTTGCCGTGTCTAGAAGCTCGTGTGAAAAGGAACGTTGATGACTTCCGCAATGTGATCTACATCGTGGAGCAAGATGAAGACAACAATGTCAACATACGCGTTGACTACCAGGAGTACTTCCGGCCAGCGCTGGATGCAGCCGATTGGCGGAACAAGCCATATCCCAAGTTCGTTGAGCGAGGCATCGACTACTTCCGAGGCGAGTTCGCGGACTGGCTTAGGAACCTCCAGAGTGAGCCCGCCCTCGTCCAATGATGAGCCGCCGGGACATCCACGTGATGAAATCGCCAGAGGAATACCGAGACTACCTTGACTCAACCATCCGCATTTCCAACACAACTGCCGCACCATCTCTGGAAAGAGGTGAGGCAACGAATGACCCTATTTTACACGAAGAAGCAATGCCCCTGGGTGATACAACTCCTCCTAGGCAGGAATCATGGTTCCAGACGCATAAGCAGACTATCATACGAGGGGTCATAGTCGCTGTTGTGGTGGGGCTGATCGGATGGTATGGTTCCACTCTGTTCAGCCTCAATCGCGAAGTTGGAATCGCTTCAGCCACCTCAGCAGCGCTTGAGAAGAACCAATCAAGTCTTGCTGAAACCCTCAGACACCTAGAAGACCGCTTAGTGCGGGAAATAGGCGCTCTGACCTCGCGCATCGATCGCATTGTCGATGCCCGTGTGATTGGACCGGGAGCTGGAGATGGCGGCTAGCAGTGCCACTTCTTTCCAGGCTGCGTGTTCTGTCAACGAAAGCCTTCGTTGATCGCGTCTTTGCTAGGGAACTCAACACAATATCATTTTTGTTGAGTTGGACCCCCTGAAGATTCGATTTCTCTGAGGAGTGCTTTTGACGTATATTATGGAATTGGAAGTGGAAGTGGAGGTGAGAAATATGAAAAACCGGTTTGGCTGGAGGAGTGTTGTTTTAGTAGGTGTGGTGCTCTTTGCACTAGCTGCTAGCGTAACAGCGGCTCCTTCTGGTGTGTGCAGTGTGCGCTACAAGTTGGGAGAGACGCTCTCATTTAGAGTAGAGGAGCAGAAAGCCTGCTGCTGTTGCTGTCAACCAACCTGTACCGAGACACAGGTGATGGGATGGCGTATCACTGACGCTCGCGGAAACATTGTCCATTCTGTGGTGCATGATGTACCTATCGCGGCCTCTCTCTGGCAAGGGAGTTGGCCAGAAGTCGATTCGGCTGCAGTAGCTCAGGCAGCTGCGCAGGCAATCGCAAGCCCTACAGGCTTGGTATATGAGTCGTGGCAGAAAGTCAAATCTGCCTTTGAGGAGTACTGCTGCAATGCCGGGGTGCCTATTCTCCCGGGCTACTATATGCTCCACGTGGACACCTCAGTGGGAATGCTTTCACGCTATTTTAGACTGTATGACCCGTGCAGCCGTTGCTGTTGGGATCGTTGCTGCAACTGCTTTCCGTGCGAACAGTCAACCATCATGACCAACTGTTGTTGGCGAACAAGCCTGGTTTTTATGGCTAAGCAGGCACCCTGTTACCGTAGCCTTTTATGGCAGCCGTGTTGTTTGAGTTGTCCGTAGAGAACCAGCTTCAAATATGGTACGATGCAACCCTTAATAGCCCTCCGAGTGAAACTCCCCACCCTCTGGGTGGGGAGTTTCATCTATCGTTTTCGGCAACTATTTCCGTAACTGGTTCAGCAAATGGGGTTGCTCTCTTCCTCGATGACTTCGAAGATGGGTTGGATCCTGCTTGACAGTCATCCACTTACTGGGATGTGATCGATGGTGCGTTCTACGGAGCAGGAGCCGGGTGTGTTTATGCTACGTAACCACCGGCGTCGACTGGGATGACTACGTCGTTGAGATGGATCTAACCATGGTCGACTCGGGTGTTGGCGTGCTGGTGCGGTGTCAGTCAGATCTTCAGAGCTACGTAGTTTTGAAGGGAGATTACTCTAGCTTACAGTTGAATTGGCCAACGTGGCTGCTTCTCCTACTAAGATACAACCAGACTCTTGACAGCAAGAGACCCACGAGGAATATAATGGAGGGTAGGAATCCTCTAATACGGGAGGTTTGACAGAATGAAGAAGCTTTCGATTGTGCTAGGAGTTATAACAATCCTACTCGTGGGCGGAACGGCCCCTGTATTGGGCACCCTTCAAGTTCCACCCCTAGTCCAGCCTCAGCTACAACCGCTCCTGGAATATCTGCTTCGTCCGGACCTGGAAGTTGAAGAAATCTGGTGTACAACTCCCGGAGGTACGTTGGCCTTCAGCGTGATAAATAGCGGATTTAGTCCTCTTCCCGATGGATGGGAGTCATACACCGACCTCACAGCTCGCGTTTTCCATATTTCTGGAGGCATAGAGGTACCTCTCGGTGAATTCAATCTCTGCCTTCCCTCTAGCACTGAGAATGGCGGAATTGGGATACCTGATGGAATTTCCAACTATGTGACAAGCATCATCTTAGAAGGTGAGGCAATCGTCAAGGTCGAAGTCGACTATCACGATCGAATCCAGGAACTA
>Ga0209986_10005036_pt1 | contig 11047 bp, 9 predicted proteins | sample BlataG_FD_183168 | JGI IMG/M metagenome (GOLD analysis project Ga0209986, IMG submission 183168) | Deep subsurface microbial communities from Black Sea to uncover new lineages of life (NeLLi) - Black_00105 metaG (SPAdes) (version 2) | ecosystem: Environmental > Aquatic > Marine > Oceanic >...
AGTGGTTATAGATTCAACTGGAAATAATTTATACAAAACAGAACCGCTAAAATATATAAAATAATTGAGTCATTAAGTAAATAAAATTAAAAGGAGATTATAAAATGAATATTTACGAAGAGGCTTTAAAACTACATGAAGAAAACAGAGGAAAGATCGAAGTAATAAGTAAGACTAAAGTAAAAAATATGCATGACTTAGCTGTAGTCTATACTCCCGGAGTTGCTGAGCCCTGTCGGAAAATCCACCAGGATGTCTCTCAAGTATATAAATATACTACTAAAGGAAATATGGTAGCAGTGGTGACTGATGGAACTGCCGTCTTGGGTTTAGGGGATATTGGTCCAGAAGCCGCTCTTCCGGTGATGGAAGGTAAGGCCGTCCTCTTTAAGCACTTTGCCGGAGTAGATGCCTTTCCTATCTGTCTTGCTACCAAAGATCCGGATAAGATTGTGGAAACTGTCACTTTAATAGCTCCAAGTTTTGGAGGAATTAATTTAGAAGATATCAGTGCACCCCGTTGTTTTGAAATAGAAGAAAGACTTAAAAAGATACTTGATATTCCGGTATTTCATGATGACCAGCACGGCACTGCTATCGTAGTATTATCCGGTTTAATTAATGCTCTAAAGGTAGTAGGTAAAGATTTAGATAAAGTTAAGGTAGTAGTAAACGGAGCAGGAGCCTCAGCCATAGCAGTATTAAAATTCATTATGTCTGCAGGAGTAAAGAATGCTATCCTTTGTGATTCTAAAGGAACTATCTATGAAGGCAGAAAAGAGAATATGAATCCGGTTAAAGAAGAGATGGCCAAAGTTACTAATCGGAAGATGATTAAAGGTGCTTTAGCTGATGCTATAGTAGGAGCCGATGTATTCTTAGGACTATCAGTAGCAGGAGCACTAAAACCGGAGATGGTAAAAACTATGGCCTCTGATTCTATTATCTTTGCCATGGCTAACCCCACCCCCGAGATTATGCCCGATGAAGCTAAAAAAGCAGGTGCCCGCATTGTGTGTACCGGCAGATCTGACTTTCCCAACCAGGTCAACAATTGTTTAGGTTTTCCTGCCATCTTTAAAGGAGCCTTAAAAGTAAGAGCCAGTCAGATAAACGAAGAGATGAAATTGGCCGCAGCCTATGCCCTGGCTTCTCTAATATCAGAAGATGAATTAAATGATGAAAATGTTATCGCAAATGTCTTTGACCCACGAGTAGTAGAGTGGGAATCAGAGGCAGTAGCTAAAGCAGCGATAGAAAGTGGTGTAGCAAGAATATAAAAAAGAAAAAACTTGATCGAAGATAAATTAAGTAAGAATAATAAATTCAGTTGTTATTTTTTAAATAAATAATAGCTGAATTTATTTTAAGGGAAAATAATTTTTTGAGGTTGAAAAATGCTATGTTATAATTTTTATAAAGCTAGTTTTTATACACTTGAATAGTCCTCGTAAAGTTTTAAATTAGGGAACAAATAGAGAAAAATCTTTAAAGCTTTTTAAAAATAAAAATATATGGAACATAGATTATACTAAATATATCTATTTAATAAAAAATTCCGATCAACAATTCTACGGAATCTATTGAGGTGGTAGACTCTTGCTCTTAATTAGTAATTAAAATAAGAAAAAAACGTAAGATTAATTTATTATCATCTAAAAAATACGATAATTAGATAATTAAATGTACCTCAATTTATTGAAAGACAGTGTATTTACCAAAAATAATCCACTGTAAAATTCTTGTATCTTCATTTTGGATGCATATCTATATCATTTATCTAAATTAATTGAAATTTTTTTAAGGAGAAAAAATATAGGAATTTCTTGAAAATCATTGATTTTTAGATTGAAATTAATCTTTAATATAACAGTGCAATAAAATAGAAAGGAGAAAAAGGAAATTATGACAATTCATGTAATGGATGGAGATATTTTTAAAGCTGATTTTAATGCTCCTGAAATTAGGGAAATTTTTGATGAAAAATCTGTAGTCGAAAGCTGGTTAATGTTTGAAGGTATCTTGGCAGAAATTCAAGGGGAATTAGGAATTATTCCCATGGAAGTAGCAGAGGAAATTAAAAACAAAGCAACCTTGAAGCACGTAAAATTTGAAAGAATTGTAGAAATTCATACTAAAGTAAAGCTTGCAAGTGTGGCTACCATTCGTACATTAGCTGAAGTTTGTGAGAAAGATGCAGGAGAGTATATTCACTATGGATCATGCAGCCCGGAATTATTCGAAAATACCTTAGCATATCGCATAAGAAAGACAATGGATATTTTTGAAAGAGAACTTCATGAAATTCGTTCGATTCTTTTTAGTTTAGCTGATACCCATAAGCATACCATGATGGTTGATAGATCCCATGGTCAGCAGGGAAATCCTACAACTTTTGGTTTTGTAGCTGCAATTTGGTCTGATGCCATTACGAAACATATCGAACGTTTTCAGGAAGCTAGAAAAAGAATTCTAATAGGAAGCTTAAAAGGAGCTTTTGGTAATTATGCTTCCTATTATACAATCGCAGGTGAAAAATGTTTAGAAATGGAAAAGAGGGTATTAAAAAGATTAGGACTTTATCCCAATAAGATATCAGTTAGACGTCACATTGAACGATTGACAGAGTTTTTAAATCTCCTTTCCTTATTAACTATTACTCTGGAGAAAATTTTCGATGATATTTTTTGCCAACAGCGTAATGAAATTGCTGAACTTGAAGAACCTTTTGACACAAAAAACCAGATAGGTTCCAGCACAATGCCCCATAAAAGAAATCCCGTTCTTTCTGAAGCAATCATAGCATGGTGCAAAAAAATTCGATCGAATGCTTCGGCTTTTGCTGAAACACACATGCGGGATAGTCATGATATTATTGGTTTTTATATGGAAGATCTAATTATTCCGGAAACTTGTATTCTTACAGGTTCTACGCTAAATTCTGCCAAGTATATTTTAGGAAACCTTAAAGTGAAAAAAGATGCCATGCAAAAAAAATTGGAATTATCAGATGGTTTAATTATGGCTGAATCTTTAATGCTTGCACTTTCTAAAAAAACAAAAAAGAAACAAACAGCCCATCATATTTTACATAAAATAGCAATGGAATCTTTTGAGAAGGGTATTCCATTTAATCAATGTATTTTGGAAAATGAAGATATTTGTGTTCATTTAACCAAAGAGGAAATTCATAATTTACTTAAACCGGAAAATTATTTAGGTATGAATGATCAATGTATTGAAAACATAATTCGAAGCTAATTAAAATATATCAGTAATTAAAAAATTAAATCACAAAGGAGATAGATATGGAAATAACAAAAGAGTTGGTCAAGTTTTGTTCTGCATTAAAATATGATGATTTACCTCTCGACGTAGTTGACAGGGTTAAATATTATGCGTTAGATTTTCTCGGAGTTATTGCGAGAGGTTCACAAGAAGAATCTTCAAAGGCAATGTACCGGTTCATAAAAGGATTAGGAATTGCGAATGAAGGAGGCGTGGTTATTGGAACAAAGATGAAAACCCTTTTTCAATATTCCGCTTTGGCAAATGGGACCGCCGCACATTCTTTGGAATTTGATGATGTAAATAATGAGGCGTCCCTTCATCCCGGAGTAGTCATTTTTCCTGCTGCTTTTGCAGCATGTGAAATGGCAAATAAAGGTGGCAGAGAATTTATAGAAGGTGTGGTTTTAGGATATGAGGTGATGATCCGACTGGGAAAGGCATTAGGTCCGAAGGAGCATTACAGTAGGGGTTTTCACCCGACCGGAACTTGTGGAACCTTTGGAGCAACTGTTACGGTTGCGAAAATTTTGGGATTAAGTGAACAGCAGATGCTTAATGCAATAGGACTTGCGGGAAGCCAGGCTGCAGGTTCCATGGAATTTTTAGCTCAGGGAACTTGGTCAAAGAGGATGCATCCTGGTTGGGCAGCTCATAATGGAATTATCGCATGCCTGTTAGCTAAAAATGGATTTACAGGACCTTCTTCTATTATCGAAGGTAGATTCGGTTTTTTACATGCTTATTCAGATAATGCAAATCCTGAAAAAGTAATCGATGGACTTGGAGATGATTTTGAGATATTAAGGTGTAGTATTAAACCTCATGCCTGTTGTAGATATATGCAGCCATCCATTGATGCGATTCTGAAAATCACAAAAGAAAATAAAATAAAGCCGAATAATATTGAGAAAATAACACTGGGTATACTTCAAGCAGGTTACTCTATTATTGCTTTTCCTATGGATTCGAAATGCAATCCTCAAACAGTATATGAATCCCAGTTTAGTATGCCGTATGGTGCTGCTGTTGCAATACTATTTGGAAAAGCAACCCTTGATGAATTTACGCAGGAAAAGTTGTATTTACCAGAGATTAAAGCTTTAATGGAAAAAGTCTACTGCGTGAAAAATCCGGAATTGGATAAAGTGTATCCTAAACATTGGCCAGCGACAGCTGAAATAAAAACTAAAGATGGCAAAGTAGTTTCTATACGACTTGAATATTCAAAAGGAGATCCTGAAAATCCTTTGACTTGGGATGAATTGATAGAAAAATTTAATGGATTGGCATCAACCATCTATTCTGAAACGCGACGAGAAAAAATGATTGAACAGGTTAAAAATATAGATAATATAGAAAACCTAAAACTTTGGGCATCCATATTATTAAAAGAAAATTAGAAAATCATTAATTAATTTATTGATTGTATTAAAGATGATTGATTTTCTCATAGCGAAGATGTGACAGGATTTTTACTTATTTAAGCTAGTGCATTTAAATAAATTGTTAGTGTTAATATATTTTTTAATCTGTAAGTATTAGGTCAAATGATAGGAATCATATATTAAAGGGGAAAGGATTCAAAAAATGTTAAAATTAAAAGACGTTGCAGATATTATCAGATCAAAAAATGCCGGGCCTTATATTTTAACTTTTGATATCATTTTTAATGATCCTAGTGTTTACAAGGAGATAAAGAGAAAAAAAATTATTAATAAAGAATTAATTAAAAAACTTTACCATATTTCTGAAAAAGAAATTTTGGATATCATCTATTTTGATGTCGCTCTTGCTATAAAATTTAATCTAAAGAGACCAATATGTTCGGGCAGCTTTGGAGATAGAGATATTTATGGTGCTCAGCAGCATTCACCACTTCTTGAAGTTGATGTTTTTGAGAAACCTGAGGAGGTAAATTAGGTGGAAGAAGTAAGAATTATTTCTCCGACCGCAATTTTAGGATATGGTTTTCCGGTTTCTTCTTTTGAAGCAGGTTTAAAATTAAAACCACATGTAATTGCTATAGACGCCGGTTCAACAGACGCCGGTCCTTATTACTTAGGAGCAGGTGTATCATTTACTGCAAGAGAAGCAGTAAAAAGAGATTTAAGATATATACTAAAAGCAGTACATTCCTTAAAAATTCCTGTTTTAATAGGAAGTGCCGGTGGAGCTGGAGCAAAACCTCATTTGGAATGGCTTCTGGATATAATTGATGAAGTAACTCGTGAAGAGCACATAAAATTTAAAAAGTCAATCATTTATAGTGATGTTTCCAAAAAACTTCTTTTAAAAAAATTGCGAGAGGGAAAAGTAAGCGCTACTACAGTGGAACCCTCTTTAACTGAAAAAGCAATTGCAGAATCTGAAAGATTGGTTGCTCAGGTAGGCATTGAACCTTTTATTGAAGCTCTTAATAGAGGAGCAAATTTAATTGTTGCTGGTCGAAGCCTTGATATTGCTGAATTCGCTGCTTTTCCTATATGGAAGGGATTTCCAAAGGGTCTTTCTTTACATTTAGGGAAAATTTTAGAATGCGGAGCCATTGCATCTGAACCCGGAAGTGGGAAAGACTGCCTTTTTGGTATTTTAAGAAAAGACCATTTCTTGGTTTTTCCTACCAATTTGGAAAGAGGATGTACTAAAATATCGATTGCTGCTCATAGCCTCTACGAAAAGAGTAGTCCTTCAAAAATATGGGTTACGGATGGTTATATCGACCTATCTGAAACTAAATTTGAAGAAGTTGATGATAGAACAGTTAAAACTTCAGGATCACGCTTTATTTCAACGCCTTCTTCTCGTCTTAAAGTTGAGGGAGCACGTTTTGTAGGCTTCCGATTTATCTCTATAGCCGGAACTAGAGATCCTTATTTTATTTCTTCTCTTCCAAAAGTTGAGAATGAAGTCAAAAAACAAATACGCGAGAATTTTTCCCAAACAAAAGAAGGTAAGGATTATCTCGTTCGTTTCGTTAACTATGGAATTGACGGGGTTATGATTGGAAATTTGGATGAAATAGCTGGTGAAGTTGGAATCGTCATGGAAGTTGTTGCAAAGGATAAAGAATTGGCTAAAACCATTATGGCATTCACCCGTTCCACTTTGCTACACATTGATTATAAAGGAAGAAAGCCTACAGCTGGAAATTTGGCCATTCTTTTTTCACCTTCTGATTTTGATGGTGGTAAAGTTTACGAGTTTTCAGTACATCATCTAATTGAAGTTACATCCGAGAAAGAAGTCTATAAAATTTTGTGAGTTTTCTACAATTGATGATTTTATTAAAACGGATGGTTGAAAGACAATCATTTTTTTGATTTTTCGATAAGAAATAATTTTTTACAAAATGATAAAAGGGCAGGTAAGTAAGATATAATAAAAGTAATTTTTATATCATTTTTATTACATATTTAGAATATTTCCCAACTAAAAATATTATTGCGCTAAGGATAAGTAATTAGGTTCGTTTTAGAATAATTCAAAAACGGGTGTAAAAAATATAACATAAAAGGAAAGTATTGGTAAAATTGTGTTATAATAAACAGGCAATAAAAATGAAAAGTTAAGAAATCATTTTTAAAACTTATAATATAATATATATTGCACAAAGTGAAAAATGTTACAAAAAACTAATAAACTTACTGTTAACAAATTAACCGAAGAAATACAAACCTGGAAAGAAAAGAGAAAGGCCGTCATTTTAGCCCATGTCTATCAACCGGGGCAGATTCAGGAGATTGCCGATTTTGTCGGTGATTCCCTCTATCTCAGCCAGCAGGCCGCCCAAACCCAAGCCCATGTCATCCTCTTTTGCGGTGTCCAGTTCATGGCCGAAACCGCCGCCATCCTCTCCCCGGAGAAGATCGTCCTTCTACCGGAGATGCATGCCGGCTGTTCCATGGCCGATATGGCCACTGCCGAAGAGGTCAAGAAAAAGATTAAAGAGATGCCCCAGGCCACGGTCATCTCCTATGTCAACTCCTTTGCCGCTGTTAAGGCCTTAAGCGATTACTGCTGTACCTCTGCCAATGCGGTAGAGGTCGCCCGGGCCGTCTCCCCCGAAAAAAAGATCCTCTTCATTCCGGATAAGAACCTGGCCAGTTTGCCGCCTCCCGGAGCAATCGCAAGATCACCCGCTGGCGGGGCTATTGTGCTGCCCACAACAGCTTGAGCAAAAAGACGGTCTTAAAAAGGAAACAGGAACACCCCCAGGCCCTGCTTTTGGTCCATCCTGAATGTCCACCTGCGGTCTGTGCCCTGGCCGATTATATCGGCAGCACCAAGGGCATCCTCGATTTTGTAAAAAGCAGTAAGGCAGCAGAATTTATCATTGCTACCGAAATAGGTATCCTCTATACCTTGCAAAAAGCCCATCCGGACAAATGCTTTTATCCGGCCTCCGAAAAGATGGTCTGTCCGGACATGAAGTTAATCACCTTAGAGAAGGTTCTTGCCTCGTTGAAGACCTTAACTCCTTGGGTGAGGGTCCCGGAAGCCATCCGGAAGAAGGCCTTGATCGCCTTGGAGAGAATGTTAGAGATATCGAAATAACTTTGGAAAGAAAGGAAGATGTTACCACGTTATCTGCTCAATTTTGACCTCACACACCTGCAAAAGAGCTATAGTGATTTTCTGGTTGTTGGTTCCGGCAATTGCCGGTCTGTATGCCGCCTTGAAGCTTTTGCCCCAGGGAGCCATCACCCTATTGACCAAAAAGGCACTGACCGAAAGCAATACCGACCTGGAGGCAGCCCACCAAAAACCCCGGGTCTTGCATGCCCAGGGGGATGCCACCCGGATCAAAAATCCCTTTGCGAAGCGTTTCCCCACCATCTATCAAAACTGTCTTAAGATGGGCATCAACCCACAGCAGGCCTATATCCCGGTGGCCCCGGCCGCCCATTATACCATGGGGGGCATCAAGACCGATACTTGGGGACAGACCAACTTGTACTATCTCTATGCCTGTGGAGAATGTTCCAGTACCCGGGGTACACGGTGCCAATCGCCTGGCCAGTAACTCCCTGCTGGAAGGGCTGGTCTTCGGTCATCGGATTGCCCAAAGGATCAAAGAGACCCTACCCGGGATCCCGAGAGCACCCAAAACTCTAAACCTCTCCTATCATCTTCCTACCAAGGAAAGAGAAGGTTTTTCAGTAGAGGGCATCAAAAAAGAGATGCAAGCCCTGATGTGGGAAAAGGTGGGCATCGTCCGCAGTGCCAGCGCTCTCAAAGAGGCAGCCAGATAGATTAAAAAATGGCAATCCTTTCTGACGGGTCCCTTGCAGGAGGTGGCCGAATTTGAACTGGCTAACCTGCTCATCCTGGCAGACCTGGTCACCTGCTCTGCCCTAAAGCGGCAGGAAAGTCGGGGTGCCCATTATCGGGAAGATTTTCCTGAAAGAGATGATATCCACTGGAAAAAGTATATTGAGTATTGATATTTGATTTAATTGTTATGTTTGTTATTGTTTTATTAATTAGTAAATGATATAATCTCTTAAACTAGATAAACCTTACATATCTCAACTAAAATAAATGCAATAATTTAAGCAACAAAAACAAATAAAGCAGCAAAAATCTAAGATAAAAAACTAAGCTATTAAAAGGTTATTCAATTGCATTTGATAGAACGTATAATTAGTAATATTTAATTAACCAATTATTTTCTATATGAAACAGAGGTATAAAAGTGAAATTAAAATATGGTAAAGAGGAAATTCGATTACCAATTGAAGATAAAAATATAATAAAAATATTAAACTTAAAAGAACAAGAAGTTCTATTAAATCCGGAAAATAAATTAAGAGAACTTTTAAAAAATCCGATAAATTGTCCTTCTTTAAAAGATCTGGTGATCCAAAAAGAAACCGAGAAGGTTTTAATAATTGTCAACGATATTACCCGGCCAACACCATATGAAGTTATTTTACCTCCCTTATTAAATGAATTACATCAAATAGGAATAAAAAAAGAAAATATTATTTTTATAATCGCAACAGGCATTCACCGCAGCAATTCACAAGAAGAAATAAAGGAAATGTTTGGGGAAAATATTTTTTCTGCATATAATTTTATTAATCATAACTGTGATGATCCCCACATAAAAGATTTGGGTAAATTGAAAAGTGGTAATAAGCTCTGGATTGACCCGATTGTCTTTGAAACAGATTTTATAATTACCACCGGGGTAATAATTCCTCATTATTTCGCCGGTTTTTCCGGGGGAAGAAAATCTATCCTTCCCGATATTTGCGGGAGAAAGACTATTGAAGCTAATCATGCTCAGATGCTTCATCACGATGCTCGAGCCGGAAATCTTAAAGGTAATCCTGTTCATGAAGAGATGCAGGAAGCTGCAGAAAAAGTTGGAGTAGATTTTAATATCAATGTAGTAACCGATGAAAATCACCAAATCATTGAAATCATGGCAGGAGAATTGTTAGCCTCATGGTTGAAAGGGGTAGAAGTATGTAAAAAAACCTACTTTTATCCCATTAAACACAAAGCAGAGGTAGTAATTGCCAGTGCTGGTGGTTATCCTAAAGATATTAATGTTTATCAAGCTCAAAAAGCCTTAGAAAATGCTTGCCATACAGTGAAACCGGGAGGGACGATTATACTGCTGGCTGAATGTGCTGAAGGTTATGGAGAAGCTACTTTTGAAAAGTGGATAGAAGAAGCAAACAACCCAGATGATATAATCAAACGGTTGCAGAAAAAATTTGTTTTAGGCGGCCACAAAGCCTATGCTATAGCCAGAGCAGTAAAAGAAGTGGAAGTGATTTTAATTTCTTCTTTACCTATTAGAAAAGTTCAAAAATTATTTTGTATTCCTATGAAGGATATAACTCAAGCTTTAAATTATGTTGAGGAGAAATATGGTAGAGATTATCAATCCTATATTCTACCTTCAGGAAATGCAGTTTTTCCGAAACTGGAGTGAACCCCTCAGGCTAGACACTTTAAGTCTTAAGACACCATGCATTCCCGAGAGCTATTCTCTGCCAATAACCTCCCATATTCCTCTGGAGGCCAATAACCCAAAGATGAATGCAGCCTCTTCTTATTATACACATCTTCTGTAAAATAGGAAATCCTTTCTATAACATTAGAAAAGGTTTAGTACTGCCATAGATACACCTCCTCCTGTTTTAGGGTTTTAAAGAATGATTCTGCAAAGGCATTATCATAAGGAGTGCCTTTGGCGGACATACTTATTCTGATTTTTGAATAAATTTGAAAAAATTTATAAAACTGTTTATTCTTATAGAAAAAGATGAGAAAATTCTTATATCATATTTTAACAAATAACAGACAGGATAGTTATCTGTTTAAATGGTAAGTTGGTTAACTGGTTAAATAAAAGAATTAAGATTAAACTGAATAGTAAATTAACCGGTAAACAAAATTGATTGTGAGACTAAAAGATGTATTAACTGAGCAAAATATTTGTATCCCAAAATATAAGGGTGCGATTAATCGAGCCCGCTGGGGGAAAATTGTCTAAATAACCCGGGGCGAATAAATTCACCCATTATCAGAGTGGTAAGCCAGCTAACTAATAATAAATTGCTGCTTATTAGAAAGAGGTTTTATGATGGATAAAAAAGAAGAAATTCAGAACCTAAACTTAAAGATAGAATCCAAAGATATAGACCCGAGGGCTTTATTTATCACAAAGAGATTAAATGATTCAGGTTATGAGGCTTTAGTGGTAGGGGGGTGTATCCGCAATCTGATAATGGGAGAA
>Ga0209986_10005038_pt1 | contig 11046 bp, 10 predicted proteins | sample BlataG_FD_183168 | JGI IMG/M metagenome (GOLD analysis project Ga0209986, IMG submission 183168) | Deep subsurface microbial communities from Black Sea to uncover new lineages of life (NeLLi) - Black_00105 metaG (SPAdes) (version 2) | ecosystem: Environmental > Aquatic > Marine > Oceanic >...
GGTTTCCATAACAGCCCACATGATCCTGTCTTAAGGTATCAATGATGATGAGCACGACATTCATCCTGTTTCCTCCTGTATAATATATTGGTTTAGTATTTTAGGCTCTTCTTCAAAAAGTATGGTAAGTTAGAGATTTGATTTCGGATTCGGCACTTTGAATAATATATGCTAGAGTTATTCTGGAGTATTACTGTTATTCCCATTCTAAAACCACACCCATTGCCTTCGAGCGATCCTTTAAAAGCATCTGATAAATGTCAGGGGCTTTTTTATAGGAAATGTGATGAGTAATTAGATTGCCTATATCCAGCTCACCATCAGCGATAAGGTCAAAAAACAACTCTGTGTGGCGGGCTTTAGTCCAGGGATTATCGAGTACAGGGTAGAGTGGATGAGAGCTGTTATGAGTGCCAATAATGGTAAAGCTAGGCCGGTTGCATAAATCATGAAAGTCAAAAGTAGTTGTCCCACGAGGACTGCTTAAAACTATAAATCTGCCTTGTTGCCTGAGAAGACGAAACTCATCGGGAATAATATGAGGATTTCCTGTTACTTCGAAAACCACATCCGCCATTCGGCCACGAGTAAGCTCCTTTACTTTAGTTGTTGCATCCTCTTTTTGAGGATTAAGACCTATAATACCTGATTTGGAGGGTAGCTTTCCCAAGCGACTTTCCGCTATCTCGATGCCTATTACAGGTCTAGCGCCAGCCAACCAGCAAAAGCGGGTAGCCAGTTGGCCTAAAAGACCCAATCCATAGATAACTACAGTCTCCCCAAATTGAACCCTTGCCCTCCGTACTCCGTTCATTACTGTTCGAGCAAGCTCAAAAAGGGTGGCCTCTTCCTTAGGGATGGGCCGATCAATTGGCTCTATTCCTTCTATTGAACTAACTACATAGCTAGCGTGGTAGCTATGGCTAACTACCTCCCGGCCAATCCAGCTCCGATCTATATTCTCTCCTGCGGCGATAACTCTGCCGACATTACTATATCCTAGCACAGATGGAAATTTTGATATACGCGCCCACACTGAACTGGGGGAATATTCCCCGTTTACAATAGTTAATTCTGTCCCAGTACTGATTAGAGTATACTCAGTTTTAATTAAAAGCTCATTTAGCTGCGGAGAGGGGATCTCTCTTTCTTCAATCACTACCTCACGTGGTTGGACAAAAACCACCGTTGGATTTTTCGACATGGTTTTGTATCCTTTCTATCTTATTTTAGCTTTTTCCTCTATCAAAGCTCCCTATAGTGTTGTCAAGTTCCCCCCGGTAGAAAAAGTTGTAAAAGAACAACAGCAATCTTTGTCATCTCTTGCAATATCTTGCGCTGGGTATCCTCACCTTTTTTATGCTCCCTGCCTAATCTGGCGGATATATATGGTATTCGGACATTTCCCAATCCATAACTTCCTTCATTCGGGCTTAGGGAAGGGTGATAAACTCATATGCTTTGACTCGAGCTTACTACTTCCTTATTAAGGGAGTGATGCAAACGATCTATCTCTGAGGCAACTTTCTTTGATCACCGTGCTGGCAAGGTTATTCTTCTACCCTCTTTAGCAGACTGATAGACTGCCAGAACCAGTTCTGTAGCTGCTCTTCCATCCCATGCAGATGCTAAAGGGGGTCTATCACTCCTTATTGCGGTAACAAAGTTCTCGAGCATTTTCCTAAAAATATCTGAGTCCTCAAATGGGAAATGATAGGAGACTTCTCCTTTCCTGTCATAGAGAGTTGTTCTATGAGAAATCTCGTCTATAGTAATTGATCCTTTTGTCCCCTGTATCTCGACCCTATCACAGGGCGCATCCGGAGGGACGACTGTCCAAGTACTCTCAACGGTTGCCACCGTTCCCTTATTGAACTTGAAAGTCGCAATTCCATAGTCCTCAACCTCTATCTCCTTATAGACTAAATTACTTGTATATCCCAAAACCTGTTCAACTTCGTCATTTAGAAACCAGCGCAGGGCATCGAGTTGATGAACAGCGTGATCAACAAAACCTCCGCCCCCGGCTTTGGCCATTTCGGCATACCAACCCGGTTCTTCAGAGTTAGGTTCGCTTCTTGGCAACAAAAATCTTCCCGTTTCCATGATACAAGCCACCTGCCCGATTTTCCCTTTTTGAATCATTTCCTTGGCCTTAATAAAGTGAGGCTTCACTCTTCGGGTAAAACTCATCATAAACTTAACCTCGGTCTTTTTAATGGTTTGTATGATAGAGTCAGCCTTTTCTAATGAAACCTCGATAGGCTTATCGCATAAAACCTGTTTTCCATTAATGGCTGCAAGTTCACTCAATCCTGCATGCTGATTAGTACAAGCAGTTATGATCACTGCGTCGATTGCTGCATCCTCTATTATCTCTCTATGATCGGTGCTCCACTTCTTCACTCCATACTGCTTAGCCGTACATTTTGTTCTTTCGTAAGACTCATCAGAAACACCTATAAATTCGACATCCTCCATTTGAGAGAGAGCCTGACAGTACGGAAGGGCATGATACCAATTATCTAAACCTACAACTCCAATATTAATTTTTTCCTGCATTTTTACCACCTAATATATTATTTATTTAATTATCCAAAAGCAAGTGAACGGTTTTCCCAGTTTCACTGCTTTTGGAAATTGCTAGAGCTACTTCAAGACTCCTCTTTTCATCTTCTGCAGTAACGTCAGGTATCCTATCTTCTTTTATGCAATCTACAAAGCGTTGAAAAGGATTACCTTTCTTACCTTCTTCGGGGATTTCAGGATGAAAAGTTGCGTTTATTTTGTTCGCTATTCTAATTTCAAGTCTTGTATTAGGATAATCCATAAATAGGGTTCCTTTGGTTCCTACAATTTCAGTTCCCTTAAAAGAGGGCTTTGTGCACCAACTAGTCTCTAAAACACAAATTATTCCTGATCTAAACTTAAGAACACCTACCGCATAATCCTCGACCTCTGAAAAAGCTTTAGTAAGAATATCAACTCTTCCTATCACTGACTCGACTTCATCGTTAAGAAACCATCTTATTAAGCTAATATGCTTTGTTCCTAAGTCCAATAGTACACCCATTCCAGTTTTCCATTTTTTGAAGAACCACTTCCCTGTTGTTGGACTCCAATCTTCAGGCCCGCTGTGTCCAAGCTTGGTACGCACAGTCAGAACATCCCCAATTAAACCCTCTTCCAAAATTTCCTTCCCTACTTCGTAAACAGGCATAAATTTTTTGAACTGACCAATCTCCAGTTTAACCTTATTTCTCTTAGCTGCATCTATCATTCTCTGAGCATCCTCAAGTGTAGTAGCTATTGGCTTTTCGCACAAAACGTGCTTGCCTTTATCACAAGCATCAATGGTTATGGGAGCATGAAAGTAATTTGGGGTGCAGACACTAACTGCATCAAGCTCATCCAAGGAAAGAAGATCTTTATAATTCGTAAAGTAATATTTAATTCCCCACTTCTCCGCAACCAGTTTAGCTTTTCTCTCAATTGGATCACATACTGCTAATATTTCAGCTCCGTTAACTTTTTGAAAATTTGGTATATGGGAACGTTGTGCTATAGCACCAACACCAATAATTCCAATTTTCAGAATCCTCCCCTCCTTAGGCACATTTTGATCATTGCTTGTCACCATTACTTCTTGTTCAGGATCTATGATACCATATCCTCCGCTGGCATCAATTTTTTTCTTTACTGTTTTGCTCATGGGTTATCTCTTTAAGAGCCATCTATGAGATGATTTAAGAAATGATCTCCTTTCTTATTAGAATGTTCACACTCCACGGTTCCCTATATTATAGAATTTAGCCGAACCTTAAATGTTTAATTTGTGTATGAACTATTGATCTCCGTATTTACATGATTTCGAGTTGAAGACATCGTAGCATCACGTCCACGAATCCGTCTTTGAGTAAACACGGCTCCGGACAACATCGGTTATCTCAACATAGTTCTTCTTATATGTCTCAGATTGTCATAGAAATCTCGATATGAGACTTCGCACACTAAATCTGAGTAAACTCTTTGATTCCTTTTTAGAAAAAATTCAACACTTATGGAATGCTCTGAGTTTAGTTTGGGGAATTTAGCACCAAATAATTTCTCTGAGGTTGTTTTGCGAAAAATCTGAAATCTAATATTACGTGCAGAAAAATGTTCTAAACTCTCATTCGTGCAAATTAGCGTCATTTTGGATCCCTTCTTCTTGGCTGTGAAAAGTAGTTCAAATTCCGGTTCCCAAAAGAGGTATCCCCTCACTGGTTCCAGCTCGGGAAGATAGGAAACCCATATTGGACTCGACCATCCCATACTTCCATTTTCTTGCAATACTCTCACATAGTAATAATTATCGGGTTTAGATGGAGTAGTCTCATCGATCATTTGAAAAGTTGCATTTTCTTTGTTTACCTCCCAACTTTTTAAAATGCCGCCATTTTTTATCAAATCTACTCTTTGTATTCTTCGCGTTCCTTGGATCGATATCTTTATCCCTGGAAACGTATCAGTGGCATATATACTTCCCATGGGGTAATCGTCCATGGAAAATTTTATTTCTATTTTTTCGCCTGTGGTTCCAAAACAGTGTCTGTCCCATAGGCCTTGCCATATTTTCTCTCTAGTTAGTTCCTCAGAGTAAACCCCTGTTAATACCAGTTGGTGAGGATCTTCATGACAATCACTGGATGCCATTATACCTAACTTGTATCCTCGATTTAGGATCTCTTGAACTGATCCCCCGGGTACATTTGTTCCCATCCCGATATTTTTCAAGGGGAAGTAACTGCCTTGTGGCTCTTCGCTGGAACCATGTAAAGAAAATATTTCCACTAATCGTTCCAAACGAGGATTATGGTAATTCCAGTTCACTCCCCTTCTTCCCAACGCATAGCCAGAGTGATGGGGTATTATCATACATCTCGTTTCCGAGAGCTCTTTATATAAATCCGGTAAATTGCTGGGCAGCCTTATAGGTTCATCGTCGTTGAAGTAATAGACATTGTGGTCTCCATAGGTAGCGCTACACCATTCGTAGGCCAGAAAGGTGACAAAATTGTAGGGTTCATAGTAGTCACGGACCAATCTCTGCAATTTTTGCCAGTCAGGTTTTGATATTCGGTGAAACTCTATAAGAGAATCCAAAGTTTCCGGGCCTCTTCCGTCAGAAGCTCCTCTTGGACCCTCTAACTCTCTCATGTAAAATCTGCGTTTGATAGGATCCTCTGTCAACTTAGCATTGTCGGCTATTGCAAAAAAATCTAGTCTAAGTTCCTTTCGTGCCACCCTAAAGTGTTCTTCCATTGAAGGCCTACCTCCACTGGCACTGCTTGACCTATGTATATCCCCCCAGTATAAGTTCAGTTTGTGGTTGTTTTTTTTGTTTCTCATTCTTTTATCCCGATCCCCATAGTCAGTCCTTTTCCCAGATAGTCTTGAACAAAGACAGACAGAACAAATATAGGGATAGTGAATATGGTAGCAGCGGTAGCCATTTTTCCCCACTCCACCATATACTGCTGACATAATCCAGCTATACCAACCGTCAAAGTCATGGACCGACTGCTCTCTGTGATAATTAGTGCAAACAAAAACTCATTCCAGCCCAGCATAAACACAAGAATAGCTGTAGCAACAGCACCTGAGCTAATTATAGGCATGGCGACTCTCCAGAATACTCCAAAGATAGAACATCCATCTATGAAAGCTGCCTCTTCATAAGCCCTTGGTAACTGGTCAAAAAATCCCTTAAGCATCCAAACAGCAAATGGAATGTTTATTGTAGTGTAAAAAACAATTAAAATAATTTTAGTATCTAAAAGGTTAAGACTTTGAGCTATTTTGTAAAAAGGGAGAGCGAAAGCAACCGGAAAAACCATACGGAGAAACAAAACCCAACCGAGTAGAATCTTATCTAAATGCCATACAAACTCGGATCTGGAAATACCATACGCTGACAGCCCTGCTATACCGATAATAAAAACCGTACTAAAAAGAGCGACAATCAGACTATTCAACATATACCGTGGAAAATTACTTGTTTGAGTAAAGAATAGGTCAACATAGTTTTTAAGAGTGGGGGTAAATAGTATAGGCCGCAACATTATATCAAGGTGAGTCTTAAAAGAGGTCATTATGATATAAACAAAAGGGAGAGATAGGATGGCCAGTAATATGAAAAATATCGTACTCGGAACTAGTTTTTTAAGATTTATTCTCCCTGTCATTTTAAGACTCCCTCATTGGATCTTTCTGCGGAGAAAACCCATATAACTCAGATTATATATTACAATGAAACCTACCATTATTAAAGCCAAAAAGGCTCCATATCCCAAAAGATTATGCCTAAAAGAAACGCGATAGATATAGATACTGATGATTTCAGTAACGTCACTAGGCCCGCCCCCCGTCAGTATCCAAATTTTATCAAATGCTTTGAAACATTCCATTGTTCGAAAGAAAAGAGCTACTATAATTATTGGACTCATCAAAGGAATAGTAAAATACACGAAAGTTTGCCACGAGGAAGCACCATCAATTTTTGCTCCCTCATAGCACTCCTTTGGCAAAGATTCAAGTCCGGCTAACAGAATAAGAAAAATGAAGGGCGTCCATTGCCAAATCTCTACAATAATCACAGACCAAAGAGCTATTTGTGGATCTGCTAACCAATTTTTCCCTTGGATGCCAATTTTGGCTAATATCTGATTTATTATCCCAAAAACCGGATCGTACATTAGTCGCCAGATAATTCCTACAGCGATAGGAGCCACGAGCATGGGAATTATCACCATTGTTCTTATCACTCCTTTGAATTTTCCTTTTACCAATAAAGCAAGACCCAATCCCACGACAAATTCGCCACTTACGCTCACAAAGACGTACAAAAAAGTCCTGCCTATAGATTCCCAAGCTCGCTGATCCTCGATAAATCTCCATACATTTTTTAGGCCCACATATTCATATCCTTTTCCAACAATGAACGAAGAAAAAGACATTTTTATTAAGCTAACAAAGGGATAGATTGAGAAAAAGACCAGAATGATGACTAGCGGCAATGTCATAAGAAAAGTAGTAATCGACCTATGAGTAAGCTCGCGCATTTTATCTTCCGACTATTATTTGCATTAATAAATTAATCACGGGGTGCAGAGATAAGAAAAATCTCCTTAGCACCCCGTGATCGGCCTAATTAGTTATGAACGGGGGGCGATGGTTACTCCTTTGTATCCCGCGCCGCGCATAATCTCCAGTATTTCCTGAGCCGTCTTATCCAATGACTCACGCACCCCTTCCTCTTCAATGAGAGCCCTGTTAAGGTGTAATCCCATTACATCTCTTATTTGTGCACACTCGGGAATCAAAGGCATGGAGCTAAAGTAGGGTATAGAATCTTGAGTTGCTTTGAGAAATCTGTATTTTGGGTCGCGCATCAATTCAGACTGGAATACAGTTGTGCTCACGGGAACTCCTCCCATTTTGGTATACTCTACTTGAGGCTTTTGTGTCATGAACCACTTGAGAAAGTCCAAAGCAGCCTTCTTGCGTTCGTCAGAAATAAACCTGGGAACAACCATTGTCCAACCAGCCACAGTAGAAGAATGATCTCCACCCCTTCCTTTGGGAGGAACCGCAAACTGAATTTTAAACGGAACAGCCGAAAATTCAGGATCGTCTAGGTGGGGAAAAGCAGCTGACACAACAATGGCTTGTAGAGCTCGCCCACTGGCTAATAAACCCATCATTTCAGTCTGGCCTATGTTGCCCACACCAGGAGGCCCATACTCATTCAGGTTCCTGGCATACATCTCCCATGCTTCTACGTTTTTTTCATCATTAACTGTGATTGTAAAATCACCCTTCAAAGGGTCCCTAAACATGTAACCATTGTAAGCGTGCCTGATAGTCATGGAGTTGTAAAAAATTGGATCTCCTCTAGCACCTCTGATTACATATCCATAAAAATTAGGAGGGTCGAATAGCTTTCTTGCAGCTTCCAATACATCATCCCATGTTTCAGGAGGAGTAGGCAACCCTGCTTCTTTGTATTTATCTTCCCTGTATTGCAAAAGATGAATGTTACCATTTACGTGGATCCCATAAAGAACTCCTGTAGGTGCTTGGTAGTGTACTTTATCATCCCAGTATCCTTCCCAGAAAAACTGCATCAGGTGAGAGGGAACCGTAAACTCAGGATCTATCTCTTTTAGTGGAGTTAAGTATCTACCAGCATAAAAGAATGGTCCCCAAATTTCGTTCATATTCATCAAGTCGTATGTTTTGCTAGCAGTAGTAACTGCAGCTAGTTCTTTTTCATATAATCCCATGAAAGGAAAAACATGCAGTACCATTTTGACCCCGGTCTCTCCCTCATACATCTTGGTTAGTTTCTCGAAGGCAGGAAGCCAAGGAGATTTGTTAATTGCGATATGCAGCTCCTTTACCTGAGCCATTGCGAAGTTCGAGAAAGTAGTTAATATCGTAACCGCCAACACCAAAGAAATTAACCCTTTTTTGCTTTTTGAAATCATTTTCTATCTCCTCATATAATCAAATTGGTTAATGGGGTCTATCTTTCTAAAGTGGCGATTTTCACCTCCTCTCTTACTTTTTGACCCCTTTTTGCTAGTCTGAAAACTGCGCTAGTTTGCCTAATTAAAAAGCTCTTTTTGGTCATCTCAAGACGAGGATGGTTTTTTTGTCTTCTTAAAAGAGCAACTGGTACCTTTCTGAAAAGAACACCCCTTCTCTTGCCTGATCGTGCGAGCAAGACATTGAAGCAGTGGCTAGCAACCAGATAGAACATATTTAAGGATGCAGACTTTTAGTCCCAGAAGCTTAATGCTCATTTTTTGGATGCCTCGATCTCGCTTACGTCTTATTCTCTGCTCTCTCCCAGCCAAGTTCATTTGAAACCTCCCCGGATGCTTGTTTAACCATCTTGCCTAACTCCTCTTTTCGTCCTCGTCTCATACGGAATGTGGGTCCAGCAATGCCAATAACACCTGCTATCTTTTTTGAATGATCGAATATGGGGGCAGCGATACGTCGGACCCCAAGTCTTACCTCCTGATCATCAAAAGCGTATCCGTTGGCTCGGATTTCTTTTAACTCTTCTCTCAACTTCTCGACGTCTGTAATTGTATTTTCCGTAAACTTCTTTAACCCTCTTTCTCTTATGATATACTCAAAGTCTTCTTCAGACATATAGGCCAGAAAAACCTTCCCTACAGCGGTTGGATGCAAAGTTGAGTATCTGCTTCCGATATGGGCTACCAACCTTACAGACTCGTAGCTTTCGTGCTTGTCAATATAAACTATCTCTTTATCATCAAGAATAGCTAATTCAACTGTTTCTTCTGATTTCTCCATAAGCTTCTGCATTGAAGCTCTTGCCTTTTCCCGTAAATCCAGTCTGTCTAGAAGTCTATCGCCTAGGGTCAAAAGCTTTAGAGTCAGTTGGTATTTCCTGGTCGCAGGATTGTGGCTAACATAGCCCTTTTGCTGTAGATTGGAGAGCAATCGTGAAAGTGAAGGCTTGGGGATATTTAAAGAAGAGCTAAGCTCAGTAAAAGATAGCTCCCGCTGTTCACTCGCCAACAATTCGATGATACTTAGAACCCTATCTACCGCTGGAATCAGTTTTTGCATCTTTATTGATTCATATATGAAACAAAGGTTTCTTTTTCTTAACTTAATAATAATATAAAAATCATAATTGTCAACCCCACACACATCACTTCTTCACAAGTGGACCACCAAAAATGTTGACGGGATAAGATCATCCATTTTGGAAGTGCCGCTAAAGGAGAAGGGAGCGAGGAGGGAGGGAGGTATATTCAGTGAAAAAGGAAAATCTAAAGAAAGTTTTCGATGATTCCGGCTAAAAGAAGAATATTCCAGAAATCTTCGGTCTCTTACCCGTCCTCTATCTCTCTGCTTAAGATTATGGCTTCGGCTACCTCACGCATGGATTTACGGGTATTCATGCTCTGCCTCTGGATCCTTCGGTATGCTTCCTCTCCAGAAAGCCCTAGCCTTTGCATCAAAATATCCTTGGCCCGTTCTACCAGCTTACGGGCTTCAAGCTCTTCTTGAATCACCCTTGTCTTTACCATCAGTTCTGTATTCTCGATGGCGATGGCAGCCTGATTGGCAACGGTGGTGAGAACATCTACCTCCATTTTAGAGAATTCATGGAGACGGGAAGTATAGCAGTTGATCACTCCAATAGTCCGGCCCTTAACGCTCAAGGGAACGCATAGAAGTGATTTTAGACCCTCTTTTTCAGCTATGTCCTTATACTTATACTCTGCCCTCTTCATAACATCAAAGACAGCAATGGGCCTACTCTCTTTTACCACCTTACCAGCAATACCCTCTCCCACCTTCAACGGAGGCTTCTTGTTGTACTCTTCGCTGATGCTCTGAGTAGCCCTGATAATTAACTTTTCGTCTTTCTCATCCAACAACATTAAAGAGCAGATTTTAGAATTCATTACCTGAGCTGTCACGGTGACAATTAGCCTTAAGATATCCTCGAGGTAAAGATCAGAGGATATAGCTTTGCTTATTTTGGAAAGAGCCTCTATCTTTTCCACATAAGAAGGAGACTCTTTATTTCCCGTAGGGGAATTTTGGGATTGTCGCATTTTACTTTTTTACAAGATAAAATTAATCCAGTTTAAATACGGGAACCGGGGACCTTTTATGTTCGGATCTTTTCTTTAACTCCTTTACCCTGGCTACCATCCCGGGAGCAAGAGAATCGGTTTTACCCGATTCTATGGCCAAAATAATTCTACCTAGATCCGAGTAGCTCAGGCCTATTTCTCCCTCATCGGTCTGTTCTTTCCACAACCCAGCACTTGGCGTTCTTTTTATTATCTCCTCGGGAATTCCCAAACTTACAGCCAGCTCCCTTACCTGGGTCTTCAAAAAATCTCCTAGAGGAAGGATATCACATCCTCCATCCCCATATTTGGTAAAGTAACCTATGAGGATTTCACTTTTATTTCCTGTCCCGGCCACTAAATAATTCAAATC
>Ga0209986_10005040_pt1 | contig 11044 bp, 13 predicted proteins | sample BlataG_FD_183168 | JGI IMG/M metagenome (GOLD analysis project Ga0209986, IMG submission 183168) | Deep subsurface microbial communities from Black Sea to uncover new lineages of life (NeLLi) - Black_00105 metaG (SPAdes) (version 2) | ecosystem: Environmental > Aquatic > Marine > Oceanic >...
TGACAACCAACGCTTGTGTCCCGTAGTCTCCAGTAGTGTGTGCGGTATCTTCTCGAAAGTTAGAAGATATATGAAGCTTTCTATCTAAAGTCATTCTAGGTGCACCTATATCACCTTCATTAACTGAATCAGGTGTTGTTTCATCTGCTAAAGCACCGATAGGTGTTATAGCACTTGTCGCAACTCCAAAGGCAGCATCATCAATTAATGTTGAAGATCCTCCACCAGGTCCTACTGTAACAGAAGCACTCGCCATTGTATTGTAATTGCAAGTATCTGAAGTCCCTGTTGTAGCCTTTTTAAAATAAATTGTACCTGTTCTATAATTCACACCATATTGTCCAGCTGAAAGATTATCGAAAAATTCTTTTTGTCTACCCTCTACCATTTCCTCATCAAGTGCAACTTCCTGTGTCAGAACAGTTCCTGTCACCCATGAGAAAGAGCTTTCATATCTGTATATCTCAATTGTTACAGCAGTACCATCAAAGTTAGCAAGACTTCCTACCCAGCTCTGTGCACCACTTGTAACTGCATTGTGCACGTCTATTGTATAAACATCTGTTGCCGCAGCAACTCCGCCAATCCAACCATATAGGACATTCCCTGCATCATCTAATGCTCTCAAAATATGCGTTCTGTTGCCAGAAGCTTTCTCGAAAAATAATTCTAAATTATTGTCTACATCAGTTATAACAACAGCAGCAGAAGTAGCAGTCTCAGTAAGAGTGCCAATCAGACCTTTGTTTCTCTGGACATAAACAAGATTTTCTGGGTTTCCCCAATAAGAACCAACTTTATCACCTGTCAGATTTAAGATAGGTGATTTATCAAGTGCGTTCACACCTGTGGATGATGCCTTCGCACCACAATTAAAAGTAACAGTTTCAACTGGAGCAGCTATTCTGTCACTTGCTTGTGTTACGTCATCAACCTGTAGGGGGAGTTGGTCTTTAATATTTTTTCCACCCTTTCTAGTTAGATAATTCATAGTTAATATTGTTAAGATATATCACGTTATTAACTCATTGTAAGAACCTTAGTTGAGGGGACATTGTCCCCTCTCAAAAGCTCTTACTAGAGCTTTGATTTATTTGCAGTTGCATTTGTATGTAACTCCTTCTTTAGTTGTGAGTTGTCCGTTTGCGACAGTACCTGTTACTGATTGTCCGCAAACTTTTATTGTAACTAATTCGTCAGCAGCTTTTTCAACTACTGGTTCCTCAACAACTGGTTCTTCAGCTACTTCTTCTTCAGCAACTTCTTCAGTTACTTCTTCTTCAGTAGGCTCAATTTCAGGAGCTTCAACTTCAACCACTTCTTCTTTTTTCTTTGGCATAACTATTTAAAGGTTAAGAATTAAAATTAAGCAGCGATTACCATTGCCCCTGGATCAATAGGTTTGTAAACCACGGTCCATTTGATAGCACCAGTATTAGTTGCAGCACATTCAAGTTCAAGAACACCTGCTGTTAGAACAACACCACTTGCTTGTGATGGAACACCACCAGAAACAGTATTTATAAGTGCATTTGCGAATGTACCAGTGATAGTATAAAGGCTACCTACCGCATTAGCAGAAATATCAAGAGCAGCACAAATATCTACATCAGCACCAACTGTTGGGTTGATTTTAAGTAGGGTATTGTTAGCTTGTGTTTGGATAACTGTAGTTACTTCACCAACGATTTGTAAAATCTCTACCTTACCTGTAATGGTGAATAGAGATAAATCTGTACTAGCTGGTAGTGTAGAAAGTGCACGTTGTACTACATAAGCACCATCAGCCCTTTGAGCCTGAAGCGGTACTATTGCAACATTTTTAGCAGCAGCTAATTCGAGTTCAGCAGCAGTGATAGCTGTTGTGTAAGAAGGATCAATGTATATTACATCGCCACGACCGTTAGCACATTGTGCAATGGCAAGAGTAGGGGTTGTGTGTAGGCGGGCAATACCATCATTATCACCTTTAAAAATCTGGGACAATCTATCATAGTTATTACCACTAGAAGCAGCAGCAACCACGAATATCTTACCACCAGTTGGCACAGACAATGAGTGAGCTTGTAATTGTCCATAACCAGAACTTAGATTATACATAATTGTATTTGTTAGAATGTTAGTTCCACCACCGACCTAGAGTTATATTTAGATATAACCTCATAAACTAACGTAAATTTAAGCACCAAGACCAGTACTCAAAAGGAATCCTTTTGGAGAAACGGTAGCAATACCATAAGAACAACGTGTTCCGTATGTCCAGTTGTCATTGGACACATTTTCACCATTGTTTCCTGGGGCGGGGGTCTTTAGATTTGGAGCTTCCCACGTTCCGCAGTAAGCTTGCCATCCGTTAACACCTTGACCAGAACATACTATTCCCCAATATTTAGCTTTTGTGGAATCGTAAGCACCAGCAGCATCAGTAGCAAGTTGTGGAAGGATAGCATGTTGATATTTTCCTTTGTAAACATTTACTACACCTGGGTTGTTTTGGTCTACATCAGTTGTAGACATTAAGAACTGTTTAACATTGTTTACTGTAGAAGGATCATCAGAAGTATAAATTGTGTTAAAGTTCATAACACGTCTTTCATAGAACTGAGAAACAATGTTTGTATTAGCAAGTCCTTCGGCAACCTCAAGACCTCCTTTAGAGAAAGCTGGGTTACCTGTAATCACGTTAGAGAAAGTAGAAGAACTACCTCTAACTGTATGAGAAGCAGAAACTAGAGCAAGACCATCACCAACTGTTGTAGCAACAGTTTGTCCATCCATATCTGTATATGAAACAGCAGTAGCGAAAGTCACACGATGAGTAAGGTCAAGTTCCATGCGTTGAGGACAGAAGTGAGAAAGAGCATGTAATTGAGATACAATTTCAGGTTTCTTGTTGAAACGTCTCATCTCAAAAGTAATATCAATTTCTTTTGCGAAACGTCTAACAGTCATATCTTTTTCATAACCTTTTTGTACTGTAGCTTTACCAGCATCAGCACCTTCTTCTTTAATAGAAGCATAGGTTTGTACATCAATTTCTGTATATCTTCGGCTTGTTCCTGTGTGGTTTGCCATATCTTCAGCGATATACAAACTTTTAGCAGGACCAACTTTGACCATATCGTTATGGATGATCCAATTTCGATTTACCAAGTCTGTAAACTCGGATATAGATACTGTATTTAGATCCATAATATTTGATTGTTAAAATTAATAAAATAACTACTATGTAGTACCAATACCTGACTGCATAGCCATTGCACTGTTTAACTGAACTAGAGCTTCGCTTGTGCTAACAAAGTCTGTGATAAGAGCTGCATCATCTGCTGATGTAGCAATTGTGATGTCAATACCTACTGGTGAACCTGCAAGGTCTGCATAAGTACCTGGATGGGTTACAAGCAATGTATCTGTTGATAAAACGCTTGCCTTCCATTTACATTGTGGTGATTTCGCAACTTGGACTGGTATTCTAGTTGTTAAAGCATAGTCTGAATCTGTAGCAGTAACTGTTTTTCCGCATACACCTAAATGAGACATAACTGCGATAGCAGCGACAGTAATATAACCGCTTGTATAATCACAAACAGCACCTTCAGATAAAACCTGACTAGCTTTCTTAGGACCCCAGAATAGTCCGAACGCACCTGTATAAGCTTTCCACATAATTTTGTTTGGTTAATTGTAAATAAAATAGAATTGTGGGGATATATTCTGTAGTGAATATACCCAGCAATCGACTAACGTATGCCGATCAAACCGCTATAATATTTCCAACTAACGTGTGGAAGTGCCGCAAGGTTTCCATTAACGAAAGGAATGTACGCTTTGTACTTTAAAAATAGAACGAATTAAATATAAATGTCAAGGCTTTTTTTAAAAATTCCCTAAAAAGACTTGTTTACCCAAGCCTCTTTAGGACATTAACCCCATTCTTATGAACATCTTTATTCTACCTCTTTTTTATCCTCTTGTAAAACTTTATCTATATCTTTTAGTGATATAGTTTCGCCTTCCTTCTCCCATAATATATCAGAAGCATCTTTAAGGGATTTTTGTAAACTGGTTACAAGCCCCTGAAAAATTGTCTGCTGATGGTCGTATGAAATCTTTTTAAACAATGCCTCCATATATTGGAGTACCATTTGCTCTATGTATGCAACGTCACTGTATAATATTTCCTTGTCTAACATTTGCTGCAAGACTGAAAGGATTATAGGCTCACATCTTTTCTTGCGTGCTTCAGTTGGGTCCATTTTTTCCTCGATATTTTTTACGGTCTTATCTTCACCGATAATTGGTTCGTTAGCCATAATTGTTTTGGTTATTTTTTAGTAGGTTTCTTTTCTTCTTTCTTTACTTCTGGTTCTGGTGCGAATAGCATTTGCAGTTTGTCGTTGAATCTCACAGCGAAATGTGCTACACCGCTTTCAAGCCCAGCAGCTTTAACAGCAATGTTCATTACTTTCAGCAAGTCATTTGCCTCTTGCTCTGTAAGAGTTAGTTTTGCAATTTTCATAGTTTTTTAAATTAGTTAATAAATTACATATTTAGTTTGGAAGCATCAAGTTTAAATTTCCTTCCATCAGGCAATGTCACCTGATAAGTCAGTTTATCTACTACAACAACCATGTCAACCAAATCACCTGGCTTACTTCTGTATTTTGAATAGTCTACCTCAACACTTCTAATCTTCCTTATGGTTTGTTTAAGCCTTTCTTTTTTAAGGTCATCTATATCAACCTCTTGTTTTGGGACATTCTGCACAAAATCTTTTAAGAGCATCTCAGTTTCCTCATATTCATCATTCGGCAGTAACCATTTAATCTTGTAGAACACATCCTTCTCCTGTGTTTTTGTATTGAAGTCATCTCTTTCATGCCACAAATCAACAGCATACTTACCATCCATAACTCTTAAAGTAGCCTTTCTGGTGCCAGGTGAGTCATCAATCTTCTCCCATTTACCATCATGTAACCCTGCCTCTCTTGTGTCCCTGGCTTTTTCAAGCTCATTTATTCTAGCCATTATTCCTGCGAGTTCAGACTTCTTAATCTCGACAGTCTCCTTAGCTCTTTCTTCGGCAGGTTTTTCTGACTCTATCAGTTCTTTTTTAAGACCAGAGTATTCCTCTTTTTCTTCCTTGCTGAGATGCACCCAACCTTTTTTTGCGAGTTCCTCAAGTCTTTCTTTTTTAGTTTGATCCATAATATTTAAAATTAGTTAATAAAATGTGTTTTAGTCTTTTTTAGGAGCTTCTACTTCAAGCCCCATGCTTTTAGCAAGATTCTTACCCTCGTCAGTATCTGCGAAGTTGGTATTAGTCTTTCTCGGCAAACCAGATCCTAGTGAAGATGGTTGGAATGTATTGACTGGATTCGCAGACTTGCTTATCTCACGTTCCACCAAGGCAGCGGCATCATCCAAAGCATCCTTTATATCCTGTTCTGTATTAGCATTTTTCCCTAATACCTCGAACTTACTCAGTAATTTTTCCTTCATCTTCTCATCACCACCAGACAACTGTTCCAGATAGTCGTTCTTGGTCCTTTCGATTGGGGCACTTTGTCCTGCCTCTAACTTTGCTAGTTTGTCCCTGAGTGCCTTTTCTGTATCACTCCAGTGGGCAGTTTTTTCCTCAAGTTCTTTCTGGTTCTTCCAGTTAAGATGCTTAAAGTTCATATCCTTTTGTTTGAGCTTCTCAAGCTCTGTTTCTTTTTCTCCGAGAGCCTTTTCAAACTCTGCAAGCTTTTCAGCTTTTTCCCGTAATTCCTTTGCTGAATCAGGGTCCAGTGCTCCTTCGACAAGATTACCTTCCTCGTCATATAATGTTGGCATAATTGTTTTAGTTAAATTATAAATTCAGTGCCGTCAGGCAAATAAGTTACATTAGCATGTCTTTCCTTATTAGTTACTTTGCGTACAGTTTGCTTTCCTGTTTCTTCATCCATACCAAGCAGCATCAAAGGATTCTCTTCTGGGTCTGTTCCGTATTTATCTATATATTTCTCGTATGTAGGAGCACACTTCGGGCACGGTCTTATCATTCCCATCAGTGGTCCTGAGTCCTGGACTTGTGCCCCAGTATCATCACACTCCTCGCATTTATGTTCTATTATTATGTAGGTCATACTACAGCGTATTTATCAAATTCCTGTTCCTTTTTCTCAATCTGGGAAACGTATGCTTCAAGTCTTTCTTTTATTAGAGCCACTCCGTTTATTGAGAACCTATCGTAGATAAGATACTTCGATTCAGTATTGTGGAACATCTGGTCCTTAATCCCATCTACCACTTCATCACACACCTGGTTGAATGTATCGTTCATCAGTAGGTCCTTACATCTTTGGCAAAAAACATCCTGCTCATTCGCAGCAAGATTGGAAACATTTATCGGGTTAGCAAAAAGCCCAAGCTGTTTTCGAGTCATCGAAACCACATCAGGCTCACAAAATCTATGGTACAGATATTTTATAAGTTTTTTCATATAGAGCTGATAACGTCAGCTAAACGCTAAGTGACAATACGCTAGGTTGGTAATGCCAATCATATTTTAGGATGCTGTAGAACCTGTTAACTCCTTTAGGGAAGTTTGACTCTGTCTATTCGGGGTAAGTTGGTTCTGTAAAGTGTTATTCGGTTGCCCAGGTGCACCCATTCCCATAGGCATTGGTTGTTGTTGTGCTGGTGGGAACAATCTATTCGGATCTTCACCCTGTAGTGTTGCCCATCGTGTTGCAATATAATCTAAATTTGGCATTTTGCCAAGAGGAATAAACATAGCCATCATCTTTTGGACCATATCCTCGAACATCGCCACCTTCAATTCTGATGTGTTCTTCTCAGTAGGAACAATCTCAATATACCAGTTGTAATCCAGGGAGTTTAACAGTTTAGGATTGATGTAATGTTTGCGATATTCACGATTATTAAGCTCAGATAATAACTGTTCTTCAGCATACACCTGTTCTGATGTAGGCATTTCCTCCTCAGTGAAATCAACTATCCTCTGCCCCTTCTTTCCTTCCTCAAATTCAGTGTCTATAGAGATTGTCTTGTACAAATTAGTTGTTTGTTCAAGACCATCTTCCAGTTGGACAATCCTCTTATCAATAGGTTCAGTCCAGTATTTAAGAATGTTGTTAAGTCTCAACTTGCACATACTCTTTTCCAGATTAATAACACCAGTAACAGCAAGACCAAGCTTCATCATGGATTGCTGTTTTAAGATTGTCACCTCTCTGGCAGTTTGCTGACCTTTAGATGCTTGCCCCTCGAATACATTACTGACAGATTTCTCATCTATAATCTGCTTTATGAACTGTATAGAATTGAACTCGGACTGTGTTACACCTTTGTTTTCTCCAATCTCCTGTAATTTCTCAGGGTTAATCCCAGAATGAATTGTACCAGGGTAGAAAATCTTTTTAGACAACATCTTCCCAGTGTTATTAGCCATTGGCGGCTGGTAACTCTTTCTTGTTTTAAGAACGATAGCCTTCAGCATCTCATCGAACAATGCCTGGTCCACTTTGGTTTTCGCAGGGATTGATTTAGAATATGCGAAGTTTCGGGATATAGGGTCAATATCACCCTTAGAAAGTGGGTACTCACACTCACCATTAAGAGAAGAAAGAGGGAAAGTGTTTAGCTTACCTTTTTTATTCCTCCTAACAGGGAACATCATCACACCATTCAGCAAAATCATAAAGTCATTTGCCCATTTATCGTAGTATTTAATCACCTCCACTGTGTCCTTCTCCACATCACCCAATGACCAGTTGTTAAAAGGCAAACTATCAGCTCCATCTTCTACTGTTCTTTTTAAATCAACAGGTACATTCTCCCATCTCTCCCATGTTCCATAGATAGATTGTGCTTCTCCTCTTGTTATCTTCTTTTTTGTAGCAATATATGGCTGTAATTCCAAATAAAACTCACGAATATTCCCAAAATACACATCCAAACCGCATAAAACATTAGCAGAACAGAACTTGTACACCTTGTCCATCCTTTCTGACCATTCCATCTCTTTTAATTTGTTTACTTTGAAGTTTTTAGCCACTTTATTCGGCAATGCAAACTCAACCTGCACATCCTCGACACATACAGTCCCCTGATCGAATAATTCTTTGTATACCACAGGTCTTTTCACCTCATAATCTGGTTTTTCTATCTTCCTGCTTTTCTTAATAAAATCCTCCATAATAGTCCCCAACTCCTGCACAACCAGGTCATCTTTATCGTAAGCCTCCACATCTGGTGCAAAATTATAATTAAGAATAGATGATAGCAACGTACCAGTCTTTTCCTTCGTAGTTCCTGATGTAGTTCTTGTGTCCTGTGCGTTCTTCTTCGGAGGCATATACGCATTGGCAGCTTTGGCATTGCTCTCCCAATACTCCTCATATGTCATATCATCAAACTCTGGATGTTGCTGCTCACGCTGTCTGCGAGCATGTTCCATCCGTTCAATAATCATACTGCGAAAAGCCTTTTCATCTTCCGTATAGTCGACTTCTGGCACCTGTTTTGTTTTATCATTCATATAGTGGTGTTAGTTATTTCAATATAGAATGATTTTTTTGCAAAAGTCAAGTTTTTTTTCTAAAACTCCTAAACATGGACTCTGGTTTCCACCTCTTGCACATTTGGATAAACATGGCTATTTCATGAGCACTTGCACCACGTTTCTTCATGTACCCCTGTATTTGTTTAAGCTTTTCTTTTTTCATAGGTTTCAATATACCTACAAAGACCTACCGAGGCAAGTCCTTGTGGTGATATTAACACAAATCCAAACATTTGGGTTTGCATTTTACTACATAACACCCTGATATTACTAAATCGGGTCAAATTTGTCAAAGGATTCCTGCTCACGCACCATCTGCTCCTTCTCCTGCTTGGATATATCGTACACCAATTCTGGGTCAACGAAGGTTAAAATTAAGCTGTCTGGTATGTCAGGCGACCTAATTCCTTCCCTCCTCATAGTATCTTTCGACATCATCTGTATTTTCCCCTGCAAGGTCCGTTTATATTTAATTGTCAGCAACTGGTCCCAACCATCATCCATCACAAGCTCCCCACCCTTCCGCAGCCACTCCTTCATCCTGAAATACGCCTCGGCTCTCAGGTTAGAATACCTGTCATCATCATCCGCTTTATCACCAACATTAACCCCCTGCACCCATTCCCCACCACGAGCAATCGCCTGTGCCACATTCGCACCGACACCGAAATTATCCACATACACATTATGCCCCTCAATTTTCTCATGCTTCATAATTGTCAGGGACTTCTGTGCAATCGACATCTCATCACTATTCTTCTCCCTGCCGTATATCTTCGCTTTGAATTTATCTCTCACCACCCACACAGTCTCATTATCACCACCACCAGAAGGGTCAATCCCCATCCGTTTACTGGAAACCCAATCAGAATTAATTGTTTTATGCAGGTCACTTGCTTTCAATAGCGGCACAAATCCCTTATCGTCAATCGCATCCTCACGGGGAAAATCACCCTGTACTCTCACCCTGTACTCATCTGAATCTCCCCCGTAACGATCTGTAATCCTCGCCACAAATTTGCTACTTACTAATGGAGAATCATCAGAATTGAAATGAAATATCTGCCACGCATCCTTATCCTTGTGGTGAGTGTCATAAAAATACCCATTCAGTCTCGTAGGGTTGCTAATCATAATCACCAATATATTATCCTCCGTCAACGCCCCTTCAGCCACCAAAAACACTTCCTCTGGCACCGCAGATCCTTCGTCAATCGCAAACATCACATGCCCCTCGTGCATCCCAGCCAATGCTTCGGGATTTTCCTTTCTTGCTGTCTTTGCCCTGGCAAACCATGTGTTGGGAGAATCCTTAATCCTGATATGGCTGGCAGTCCATTCAAACTGCTGTGCAATCGCCTCAGGCATTTTCATCATCCACTTCGCCACCTCTCTCCACAATACATCGTGCATCTGCTCTGCTGATGGTGCTGTGCATGGTATGACCGATTGCTCAAAAGAAAACAAGAACCACAGAATAAGCCAACTTAGTGAACTCGATTTGCCCGTACCATGTCCGCTTCTCACAGAGATACGTCTGGGCTTCCTATCATTTATAGCATCTTCAACACCCTGGATAAGCTGTCGTTGCTGCTCTGTTATGAACTCTCCTTTTTTAAACTTATCCCCCTCCTTCATCGGGACCAACCCGAACATATCCTTTATAAACGGAAACGGAGACTTTTTATACCCCTGCAACCTTTTTGCCATCATCTGAGCTTCTTGTTTGTTCATAAATTTAATTAGTTATTTTTTAAGAAGGAGGTAGCTAGTCTTCGACTACCTCACCATCAACAACCTCCACATTATGCAGGTCCTTCAGAGAAAAGGCTGTCACAGCAATCTCAGTTCTCGGACTCCACTTTTTCTTATAAAGCCTCTCCAACACGAACTTCGTAGATTCCAGCTTCAATCTTCCCAATGCAGGGTCCTCTTTTATGAGCACTTCCCCATCCTTGGTTACAATCGGATTTGTTGTGTCCATATCCAGAAACTTCTTCAGGTTCTTCTCTGCCTTACTGATAAACCTCAAATCCCTCACCTTCTCATCAAACCATTCAGGTCTAGTATACGTTATCTGTGTTGACCAAGCTTTTGAGAACCCTGCTGCCAGTGCAGACTCCTTTACGTTCCCGAATGTATCACTTTCAGGATCTATGTATAATTCCCAAAACTTCTCACTTCTTGTCGATAATGCTTTCTTTATTAGTTCATTCTCTTTATTTGACATACAAATATTCTTATGTTGTAATTATGAATCTTTGGAGGAAAATGGTACGAAATTTAAGGTAACGAATTACTACTATATTATTGCTTCCATAGGGGTCGGTCTCTCTGATATTTGATATGGAGTTCCAATTATACCCTACACCACCACCCGAAGCCCATCAAAGTATATAATAACATATATTTATTAATATGTATATACACTTCCACCCTATACCCCCCCTCCGAGCTTAATTTTGTTGACTT
>Ga0209986_10005041_pt1 | contig 11042 bp, 10 predicted proteins | sample BlataG_FD_183168 | JGI IMG/M metagenome (GOLD analysis project Ga0209986, IMG submission 183168) | Deep subsurface microbial communities from Black Sea to uncover new lineages of life (NeLLi) - Black_00105 metaG (SPAdes) (version 2) | ecosystem: Environmental > Aquatic > Marine > Oceanic >...
GGCTACCAGTTAAAGACTTACCTCTCTATAGGATATCAGGTTTGCTCAGACCTGCGCTAGGCGATGTTTGACATAACCAGAGAATTAACTGAAAATAACCCCGCCGTGACTGTGCGTACTGTCTTTATGGGCACTCCACTGTTTGCTGCGACCGTGCTGGAGGCCTTGCTCTCGAGTTCCTATCAGGTCGTTGCTGTCTATACCCAGCCCGATAAACCTGCCGGCAGAGGGCATCCGGTTATTCTCCCGCCGGTGAAGAGGCTGAGCGCCGAGCGAGAAGTACGGGTTATTCAGCCCCGCAGCCTTAAATCAAGCGAGGTGGTCGAAAAGCTGGCCAGCCTGCAACCCCAGCTAATAATCGTAGCAGCCTTTGGCTTTGTCCTTCCCCCCGAGATGCTTGCCTTGCCCAGCTTCGGCTGTTTGAACGTTCATCCTTCATTGTTGCCCCGGCACCGAGGGCCGTCTCCAATCCCTAATACAATTCTCTGTGGAGATGATGTTACCGGCGTAACCATAATGTTAATGGATGCCGGACTGGATACGGGGCCGATCCTGGCTCAGGAGAAAGTGGACGTCTCCTTCGCGAATACCGCCGGCTCGCTCGACACCAAGCTGGCTGACGCTGGGGGCAGACTCTTGCTGGAGACTCTGCCTCAATGGCTTGGTGGAGAGCTGAGGCCTCAACCTCAAGATGAGTCCCGGGCCACCCATAGCAGGTTGATAACCCATGAAGATGGCGAAATTGATTGGCACCTTCCGGCGCTCGAGCTCTGGCGGAGGGTAAGGGCATACAATCCCTGGCCGGTCTGCCACACGTGGTGTCAGGGCCAACGGCTCAAGATTCACCAGGCCCTTCCTTTCGGCGATGAAGCAAAGGGCGAGATAGGGGAAGTGATAATCGTACGCGAGCCACCCGGGATTGGGGTTGTGACCGGGCAGGGGGTTCTGGGGCTTTGCCGCATTCAGTTGGAAGGAAGGCGGGACATGTCGGCAGGTGAATTTGTGCGCGGGAAGAGGGATTTCGTGGGTTCGGTTTTGGGGAGAAGGTAGTTGAAGAACGCTAGGCTGCCAGGTAGTAGATGAGTATTGCCACGGCCTCTATGGCCAGCAGGGGGGGCAGAATATCTCTGTATACCTTAGCCAGGCTAGCTTTGAAGTATTCAGTGGAAAGTATAAGGCATAGATGGACAGGTGAGAGAAGAACCCCCACGTATCCACTGATGTAGGCCAGCAGCAGGCCATAGGTGTTGACCTCTGAACCGAGGGTTAGGAAGGGGATCAGTAGCGGGAGGCTAATGCCGACAAATCCCATGCTAATCCCTGTGGCAAAGCCCATTAGAAAGGGCAGGGCTGCCAGGATGACCAGCATGGGCAGCCCTATGTTCTGCATATCTGAGAAGAGCGCATAGGCAGCCCCAGAGCCCTCGATTGCTGCCTTGTATAGCATAACGGCATATAGCAGGAACAGGATTCTGAGATCCAGGCCATATTTGAGCGACATTCGCAACTCCGGCCATTTGGCCCTTTGTTGGCCGGCCAACAGCACTAGGGCCAGAGGAAAGGCTATCACCGCATTCAGCCCTAGCAGAACGAGTGTCACGACCAGGAGGATCGGCCAGGAGGCCCTCAGAAGATCTTGAACTATACTCTTCTTTGGCGTCCTCTCTCTTGGCGCCCGTGTCTTGTTCGGCTTAAGCATTCGGTAACTGGAAACGAGGCCAAGTGCAATGATCAAAGCGGTCATAGGCAGAAGTGTCGCCGTCACCGAGGAAAGCCGGACGGACAGTATTATGCTTGTCGTTATGATGGCTGGATATACCGGCAAGGAAGTCTCCCATACGTGCCTGAACCAGTAGTTTATGAATGTGACCCGTTCCGGCGTGAGGCCCATTCTGCCGGCTAAATCCTTCAAGGCAGTAGCCGAAACAAGGGCTCCGGCTGGCATAGGAACCAGTCCTATCACAGCAGGAACGAGATGCATAGCAAGCCTGGGGCCAAGTTTCTCCATCGTGGCGGCCAGGCTCATAAGAAGACCCTTCACCTCCATCAAGTGACTCAAGGTCAGGGCGCTGGCAACAATTGCCAGCAGTCTAAGAGTCTCGTAGTCCAGCAAGGTGCGCAACATGTGCTGAGGCAGCGACTGCACCGGCAGGAGCAGCAGCGAAACGGCCAGGCTTCCCGCGAAGATGGCCGGACCCGGGTGGACCTTCAGCCTGAGCAGAATCAGTATCCCGCCGATAGATGCCAGCAACGCGAGAGACGGGCTCAACATGTCAGCACCCCTTACTCATCATCACGTGGCGCATGTTGTTATGGGAGCGAGGCAGTGATGTTCAGGAACCTGGCTCGTTTGAGAGCTGCCCGCCGCAAAGGGACAACTGGAACCAGGTATCTCTGGATATGAGCGGCAGGCCGGAGACCGCCGGCTCGGACTTCGCCACATGCTTGATGCCAGATTATAGACTGTTGGCTTCCGAATGGCAAAGGCACCAGGCAGGCGGGTATCCTCAGTGCACCTCCGAAGTAGCTCCTTAGTCGAACCCGACCCAGGCGGTGACGTTCTGCGCAGGCTCCCGCTCGGTCTCCAGCTTGTTGGCAGGAAAATCCCGGTCGGGGTGGCCGATAGCGATGGCTGCTATTATGCGCTTGGAATCCGGTATGCCGGCATATTTTCTTAACACCTCGGGATAAGCTACTCCCTGGTCCTCAATGCAGGTGCCCAGGCCGAAGTGCAGGGCGATAAGACAGATGGTCTGCAGCACAGCCCCAATGTCGAGCAGCGGCCCGCTTTCGCTCAGACAGCGGTCGACGCAGACGACAATGACCGTCGGTGCGTCGAAGTAACGAAATCCTCGCTCCAGCCATCTTGCCCTCTTCTCCTTGTCCTCCCTGGGTATGTCCATAAGCCGAAAAAGCTGCTTGGCGAGGTTGACCTGGCGTTGGCGGTAAACGCTCTCCAGAGGCCAGTTCACGACCACGCACTCGGGACTGGGTGGCGCTCCGGAGTTGAGCAGTCCAACGTTGCTCCGTCTCACGTTTGCCAGAGCATTACCGCTAAGCACGGTGAACTCCCAGGGCTGGGTATTCATGGCGGAGGGAGCACGGCTCGCTAACTCCAGGATCTCCTCCAGAACCTCTCTGGGCACAGGGTCAGGTCTGTAGCCCCTGATACTCTTACGCTTTTTCACGGCTGCGATGACATCCATACATTTGCTCCTTTCGGTTGTGGCCCGGTTCTTTCCCGGCATCTCAGGCTATGGGTTTCTGTCCGGCAGCGGTTATGGGCTCCGCTTCGTAGATTCGTTCCTCAGCCAGCTCTGCCTCGCTGAGAGAGACATCGGCCTCAATATCCCTGCCCTCGATGCCCTTGGCCAGGATCTCCTTATAATATTCATGCTGGATAATCAGGTTCATTATCTCGTTGCTGCCGGTCCAGATCATGATAAGTCTGGCTTCCCTGAGCGCCCGTTCCACGGGATAGACATGGGTGTACCCGATGCCGCCCAGGATCTGCATGGCATCATTCACCACCTCCCAAAACGTCTCGGTGGAGAGCTTCTTTACCTCCGAAACCAGTCTTCTTTGATAGCCTGCGGTGCCTACTCCATCATCGATGGTCTTAGCCACGGCGTAGGCCAGGGCACTGGCGGCATCGAGCCTGGTGATGCAGTCGGCTATCTTGAAGTTCACTCCCTCAAAGCTCCTGATGGCCTGACCGAAGGCCTTCCTCTTGTTGGCATACCGGGCCGCCAGTTCCAGGATCGCCCTCGAGCCACCCACTCCGCCGGAGAGAAGCCTTTCCGGCACCATCAACTTGTAGAATATCTTTGCCCCTTCGTTCTCCTTGCCCAGCAGGTTTTCCTCCGGCACCGGCACATCGCGGAAGACCAGTCTGCCCGTGCCTGTGCCCCGACAGCCCATCAAGCCGTAGACATGCTTGACCTCCACCCCCATATCCCTCTCAACGATGAAGGCGCTGAGCGAGTCACGGCCGGCTCCCGGGTTGGTAACGGCGAAGACAAGGAAGAAGTCCGCCCCTTCAGAGCCGACCACAAAGCGCTTTTGTCCCGTAAGGTAGTAGTGGCCTCCCTTCTTTCGGGCCACGGTGGTGGCCCCGAAGAAATCAGAACCCCCTCTCGGCTCGGTGAGCGCCTCGCCAGCCCACTGTGTGCCGGCGATTAACGGTTTGAGGTACTTCTCCTTCTGGGCCTCGCTCCCAAATACATTCAGGCCCTCTCCAACGATGGAGGTAACTGAGACCAGGCAGGCAAAAGGTACCCCGAGCTTGTTCACCTCTCCAATCTCGATAAGTTCATCCACCCACTTAAAGCCTCTGCCGCCATATTTCCGCGGGAATCTAATGCCCAGCAAGTTTCTCCTGCCGGCTTCCCTGACGAATTCGTGGGGGAACTCGATCTTATCGGCGTCCATGTCCAGTATAAGCTGCCGCGGCACGCTCTTGGCCAGCTCCTGAACCTCTTGCCTGAACTTCCTTCGCTCTTCAGTTAAGAACACCTCTAACATTGACTACCTCCTTCTTGTCCTTGCCAGGCGGGTGTTACATCGTGGATTGATCGACGGACCCTAGTCTAGCTTTGCACACGCCTCTGGCCATAGTATATCACGTGGCAGATTACCCAGAAAGGCAGGCGATCGAAGGCTAAGCCTGGTTAACGGGCCGTGCTCTTGAACACCAGGGCGCCAACAGGGCAGACGGCAACACACTCGCTACAGTCCTGGCAACGCGACCCGCCTAGAGGCTCATCTCCGAAGGTAGTCACTATCCTGTGGAAGCCACGGTAAGCAAAGCCGATAACTCCCCGACCCAGTTTGTCCTGGCATACCCAAATACATCTGCCGCAGAGCACGCACTTATTAGGGTCGTGAATGAACAGCGGACTGCTGGAATCTATGGGTAGCTCAGGCAGGATCTTGGCGAACCTCTTTGTTCTGAGCTTCACACCGAGATGTTTGGCTATCCCCTGAAGTTCGCAAGAACCGCTCTTCAGGCAGTGGGCGCAATCCACAGGATGGCTGGCCAAGAGCAATTCCAGGGCGGTGCGGGCCAGCCTCAGCGCCTTTGCCCCTCTGGTATGAACTACCATGCCTTCTGCTACGGGCGCAGTACAGGCTGTAACCGGCATATCTGTGCCCTCTATCTCCACAAAGCAGAGACGACAAGCAGCAGATGGCTCGCTCCTTTCCCGAATGGCACAAAGGTTGGGTATGTAGATGCCATTATCCAGAGCTGCCCACAGGACCTTTTCTCCCCGGGCAACCCTTATTGTCTTGCCATCAATGGCCAGAGAAACGCTCTTAGGTTTGACCAGTGCCTTCCCCCTTGTTCTCTCCCTGAGGGAGAGGCAATCCCATGGCAGAAGCTATCTCCCAGGACCGGTCCATCATCCTTTAGAAGAGCCCCTGTACCTTGCCGGTCTTCGTGTCCACATCTACTCTTCTAAAGGCCGGGTCGGAGCTGGTTCCCGGCATCAGGCTGATCGTTCCGGCGCAGGGGCAGAGGAACTTGGCCCCGGAATAAATCAGAACGTCACGAATGGGCAGGGTCCAGCCCTTGGGGACACCCTTGAGGGTCGGATCGTGGGTTAGACTCAGATGGGTCTTCACCATCATGGTAGCGTAGTCATCGTATTTGGAATTGGCTTCGAGCATCTTGGCCTTGGCCTCGGCCTCGGGAGTCCATGACACGCCGTCGGCTCCATAGACCACCCTGGCCACCTTCTCCACCCGTTCTCGCAGCTTCATTTCTATCGGGTAAAGGAACTTGAAATCGTTCTTCTCTTGGCAAGCTTCCTTAATCGTATCGGCAAGTTCCAGGGCACCGTCGCCGCCCTTGAGCCAGTGCTCGCTGAAGGCACAACGTGCTCCGGCCGCCTCGGCCGCCCTCCGCACCATGGCGATCTCTTCCTTGGTGTCGGTGTGGAAGGCATTGATGCACACCACAGGGTTGATGCCTGCGGCCCTGATGGTGTTGATGTGGTGTAGCATGTTGGGCAGGCCCTTCTCCAGCAGTCCCAGGTCTGCCTTGGTATAGGACTCGGGCAGAGGCCGCCCGGCTACCACCGCAGGTCCGCCGCCATGCATCTTCAGTGCCCTGATGGTGGTGGTGAGCACCGAAACATGCGGCTTGAGACCGCTGAGCCGGCATTTCACATTCCAGAACTTCTCGAATCCTATGTCGGCAGCAAAGCCACTCTCCGTGACATGATAGTCAAACATCTTCAGCGCAATACGGTCGCCGATGATGGAGGATTGTCCTACCGCGATGTTGGCGAAGGGGCCGGCATGCACCAGGCAGGGCTGATACTCGGCGGTGCACATGAGTGTCGGGTTGATTGTATTGCGCATCCAGGCAGTCATGGCGCCTCCCACTTCGAGATCGCCGGTGGTAACAGGATTACCGTCTCTGTCAAAGGCAACGGTAATCTCATCCATCCTTTTTCGGAGGTCTGCCAGGTCTGTGACAATGGACAGCATGGCCATAAGCTCGGAGCTTACTGCGATGCCGAATTTGGACTGCATCGTGTAGCCGTCCATGCGGCCGCCCAGGCCTATCACGATATTCCTGAGGCTCTGGGCACAGAAGTCTATTATCCAGCCCATCTCGACCCTTGTCGGGTCAACGTTCAGCCGACGCATTCTTGTGCGTTTAGTCAGCTCCTCGTCATCGTAGTTGCGCTCGTGCTGCATCCTGGAAGTGAGTGCCACCATGGCTAGATTGTGGGCGTTCATTATGTCGTTGATGTCACCCGTCAGGCCCAAAGAGAATTCGGTCATGGGAATAAGCAGCGCATTGCCGCCGCCGGCAGCGGTGCCCTTGATGTTCATGCTCGGACCACCGGAGGGTTGACGTATACAGCCGCCTACGTTCCAGCCTCGCTTGCCCATGCCCTCCAGGATGCCCATGCTGGTCGTCGTCTTCCCCTCGCCCAGCGGGGTAGGAGTTATGGCAGTCACCTCGATGTACTTGCCGTCCGGCCTGTCCTTGAGTCGCTCGATGATCTTCAGGAAATCGAGCCTGCATAGTCTCCCCTGCGGGATGATCTCATCCTTCTGTAGGTTCAATCTCTCCCGCCACTCATCGGGAGTGGGCATGCTCTCTTCGGCAGCTTCAGAAATCTGCCAGTCTTTTAGCTTTGTCGCGTCATAAGCCATGATAACCTCCCTTGTAATCTCTCTAATTTATCGTTTTGTCATACGGTCAGCCCTGCGCTCAGCCGCTACCACCGTGTTGACCATAAGCATGGTGATGGTCATGGGGCCAACCCCTCCGGGCACCGGCGTAATAGCACTGGCTTTCTCCTTGACCGTCTCGAAATCCACATCGCCCCTGAGGTCCGGGACCTGCTTATTGGGGTCGGCTTTGCTCGGTTTCCAGCCCACCCGGTTTACACCTACATCAATGACCACCGCCCCTTCCTTCACCATGTCGGCCTTGATCACTTCCGGAGAGCCCATGGCGGCCACCAGGATATCTGCCTGTCTGGTTATCTCGGCCATGTTCTTGGTCCCCGTGTGGACGACTGTCACTGTGGCATTGGCACGCTTGTTCTTCTGCACCAGCATGGCCATGAGGGGCTTGCCTACTATATTACTCCGACCGCATATGACCACGTGTTTGCCCTCAGGGGGGTTGCCGCTGCGGATCATTAACTCCACCGCGCCGTGGGGCGTGCAGGGCATGAAATACGGGTCTCCGATGAGCATCTTGCCCACGTTGATGGGGTGGAAGCCGTCCACGTCCTTGACCGGGTCGATGAGGGTCAGCACTTCATCCGCATTGATGTGTTTTGGCAACGGCAGTTGAACGAGTATGCCATCGACATGCGCTGCTTTATTCATTTCCCGCACTTTGGAGAGGAGTTCCTTCTCTGAGGCGCTCTCGGGCAGGACGATAGTTTCTGACCACACGCCTATCTCTGCCGCCGCCTTTTCCTTGCCCGAGACGTAGGAGACAGAGGCGGGGTCCTCTCCCACGCGAATCATGACCAGGCCCGGCGTCACGCCCCGGGCTTTGAGCTTGGACACGCGCTCTGTCAACTCAGCCCTGATCTCCTTCGCTACCTCGGTTCCAGAGATTATCTTTGCCGTCATCTAAACCTCCTTTCTTGATTATCAGGTTATCGGTCCACCGCTAGAGCCCGATTCATCGGCGCTAAGGCGGGCCGCCATGTCTTTCACCAGGCCAATGACCTCGGAACTCAAACTGCTGAGAGGAGCATTGCCCAGGCCCGCTTCTATTACGCTCTGGTCGTAGGGAATAAAGCCCAGAAACTCAAAATCCGGCATGGCCGCCAGTAGAAAGTCCCTGTCCCCTTCGTTGCGAATCTTGTTGGCCACCACCTTGATGCTTTCCAAACCTATGTCTTTGGCCAGCCCTCTTATCCGGTAGGCCGTTTCCACACTGCCCTTGCCCGGCTCTACCACCACGATGAGTTCATCCACAGCCTTTGCGGTCGCCCGCCCGAAATGCTCTACCCCGGCTTCCATATCCATTATGACTACCTCATCCCTGTTCAGGAGTAGGTGGGCAACCAGGGCCTCCAGCAAGGCGTTCTCCGGACAATAACAGCCGCTACCGCCCTTCTTTAACCTCCCCATCACCATCAACCTGATTCCGTTGTGCTCCACCCAATACCTCTCCGGTATATCATCGACTTTCGGATTCAACTTGAAGTAAGGTGCCGCCTGGCCGGGACGTGCTCCTGTCCTTTCTTCAATCAGGTCTCCCATTTCAGATATCGGGGTGATCCTCTCCGGGTGGGGAAAGCCCAGACTGGCTGCCAGGGTGGGATTTGGGTCGGCATCTATGGCCAGAACGGTGTAGCCAGACTGGCTGAGTATAGTGGAAAGGAGGGAAGCTAGCAGTGTCTTGCCCACTCCCCCTTTACCGCTGACGGCGATTTTCATTCCTGGAACGGCCAATTATATCCCGTGTCAGCGAGAGAAATCAACTTGCTGTACTCGTTCAGTACCTTAGTGAGGCACTCCATCGCTGTCATTGTGAGGCACGGCAGTGCCGAGGCAATCTCGGTCGATAGGGGCGGGAGATTACCACGCCCCGCCAAGTCGGGGCGTGGTAACAACACGGAAGGCTACACCCTATGCCGCGAGCCAGCAAAGCGTCACCCCTCTGTCTGGACTAGCTCAGCAACAAGCGGGCTTCTTGTGTTCAGAATTCCAGGGACTTAGTGCCTGATTCTGCAGTAAGCCTGATCGGTATGGTGTCCGGGGAACTCCACCCCCGTGACTTCCTCCTCCGACAGAGACTGAACGAACTCCTGTGCCTTCCTGTGTGCCCACTCTTCTGGATTGTCCCAGACTATTCCTGACGTCTGGCCTTCCGCTATGTTTCGCTTTCCCATGACGGTGGTGAGTACCTCCTTCTGCTGTTTTCTTACTACAGATAGGGTACTCGCTGCCGCCAACTATTTCCACACCTTTTGATTGTACCTCATGAGCTTGACCTCTAGTGATATACTCCGTAGGCAGCAATACGATGATTTGTGCATCAACGACGGACAATTCAGAATGATGCCTGTCGATCTTGACATCTTTGCAGAGCGTGGCTATGCTTGCCGTCGCAGGCCGTGACCAGGATTATTGCTGCGTGCGGGCTGGAATAGGAAGCCAAGGAATATCTTAATGAGAGGACTAAAGATAGCGGGACTGATTATACTAAGTCTTATTCTCTTCATCGCCCTGACCGCATTCGGTTTCGGATTTTCGCTCAGCCGGACCGCACTCAGCCCCCATTTTGTTACCGCTGAAGGCGACAGGTTGGAAATAGCCCCACTGGTTAGCAAAGCAATGAGTCAGATGTTGCAGGAGGAACTTTCGGGAGAAGCCCTTGGCTCCCTGACAGAAACAACCACCACGCTGGAACCACGTCTGAAAGACGAACTTGATACAATAGTCTATTCTGCTTATGAATATCTTCATAGCGAACGGGAGAACCCCGAGTTAGCGAATTTACTGCGGCGCACTTGCCTCAGTTCGGACTTCATTGTCGCTGTCATAGATGCAATTGATGGCCCGCGGCTGGCCAGAATATTGCTGGAAGAATTCGGGGAGGAAATCGCGCAGGGATTTTCATTACCCGAAGACGCATTCCCTCATCTGGTTGCCGGCCTTGAGGAACTGCTGACAGACCTGAAACCGTGGATAAAAGAGCAAGTAGAATACGCCGCCGATCCGATAGCAGATTATCTGGTGGGAGAAGTAGAGAGCTTCAGCGTTACCATCTCGCTCGAACCCGTGATAGATGACTTGAGAGGAATGCTGTTAGGAGTCTTCTTAAATATTCCCCCTGATGAACTGGAAGGGCTGCCAACTGAAGAGCTGAAGCAGGCATTTGATGCATTCTGGGCTGAATTCGCCGAGGAAATGCTACCGACGACATTCCAGATTGACGAGACAGTGATTGGCAAAGGCGCGCCCTTGCAGATTGCTTCGTTTACATCAGAAGCGGAAACAGTCCTTCGCCAGGTAAGAGAATATGTCGGCTATGTCCGGCTTGCATATATTCTCAGTATTGTCGTTAGCGCGCTGCTCATAGTGGGTATTGTGCTCATCTACCGCGACGTAAAAGGGTCAACGCGCACGCTAGGCATAGTGTTCCTGGCAGCTGGACTTGTTGTGCTGGCTGCCGCACTGATTGGTAGAAATATTGGCGGTGAGCAGATATTGCAGGTAATGCACGCTGAGCCCCCACAACTACAGGTCTGGGCATCACAGGTACTGGTTGATCTTCTGGCTCCACTTCAATGGCTCGGCATTGGATTTATCGCCGGTGGCATCGCGTTGCTGGTGGTCTCCTTTGCTTACAGGTCGCGCCGGACAACGGATTAGCTGTGTCCTGCATTTTCATGATGTCGGGGCCAAGCACCTGCCTTACTAAAACTCTCTCGCCTCACTGCAGTTTCTGGCTTTTTGTTCATCTCAATGTGAATTGTATTCCTTACTTTGGAGCTTGCACCCTTTGTTTAGACTCGACCCCTTGCGCAGCAGCTGACATAGAGTAA
>Ga0209986_10005042_pt1 | contig 11041 bp, 10 predicted proteins | sample BlataG_FD_183168 | JGI IMG/M metagenome (GOLD analysis project Ga0209986, IMG submission 183168) | Deep subsurface microbial communities from Black Sea to uncover new lineages of life (NeLLi) - Black_00105 metaG (SPAdes) (version 2) | ecosystem: Environmental > Aquatic > Marine > Oceanic >...
TTAAGAAATCTAAGATATTAGTAATCAATAAGACTTCGCTTTGAGAGAATAACAGCTAAAATAAGGCCTGGAAGGGGGTGAAAAGATAAGAAGGCCGAGCTAATTAGGAATGGAAAGAGATTGCCTGATGAAGAAGTATGAAGAAAAGTCAATTTCAATGAAAGGAAGGATCCGATGTTAAGAAAAAGAAGTTTAGTTTCAATTTGTTTGGGTTTGGTGTTATTAATGGGGTTTTCTTTGAACGGGTTTGCTCAAGAGAAGAAATGGTTGTTGCCTCCGGAAAAGGCCAATGTGGACTGGACCGCATACAAGGGTACAACTCTAACTATCGGTCTGAACAAACATCCTTACACGGAGTCTTTGCGCCCACTGATATCACAATTTGAAGAGCTAACAGGAATTGAAGTCGCTTATGTTATTCTTCCAGAAGAAGAATTCTTTGAAAAGCTATTGATAGATCTCTCCAGTGGTGCCGGGTTGTTCGATATCTATATGACCTCTCCAATGTTCGAATGGCGCTACCAGTACGCGGGATGGGTCGAGGATCTGTTCCCCTATTATAACAATCCCAAGCTCACTGACAAGGAATGGTACAATAGAGAAGACTTCTTCCCTCTGGTTTTGCGAGCAAACGAATGGGATGGGACAATTGGAGGTGGTATGGGCGAAGGACGGTGGAACGGTATACCAGTGATGGTAGAATTTTATGTACAGGCTTATCGAGAAGATTTACGGAAAAAATGGGGGTTGACGGTTCCCCAGGACTATCCTGAGTGGTACGATGTAGTCACCAAAGCAGACGAACAGGGAGGACCTGATTTCTTCGGTATTGTTGAGAGAGGTATCAGAAGTTGGTCTACCGTACACTCTGGGTATTACACTGGGTTCAACTCATGGGGGCAGAAGGAGCTTACCAAAGACCTTTACGCATCTATCGATACTCCTGAGGCTATTGAGTTTACCAAGATATGGATTAAGGCTCTTCAGGATGCTGGAGTGCCAGGATGGCCTACCTATACTTGGTATGACGGAATGGAGAGTTACGCTGCCGGGCGAATTTACATGTATAATGATTGTGACTTTTTTGCTGCCACTTACGAGAACCCGGCTAAGTCAACAATAGCAGGCAAGTCTGGCTATGCGTTGCCTCCAGCAGGCCCTGATGGTAGAATCGTTTCCAATCTGTGGACCTGGGCTTTGGGTATGAGTGCCTTGTCCCGGCATAAAGAAGCTGCTTGGTTGTTTCTCCAATGGGCAACTTCATACCATAGCATGATTGATGCTACAGTAAAACACAACAATTTCAACCCCACTAGAAAGTCGATATGGGAACACCCGGATGTAGCTAATATGGTCAAAAATTGGGGAGCTTATCCTGGTGAATATGTCGAAACTGTCAATCTTATGCTTACCAAGTATGGGGATATTAGATGGACTCCTAATCCCGATGTGACTGCCGTTGGAGATATATGGGCCGATGCTCTTCATGAGGCGTACGCTCGCCAAAAAACGGTAGAGCAAGCGCTTAAAAGTTCCAGCAAAGGAATTAACCGAATCATGAGAAAATGGCGCATCGCTCTGGGTATTGAGAAATAATGGACATCTGTTAAGGTGAAGAAAGACTCCCCTTCTTTTTTCAAGGAGGGGAGTCTTTCCCAACAAAAAATTAGGGGACATTTAGAATGCACAAGAACAAAAATAATGGGCATACAGAAGTGTCTATCTTTTTTCCTGAAACAGTAGCCAAGATTAGAAGTTGTCTGATTAGAGCAAAAAGAAGGATAGTTACGCGCAAAACTATTCCTTACCTTTTATACTTTCCTGCTTTCATAGCCACAGTAGGTATTTTATATCCTTTCGGCCGCTCAGTTGTTTTAAGTTTTTACGAGTATAACCCTACATACGGACCAGCTTATTTTATCGGAGTACAAAACTATATTGATCTTTTCCAGGGAGTAACGTCTCCCTCTTTCTGGCTTTCTCTGAGGGTTACTCTGATATATGCTTTCGCCAATATATCAATACAACTTATTCTTGGTTTAGGAATAGCGCTTCTTTTAGTCAGAACCTTTGCTGGTTACCGAATAGTGCGTGCTGTTGTTTTGTTTCCCTTTATGATTCCTCCTATTATAGAAGCCATGATGTGGAAACTAATGTACGAACCGGTGACAGGCATTATAAATTATATTGGTTCATTTCTGGGGATACCAAGGATAGGGTGGCTTGGGGACGCTGCTTGGGCTCTTCCCTCAGTAATCGTAATAGATGTGCATAATTTTACCCCGTTTGTTGCTATCATACTTTTAGCAGGTCTGCAGTCCCTACCCAAACGACCCTTTGAGGCTGCTCAAGTTGATGGTGCATCATCGTGGTTCATACTTAGAAATTTAACTTTCCCTCTTCTTAAACCGGTATTATATGTGGTGTTACTTTTTAGATTCATCGAGTCTTTAATAATGTTCGATATGATTTATGCAGCGACCCATGGGGGACCGGCAAATGCTACTATGAGTATTCATGTTAATGCTTATTATCATGGTATGAGATGGACAATGTTTGGTACTTCTTTTGCTTTTTTAGTCATCCTATGGGCAATGGTGTTCTCAGGTAGCTTCTTCATAATAAGAGCCTGGAGGAAATCCTTAGAAGCAAGGATGGTCTAGGCCCATAACATTAGGAGAGGGATAAAATGTCACGAAACAAAAAGATATTTTACACAATAGCCATTGTTATTGTAATGATCTGGACTTGCTTTCCCATAGGATGGATGGTTCTAACTTCTCTCAAGTCTCCTACGGATGTATATGCCTACCCTCCCAAAATCATCTTTAAGCCGATCCTTGACAACTGGCTCAACGTTCTCCTGGGCCAAGAATGGACAGGAACCGCCTATATTACAGTCCATACCGATATCCCTCGCTACTTTATGAATAGTTTCCTGATTGCCTGCGGAGCCACCCTTATTGCTTTCTTGTTGGGGTTACCAGCCGCTTATTCTTTAGCCAGATATAAGTTTTTCGGCAAGGAAAATTTTGCTTTCACTCTGCTCAGCTTTAGATTTGCTCCCGGGTTAATTGTAATATTTGGAATATACCAACTTTACCAGAGGACTGGGTTGTTTGATACACATTTTGGGGTGATGGCAGTCCATCAACTTCTTCTGTTACCTTTTGTGGTGTGGATGATGCGAAGTTATATTGCAGCGATACCGATAGATATTGAGCGTGCTGCCCGAGTAGATGGTTATTCCTGGTTGGGGGTGTTTACCAAAGTCACTTTACCTTTACTTAAACCAGCTTTAGCTGCATCGGCAGTAATAGCTTTTATATACTCCTGGAACGAATTTCTCTTAGGATATGTGGTCACCGGACCCAATGCAAGACCTATGACGCCCGCTCTATTGGGTTTTATCTCTTATGAAAGAGTTCTTTGGGGACAAATGGCAGCCGCAGCAGTATTAGGCATGCTGCCAAGCATTGTCCTTTCCCTTTTTGTGCAGCGCTACGTGGTGGCCGGATTGAGTTTTGGGGCAGTCAAAGGATAATTAAAATTTAATGGGGTATTTGGATGGCTTACTTAGAAATAAGAAATCTCACTAAAGAATATGGTAAAGTTAAAGCTCTGGATGGTTTTACGCTGGAGGTAGAATATAATGAATTGGTGGTCATTTTGGGTCAGCCTGGAGCAGGCAAAACTACCCTTCTGATGACTCTCGCCGGATTGGAACCCGTCACTCAAGGAGAAATAATCCTCGATGATGAGGATATTATAGATAAACCCACCGAATTGCGTGATATAGCCATGGTTTTTGAAACTTACGCTCTTTATCCCCATCTCACAGTATGGGAAAATATAACCTTTTCCTTTTATTCTTATCGGGCGAAGAGAGCTGGTTTAAGCAAAGAGAAAATTACTGAAAGAGTCAAGAGAATAACAGAGATGCTTGAAATAAGCGATCTTTTAAAAAGGTATCCTCGGGAGTTGAGTGGAGGGCAAATGCAGCGGGTATCGCTGGCAAGAGCTCTTGTTCGTAGTCCGAAATTACTTCTACTCGATGAACCTATCGCTCATCTCGATGCAAAACTGCGACATAGACTAAGACCTGAGCTACGCCGTCTGCAAAAACAAACAGGGGTAGCTACTTTATATACTACTACCGATTACATGGAAGCTTTTGGAATAGCTGACAAGATCCTCGTTCTGCATCAAGGACTTAGGTTACAGATGGGGACAAAAGAAGATATATGGAATAAGCCAGCTCACCGTATTATAGGAAATCTGCTCGGTGTACCTTCAATGAATATCATCCCCGGAGGTAGACCAAAGATAATGAACGGTAAGATGAATATATTTACTGAGGATGGTCTCCAAATACCGGTAGATAAAGAACAACAGACTAGAATCCAAGAGAAAAGTATAGAAAAAATAGACATAGGTATTCATCCAAGCGATATAAATCTCGTAGGAGCCGGTGAGTATAAAGGTGTTCTGAGAGGGGAAATATACGTTTACGAACCCTTGGGAATAAAAGGTGCTCTCTCAGTCAAAGTTAATAAACAGATTATACGAGTTCAAACACCGGCCAGGTATGAACAAAGAAAGGTAGGAGAGAAGATTGATTTATACTTTAAGGAAACTGATACCCACCTGTTTGATTCGAAAAGTGGATTAAATATCCTGTTTATCAGGTAAAGAGGGCAACGCAATGGAGAAATTGCGACTGGAAAAAGTGTGGAAATATTATGGAAAGGTTGAGGCGGTAAAGGAGTTGAATTTATCCTGTGAAGAAGGAGAAATTTTAGTTTTACTTGGTCCGTCGGGTTGTGGGAAAACATCGACTCTTCGTATGGTTGCTGGTTTAGAGAAGGTTTCGCGAGGAGACATCTGCCTAAACGGGGAAAACATTACCCACTTCCCACCTCAAAAAAGAAATGTTGCCATGGCCTTTGAAGATTATGCGCTATATCCACCTCTGACTGTTTCTGAGAATATCTCTTTCCCTTTGAGGGTAAAAAAGCTTTCAAAAAGAGACATAAACAAAAAGGTTAAGAGAGTGGCTGAAGTATTGAGAATCGATGATATTTTAGGTAAACTCCCAACGCAATTAAGTGGCGGTCAACAACAGCGGGTTTCATTGGCAAGAGCGTTGGTAAAAGAGGAGGTAGCTCTTTCACTTATGGATGAGCCAATCTCTCATTTAGATGCCAGGCTCAGAAATGAAATCCGAACAGAAATCAAGCGATTACATGAGGAAACTGGTCAAACCATAATTTATGTTACCCATGACCAGATGGAAGCAATGGCCTTGGGTGATAAAGTCGCCGTAATGAATTTAGGTATACTCCAGCAGTTAGGCTCTCCTGAGGAACTTTACGATAGTCCGGCGAATTTATTTGTAGCGAGCTTTATCGGTGAGCCTCCTATGAATTTTATCGAATGTGGAATAGAAAAAAAGGGTGGTAGGCAATATTTAAGAAGCTCTTTCACGGAAATAGAAATTCCTCCAGAAATAGTGAATTTATTGGAAAAGGAGCAAAATCAGGATATTATCCTGGGTATCCGGCCCGGAGATTTTCTGCTAGGTAAAATAGATAAACCTGAGTTTGCTCATATCGATGGAAAGGTATATTTTGTGGAATTTATCGGTGATATGACACTTATACACATGAAGGTTCAGCAAGACCGTTTCATTATAGCGGTGCTGACCGAGATCCGAATAGAAGAAAACGAAAACCTGACCGTAAGTTTTCCCCTGCAAAGCATTCACGTATTCCATAAGCAAACGGAACGGGCTATGGGTAATCTGGGAAAGTTTTGAACAAAGAAGGATTCCTGGCCGGCAGAGTGTAGGTACTACTCTTTAGAGTAGGAAGATGTTAGAGCTATGTGGTGATACCCTCCCCAAAAATTATCCCTCTTTTTCAATCAGAGACAAAGATCTGAGTCAGTTTTTTAAGAAGATAGAAAGAAGCCTGCAAATGCTCAGTAAACGCCGTGTCACATTGAATTTTCAGGGTAGCCGCACCCTTTAGGGTGCGCAGGCTAAGGTTTTACGCAGGCTGAAGCCTGCGGCTACCGGCGACTACCAAAAATGACGGGGTTCACTGAATACTTACGTTAGGTGATTGGAGGAGGTGTTAAAGTGATAGCAGTGGTTATTTATGGAAAAGAAGATTTCAGATACGAGGAAGTTGCTGATCCTAAGCCGGGAGAAGAACAGGTTGCGGTAAAGGTAGGAAGATGTGGTATATGTGCTGCTGATCCCAAGATTTTCCACGGAACTGCTTATTTTTCTCAGGTAGCCTATGATCATGCTCCCATTGTAGCAGGGCATGAGTTTATAGGGGAGGTGGTGGAACTTGGAAAAGGAGCAGGGGAAAAATACCACCTTAAGGTGGGAGATAAAGCTATAGCCGAGCAGATAGTTCCCTGCTGGGAATGTTACTACTGTAGACGGGGAATCTACAACATGTGTGATGTACATAAGGTCTTCGGAATCTCCGGACCTGATGGAGGGTGGGCAGAGCTTATGAAGTATCCTAAAGGATCGATCATCTGGAAAGTCCCCCAGGAACTCCCTGACGAGGTAGCTATAGCTATAGAGCCTTTAGCCTGCGCCATTCACGGAGTAGAGAGGGGAAATATAAAACTTGGTGATGCGGTAGTAATAACCGGTACCGGAACCATAGGCCTTTTTATGCTCCAGGTAGTTAAGTTAAAGCATCCCCGACTTATAGTGGTTTCTGATCCTGATGAACACAGACTTAAGATAGCTAAAAAGCTAGGGTCTGAGGTAGTTATTAATCCTCAAAAAGAAGATATAGTGGAGAAAGTGAAAAACCTTACTGAAGGACTTGGTTGTGATGTTGTTCTTGAGGCAAGCGGACATCCAAAAGCAGTAGAGCAGGCTATAGATATGCTCCGTCGAAGGGGAAGATTGATGGAATTTGGTGTTTTTGCCGAAAAAAGCTGTATTGATTTTAGTATTATAAGTGATGTAAAAGAACTTGAGATTGTGGGAGGTCATCTTGGGGCCTATACCTATCCCTTAGCCATTAAATATTTAGCCGAGGGTCTTGTGAAAACAGACCAGATCATAACCCATAATTTTCCTTTAAAAGATTGGAAAAAAGCTATTGAGGTCTCCGAGAAACGCCTGGAGAATGCTATTAAGGTAACCATGACTCCTTAGCTTTCGCCACAAAAGATTCACTATGTTTCAGTAATTCGCCATTCTTCTATTCATGTTGATAGCCTGACCGGTGAGGCAATCTGCATCTTTTTGTGCTTTTTTAATTTTTCTGGTATAAATAGTAAACTGAAGAATCTCTTCTTAAAGTTGCAGAATATGCAAAAAAAAATAATCACGTCCTCTTTTTATTGGATTGAGAGCTAGAGTAAAGCGGTGGAGAATATCTAGATGGTCCAGATGATGAAGGCGGGAGTATTACACAGAGCGGGAGAGATTAGCTGTGAGCTGATACCTGTTCCCGAGACAGGATCTAAAGAGGTATTGGTGGCCATGAAAGTCGTGGGGATATGTGGATCAGATGTTTCACGTTTTTTAAGAGGCACCTCCCCCTATGGTTTTAAAATCTTGGGACATGAATGCACCGGTAAGGTGGTTAAGGTAGGAAGCAAGGTTACCGCAGTCAAACCTGGAGAAAGAGTTGCCATTATGCCGGTTATACCGTGTAGACACTGTGATTTTTGCCAAGCCGGCGAATATTCACTGTGTGATAATTTTATTCGCCTGGGCACTCGAGTAGATGGCTGTTTTGCTGAATACGTGAAGGTTGGTCCTGAGAATCTTTTGAAATTAGCCCCCACAGTTGATTATGAGTCAACCTCTCTTCTAGAGCCTTCCTCGGTAGCTCTACACACTGTTAAGAGGGCTGGAATCACACCGGGGGACGTAGTAGTTGTGCTCGGCTGTGGGCCTATCGGACTTTTAATCGCTCAATGGACAAAGATTTTAGGGGCAAGGAGGGTTTTCGCGGTGGATATTGCCCAGGTAAAACTGAGAATTGCCAGAAAGACGGGAATAACTGACTGTATAAATGCTAAGGAGGAAGATCCCGTCGAGGTAGTGATGCGGGAAACTCAAGGCAGAGGAGCTGATTTGGTATTTGAGGCTGCTGGATCAGAAACTACCCTGGAGCAGAGTATAAGAATGACCAGAAAATTGGGTAAAGTGGCCCTGGTGGGTCTGGTAGAACAGGACGTGACCTTACCACAAAAGACCATCACCGATGTTCTGCGGCATGAGCTAACCATTTATGGAGTCTATGACGCAGACACCAAACCGGTTCCTTTCAATAGCTGGGAGGCTTCTCTTCATTTCATAGAAACTGGTAGGTTGGACGTAAAATCGCTCATTACTCACCGATTCAAAATCGATGAGATTAAAAGTGTATTTGAAAAAATGAGCCGAAGAAGAGAAGATTTTAACAAAGTTCTCTTGGTATTTTAAAAATTGTGGGTCCATCGCTCTAAGGCAGCTGCGCTGTAAACACTCAGTGAACCCCGTCATCGCCAGCGAAGCAACCTCGGTAGTCGCAGGCTTTAGCCTGCGTTTATGCGCACCCTAAAGGGTGCGGCTACTCGCAGTCAACAACATAGAGCGTCCTTCACTGAATATTTACGCTGCGCTAAAACTTCAAATGATTGACGAATCTGCTCGCCTTTGTAAAATGTGTTTAAGAGAGATTAGAACTAAAACGAAGGGAGTCTTAAATGCTAAAAAAATTTATTAATGATCCGGAAAAGGTTGTGGATGAGATGCTGGAGGGATTTTTAGAAGCCCATGGGAATCAGATAAGAAGATTAAAGACCTCAAGAGCTGTGGTGCGAAGAGAAGCTCCCATAAAGGGTAAAGTAGGTTTAGTTACTGGTGGGGGTTCAGGACATAAGCCAGCTTTTATTGGGTATGTAGGAGAGAGATTAATGGACGGGGTAGCCGTGGGTAACATCTTCGCCTCTCCCTCTGCTCAGCAGATTTATGATACCATTAAAGCTGTAGACGGTGGAGAAGGAGTTCTCTGCATATTAGGGAATTATTCGGGAGACATTATGAACTTTGATATGGCCTCTGATATGGCCAAGGAAGAGGGGATAAAGGTCGAGCAGGTAATCATAAATGATGATGTAGGATCAGGCTCTCGCGATCAAATGGAGAATCGTAGAGGAGTAGCTGGAGAAGTGGTTGTCTGGAAAGCTATTGGAGCTAAAGCTGCCGAAGGTGCAAATCTTGAAGAGGTAAAGAAGGTTGCCGAGCGCGTCAATGCTAATACCAGAAGTATGGGGGTGGCGCACTCTCCCTGTGCTGTACCATCTATGAAATACGGTGGAGAGGAAACTTTTCATCTGGATAAAGATGAAATGGAGATAGGGGTTGGCCATCATGGAGAACCAGGGGTGGAGAAAACCAAAATGAAGAGTGCCGATGAAGTCACTCAGATTCTGGCGGAGAAGGTTTTGGAGGACCTACCCTTTAAAGCTGCCGATGAGGTTAGCGTGCTCATTAGTGGTCTTGGTTCTACCGCCTTGTTGGAACTATATATAATTTATCGAAAATTGGCCCAGATTTTAAAGAAAAGGAGAATAAAAATTTATAGATCCTATATTGGCGAGTTTTTTACCTCCCTGGAGATGGGTGGATTTTCTATAACCCTCACCAAACTGGATGATGAGCTAAAGAAGCTCCTGGATGCTCCAGCAAATTCGCCTCTTTTTGTTCAGACATAAAAAATCACAAATCTTTAAAAGAGGAAAAAATGAGGGTAGCTATTGGTGCCGATCATAATGGTCTTGAGCTCAAAAACATCATCATAGAGTTTTTGAAGGGAAAGAATGTCGAATATGAGGACTTGGGAACTAAGACTTCCGCCCCGGTTGATTATCCGGATATAGCTAAGAAAGTAGCAGAAGCTGTGGCTCAGGGTAGGTTCTCACGAGGGATCTTGATTTGTGGAACCGGCTTGGGTATGGATATCGCAGCCAATAAGGTGAGAGGAATAAGGGCAACTGTCTGTCATGATTTATATTCTGCAGAGAGGTCAAGAAAGAGTAATAATGCTCAAATAATGACCATGGGAGCTCAAATAATCGGGCCTGAGCTGGCGAAAAAGTTGGTTGAAGTATGGCTTAACTCGGAGTTTGAAGGAGGAAGATCAGCCCCCAAGGTAAGAAAGATAATGGAGATCGAGAAAGAGAACTTCTCTTGAAGGGAAATGCCATGTCCAAAAAAGAGGTCCCATACAGTAAAGTGAAAAAGATGTTGGAAGGAATTGTTGATACGCTCAGGGAGAAAAAAGAGTATCTGAATAGGCTCGACGCAGAGATCGGAGACGGAGACCATGGAAGAACTGTTTTCGAGGCCTTTGAAAAAGGATTGGATAAAATTAAGTTGGAAAAAAAGGATTCTGATGTAGGAAATCTACTGAAAGAGGTGGGAAGAACCATAGCCTTTTCTGGTGGTGCTGCTACCGGCCCTTTATTTGGAACAGCCTTCATCGAAGCGGGAAAGGTAATCGAGGGAAGGCGGGAGATCAGGCTGGAGGATTGGTCAAGGTCGGTTAAAGCGGCTGAAGAAGGTATTAAAAAGAGAGGTAGGGCAGAGGTGGGAGAAAAAACCATGCTGGATACTGTTCATTCGGTAAGCGAGTCCTTGCAAAAATCAGTATATCGAAAGGAATCTTTGGAGAAAGCGCTAATACGCGCTGAAAAAGCTGCTCGGGAAGGCATGGAATCTACCAGAGATATCGTTTCCAAACGGGGACGATCCAGCCGGTTAGGGGAAAGAACCAAAGGTCACCTCGACCCTGGAGCGGCCTCTAGCTACTATATCTTAAAATCGATCATAAAAGATTGTCTTGATTTATGAAATCCTATAAGGGTCTATGTCAAAATTCAGGAGGTGAGTAAGATTAAAGCAGTAGTTATCTATGGAAAAGAGGATTTTAGATATGAGGAGGTTGAGCAGCCTAAAGCTGGAGAAAATGAGGTGGTGGTAAAGGTAGGAAGATGCGGGATATGTGCC
>Ga0209986_10005044_pt1 | contig 11040 bp, 8 predicted proteins | sample BlataG_FD_183168 | JGI IMG/M metagenome (GOLD analysis project Ga0209986, IMG submission 183168) | Deep subsurface microbial communities from Black Sea to uncover new lineages of life (NeLLi) - Black_00105 metaG (SPAdes) (version 2) | ecosystem: Environmental > Aquatic > Marine > Oceanic >...
TCGTTGGTGGTAATAGCATCTTCGATAACCAGAGCATCTATCTTTTTGAAGTTTTTGACGAAATTCACCAGGAAATCTACAGCACGTGCTCGACTACGCACTCGAGTGATGGGGAAAGCCTCTCCTTTCTTTATTCCCAGAATGGGATTAACTTTGAGTAAATCACCTAGGAAAGCTTGTGCTTTACCAATGCGCCCTCCCTTTCTTAGATATTCTAGAGTGGCGAAGGTCATCAGCACATGCGTCCTGGGAATTGCACTTGTTGTTACCCAACTAGCAATTTCCTCTAACGTGCCTTCAGCTCTCGCCATGAGAGCTGCTGAAACGGCTAGAATTAGCTGCCCCCCTATTCCTAGCTGAGAATCAATAACTTCAATGTTGCATTTTGATTTAAGGCTCTCTTTGCTTCTTGAGACGATGTCATAAACAACGCTAAATTTCCGTGAAAGCGTGATCACCAATATTTCTCTTGTTTCCTTAGCTAAGTTGTTTAGTGTATCGGTAAACACTGCGAGGCTGGGGATTGAAGTAGTGGGGAGAATCTTGCTTCTTGTTAGCTTTTGATAGAAGCCTTCTGTGTTCAGGTCAATATTATCGCGGTAAACTTTCCCCCCAAAGTGCACATTTAGGGGGATCACAGTGAGCCCGAATTGCTCGGCCATCTTTGGAGTAATATCGGAGCAACTATCAGTTACAATTCTAACCATGACATAACTTGAGAATTCTTATTCCAGCGAGATTATATAGTTGTAGAAGGGTTGGTCACCTTGAACCGTTTCAACTTCAACTGAAAATTCGTTTTGGATTTCATCAGCTATTTTCCGGGCTTCAGCGGGTTTGGTTTCAGCACCGTAGTAAATACTCACCAATTCAGCATTTTTGACATCTGCTTTTTCAAGAGCATTGGTAATGACGTCTTTAACTTTTTTGCCATTGGCTACCAACTCTTTGTCATCTAAAACAGCGATAAATTCCCCTTTCTTTATGTTCATACCGTTGATTTGACTTTTGCGAACTGCTTTGGTGATTTCTATGGATTTCACCCTGTTCAATGCTTCTGCCATGGCAGAAGCATTGTTTTCCAAGTCCATATCATAGTTGAAGGAGAGGAGAGCACCAATGCCTTGAGGTATGGTTTTCGTGGGTACTACCTTAACGTCCTTTGAAGTCAAGGATTGAACCTGGGAGGCAGCAACGACAATGTTCTTATTGTTGGGCAGCAATATAACCTTATTTGAGGGTGCTGAATCCACTGCCTCAACTAGCTCACGGACGCTTGGATTCATCGTTTGACCGCCGGGGATAATAATGGTGGTTCCTAGGCTTCTGAATAGTTTGAAAAGACCTTCGCCTGAGGCAACTGCTACTATAGCGGTATCGACGGGAGGCAATTTTTTTCTTTGCATTTTAATGAATGCAGCGTATTGGTCGTCCATGTTATCAATTTTTATCTTGTGCAATACGCCTTGCTTTGTAGCGTAATCTATAATTTCGCCCGGTTTGAAGCTATGGATGTGAACTCTAATCCTGGAGCTGTTACCAGTGACTACTAGAGACTGTCCCTTCTTTTTCAAGTTTTTCTTGATTTTTTTCAAGTTGAGGTCTTGCCCTTCTAATAGGAAATTCATGCAATAACCGTAAGGCACCTCCACCTCAGCCGGCATTTGAGTTATCCCTGGGGCTAATGGCTGGCTTGTAGGAATCAGACGTGGTTTGCCGTGTTTTAAAGTGTCGTTTTCTCCCCTAAGGTAGTGTAGTGCGCCCTCTAGGAGAACATACAAACCTTGCCCACCGGCATCCACTACTCCTGCTTCCCGTAACACAGGTAGCAGGTTAGGCGTGTTGGCTACCGATTCTCTGGCTGCCTGCATAGCAGTAGCAAGCGTTTTGGTTAGGTTTCTGGAATTGGCTTTTGCAGCAGCTTCAGCAGCGTTGGCTGAATCACGGAGCACTGTTAACATCGTGCCTTCCACTGGATTGACAAATCCTTCGTAGGCAGCTTCCGATGCCTTCGATAGTGCTCTGGCCAAGGCTTTGCTGCTAAGTCGCTGGTTACCATTTAACCCTTTAGCAAAGCCTTTCCAGAATTGGGACAATATCACACCTGAATTGCCACGAGCCCCCATTAGAGCGCCATGGGCAATAGTTTGGGCTACTGATGAAGCATTGCCATCTTGGCTTCGATGTGCCTCTTCCATGGCATAATGCATGGTGAGCAGCATGTTAGTTCCTGTATCCCCATCGGGAATGGGGAAGACATTTATAGCGTTAATTTCGGGCACGCATTTTTCCAACCAGGCGGTTCCTGCGTTGAACATTTCTTTTAACTGGTGTCCCGTGACTGAACCAGTCTGCACCCCTCTTCCTTTGCTTTGCTCGTGCTTAGTCATAACGCACCTCGGCTAGTATATCGGGTTGCGATGTATTATAGGTGTTTGGGAAACTTTGTCAAGACTTTCATCCTGTGATAATATTTGTGGCACAGGATGGAACGGAAGGATTGTGGAGTTGTCTTATGAAGTGTGACATTTGTGGCAAGAAAACTCACTATGGTCACAGTGTGAGCCATTCTAAGCAGCATACCCAGCGACGCTGGCTGCCCAATGTTCATCGCACTACCATTACAATAAATGGCGAAAAGAAAAAAGTAAACATCTGCACCCGGTGCTTGCGTACCCAGTATAAGCAAGCACGCTAACTTACCGCCTTTCTAAACATTTGCATTGTTTGACTTATTCCCTTTTTGGCGTTAAATATACTGCTTCCGATCGCCAGGACATTGGCCCCAGCTTTGACTATGCCAGGTGCATTGTCAATGGTGATGCCGCCGTCAACCTCGAGTTCAGCGTTGAGTTTTTTGTTATCAAGCATTTTGCGTAACCTCGATATTTTGTCCAGCGATGATTGGATGAAACTCTGCCCTCCATAGCCTGGTTCAACGCTCATAATCAGAACTAAATCAAGATAAGGGAGAATTTCTTCTACAGAAGTTAGAGTGGTAGCGGGATTTAGTGCTATCCCTGCTTTGACATTTAATTCCTTTATTGAGTGAATCAACCGGTGAAGGGATGAGCAAGCCTCAACGTGAACGGTGATTATATCAGCGCCTGAGTCAGCAAACTGGGAGACATACTGTTCAGGGTGTTGTATCATCAAATGGACATCTAAAGGCAAGTTAGTCTGAGGGCGGAGGGAAGCTACTATTGGAATACCTATGGAGATGTTGGGCACAAAATGGCCGTCCATAACGTCGATGTGGATATAATCAGCGCCTGCGCTGGTAGCTTCGGCAACTTGCTCAGCAAGGCGAGCAAAATCAGCAGAAAGAATTGACGGCGCTAGTTTAACCTTACTATTTCCCATGTTTCTCTTTTGGGGAAATTATTTCAACTTCGTACGCAATGACTTTTTAGCTTTTCTTAATGCTGCCTCCACCTGATTCGGGGCAGTTCCGCCGACAACATCTCGAGCGGCTATCGATGATTCCAGAGTAATATTATACACATCTTTGTCAAATAGAGGGCTGAAATCGCGATATTCGCTTAAGCTAAGCTCACGGAAGCTTTTTCGGTTAGCAACAGCATATTCGCCTAATTTACTGACTGTATTGTGAGCTTGGCGAAAGGGCATTCCTTTTTTTACCAGGTAGTCCGCCAAATCGGTAGCCAAAATGTAGTCTTCGTTTATTGCATTGCTAATACGCTGTGGATTGACCTTCAACGTCTTAATCATTTCAGCGAATACTTCTAAGGTGGAATGCAAGGTATCCAGGGTATCAAAAAGCCCCTGTTTATCTTCTTGCATATCTCGGTCATAGGCTAATGGCAAAGCTTTCATAGTGGTCAGCAGGGACATCAAGTTGCCATATATTCGCCCTGTCTTGCCCCTGGCTAGCTCTGCGACATCAGGATTTTTCTTCTGCGGCATAATGCTACTGCCCGTGGTGAAGTCTTCGCCAATCTCGATAAAACCGAACTCGCTGGATGACCATAGAACAATCTCCTCAGCCAGTCGCGAAATATGCATCATAGCTAAGGCAGATGCTGCCTGGTATTCCACGACAAAATCCCTATCGGAAACGGCGTCGACGCTGTTGTTGCTTATCTCGCTGAAGCCTAATTCCTGGGCCATAAATTGACGGTCTACGGGGTAAGCCACTCCAGCTAGAGCTCCGCTGCCTGAAGGTAGGACATCGGTGCGTTTCAGACAATCAGAGAATCTTTGCTTGTCTCGCTGAAACATTTCAAAGTAAGCCAGCAGGTGATGAGCTAGAAGGACTGGCTGAGCTTGTTGCAAGTGTGTATAACCAGGAATAATGACATCTTTATTAGCTTCAGCCAATTCCGCGAGGGAGGACTGCAGGGCTTTTATGTTGTCTATGGTTTTTGGGATCTCCTCTTTGAGGAAGAGTCGCATGTCTAAAGCCACCTGGTCATTTCGGGAGCGTGCGGTGTGAAGCTTGCCTGCCACATCGCCTATCTTTTCAAACAATCGAGCTTCGATATTCATATGTATATCCTCAAGCTTGGTCTTGAAGTGGAATTTTCCTTGCTCGATTTCATTGCGGATGGAGTTAAGCCCAGCGATTATCGCTTCAGCGTCCTTATCTGCTATTATTCCCTGCTTTGCCAGCATCCTGGCATGGGCGATGCTCCCCTCAATGTCTTGGCGATATAACCGCTGGTCAAAGGGGATAGAGGCGAGGTAATCCTGTGCCGTTTTGTTAGTCCCTTTTTGAAAATGACTGTGTTGGTAACTCATCTAAATTTTGCCTTAACCGCCAAAAGAAAATCTTGATACTTTCCTTGCCTATTTGTCAACTAGGTTAAGCTAATTTCTGGAAAATGTGAACCTAAAATAGCAGCCATGGGCTACCTCAGATGCAATAAGTTTGCCAGGCTGATTGGTTGAGGTGTGAAGAGGACGGCTTGAATTGTTGAGGATAAAACAGCGAAAGTGTTCGGGCAAGGATTTTGGTGTATACAGGTTATATTTAATTTCATCCCTCACTTTTCCAGTTCCAACCCGCTTTCCAAGTTCAATGCCAAGAATGGAGAATCATTCCTTATTCAGGCGGTTTCGGATGTTGCGCCTTAGACTCGGTTCTTAGCGGCAGTCCCCAGATATGGATGAAGCCAGGAGAGGCACTCTGGTCAAAGGCGTCACCTTTATCATAAGTAGCCAGGCTGTAATCATAAAGGGAATAAGGCGATTTTCTGCCTACCACCTGGCAATTGCCTTTGTAAAGCTTAATCTTTACTTCTCCGGTAACATATCTTTGGGAACTATCCACATAGGTAGCCAAATCTTGGCGAAGTCGGGAGAACCATAACCCATTATAAACAAGGTCAGCATATTCACCAGCCACAATATTGTTGAAACGAAGCTGGTCTTTGGATAGGGTTATTGCTTCCAGTGCCTGGTGAGCTTTAGTTAACACGGAGGCTGCTGGTGCTTCATATATCTCTCTTGACTTTATGCCTACTAGTCTGTTTTCAACATGGTCAATTCTGCCCACGCCGTGTTTGCAGGCTATCTCATGAACTTGCTGGACGAGTGCCACACCATTCAGTCGCTGCCCATCAATGCTTATCGGTATTCCTTCATCAAAACCGATGGTGATGTAGTCGGCCTCATCCGGTGTTTTCTTGGGCGACTTTGTCCAGGTAAAGACATCATCAGGAGGTTCAGTCCACGGGTCCTCGAGAACGCCGCATTCGATGCTCCTGCCCCATAAATTCTGGTCGATGGAATAAGGGCTGGCTGCAGTGATAGGAACAGGGATATTATGGCTTTGGGCATATTCAATTGTTTGCTCTCGGGTCATATTCCACTCTCTAGCCGGCGCTATTATTGTGAGTTCGGGAGCCAAAGTCGCCACGCTCACATCAAATCTAACCTGGTCATTGCCTTTACCGGTGCACCCGTGAGCTACCGCCACGGCGTTTTCCTTTTTAGCTGTGTTGACTAACAGTTGAGCAATAAGAGGGCGCGCTAGAGCCGTGGCTAAAGGATATTGACCTTCGTAAATAGCATTGGCTTTGAGGGCAGGAAAGACGAAGGAATTAATGAAGGGTTCCCTGGCATCAATGACAAATGCCTTTATCGCTCCAAGGTTGAGTGCTTTCTGCTTGATAGCTTCAAGGTCAGCCACATTGCCTGTATCCACGGTAAGGGTGACGACATCCATATTATATTTTTCTTTCAGCCATTTTATGGCTACAGAAGTATCCAGACCACCGCTGTAAGCCAATATTACTTTGTCCATTCGCTTCCTTTCTCAGTGAAAATATTTCTCAAAATGTTGATTGCTATATCTACCTCCTTTTCAGTGATAATGAGAGGGGGCATAAAACGAATAGCATCCGACTTTACTTTGTTGATCAGTAAGCCTTTGTCGAGGCAAGCCGTAACCACTTGCTGAGCAATTTCGTGGTCAAATTCCAGAGCTATCAGGAGTCCCTTGCCTCTTACTTCGGTGACGAAGCTAAATTGCTGTTTCAGGCCTTGCAATTTAGCCATAAAGTAAGTTCCAGTTTGCTTCGCCTTCTCAGGTATGTCGTTATCGATGATATATTTCATGGTGGCGTAGGCGGCAGCGCAGACCAGTGGATTGCCGCCAAAGGTAGTGCCGTGATCACCTGGTGTGAAAACCGAGGCTTTTTCTTTGGCTAAAAAGGCACCGATGGGCACACCGCTGCCTAACCCTTTGGCTAAAGTCATTATATCTGGCTCAACATTACATTGCTCGTAAGCGAAGAGAGTGCCTGTCCGACCGATTCCGGTTTGAATCTCGTCTAAAATGAAGAGGATCCCCTTCTCGTGGCACCAATCTTCTACCTTTTTAAGATAGTCCTCATCTGGCACATTGACTCCGCCTTCTCCCTGGACTGGCTCCAGCATTATCCCACAAGTTTTCTCATTTGTCGCCGTCTGTATCGCTTCGACGTCATTATACTCAACATTTGTGAAACTGGCCGGCAAAGGGGTGTACGGGCCCTGGAATTTAGCTTGCCCTGTAGCTGCAGTCATAGCAAGTGTTCTGCCGTGGAAGGAACCATAGGTGGTGATAATTTCATAGGCGCCATTGAGATAGAGCTTGCCATATCTTCTGGCTAGCTTTACTGCTCCTTCATTAGCCTCAGCACCGCTGTTGCAGAAAAAGATTCTAGCGAGGCAGCTATTTTCTACCAAAAGCTGGGCTAACTTTACCGCCGGGATGGTATAAAACTGGTTGGATGCCTGTATAAGCGTTTTGGCTTGCTCTTCCAAAGCATTCACTAACGCTGGATGGCAGTGCCCCAGACTATCCACAGCCCAGCCACCAACGAAGTCAAGGTATTGTTTGCCCCTGTCGTCCCATGCCCAGGCTCCTTCTCCACGAACCAATGTTACAGGAAGCCTGGTTACTGTGTTCAAAAACAGCTTGTCCGCCAGTGTTTGCCAGTCGTTACTTTGGGACAATGCTTGTTCCTCCAATTCCACTCTTCATCTCATTAAGCAAAGCGTGAGACATCTTGCCATTGATGATGCGGGCAACGGGTGCTGCCGAAAGAGCTTTGATGCTCGCTTCTATTTTGGGAAACATCCCTCCAGAAGCTGTACCAAGTTTGAGCATTTCGTTTGCCTCATCAATATTAAGCCTGGAAATTACCTTCCCTGAGCTATCGTAGATACCATCGACATCGGTAAGGAAGATGAGTTTTTGAGCAGCTAGAGCAGCAGCTATCTCACCAGCAGCAGTATCACCGTTGATATTGAGCAATGTTAGCTTTCCGTTAACTTCCCCAAAGCTTATTGGTGCTACCACAGGCATATATTCTGATTGTAGCAGTATGTTCAATAGGGTAGGGTCGGTAGCTACAATTTCACCGGTGTAACCTAGCTCGGAATCCTTGAGCTTTGCCCGCAGCAAATTGCCATCACTTCCGCTTATGCCTATTGCTTTCCCATTTAAGGCGTGAATGCCTACCACCAGTTCTTTATTAACCAAGCCACCAAGTATTGCAGTAACCACTTTCAATGTCTCGGCATCGGTAACCCTCAGCCCATTTATAAAGCTGGTGGACATGCCAAGCCTGGCGAGCCAGCTAGAAACTTCTTGAGCACCGCCATGAACCACCACCAAAGGCACACCTTGCTCTTGGAGTGCTGCCAGGTCCTCCAGGACAGTATCCCGGTTGCCTAAAGTGCTGCCGCCTATTTTAACTACCAATGGTTTCATGCTTGTACGTCGAGGTAACTTAGCGTTATGTTGCGTGTTCGCTATTTATCCTAACATATTCTTCGGATAGGTCGCAGCCCCAGGCAGTGGCTCTGCCATCACCCAGGTTGAGATACACCTTGATGGGCACCTCGTTAGCTCTTGTCAAAGATGTTCGCAGCTCTTCTGCATCAAAGCGTGTTGGGCTACCTTGCTTCATGACACAAATGTCATTCAAATGGACATCCAGTTTATCTTCTCTTATCTTTGCACCACTTCGCCCCAGGGCGGCAACAATGCGTCCCCAATTAGGGTCATTGCCGTGCATCGCCGCTTTCACCAGTGGAGAGCTAACAATGGTCCGGGCTGCCTGGCGAGCCTCCGTTTGATTTACCGCTCCTTCCACAACAACTTCGATGAACTTGGTTGCTCCTTCACCATCTTGAGCTATTGATTTAGCCAGGTAAATGCAAACTTCATTTAGAGCGTTTTGAAAATCCTCGCTATTATTGAAACCAATTTCAGTGTTGCTTGCCAAACCATTGGCTAACAAAAATACACAGTCGCTTGGGCTGGTTTCGCCATCAATGCTGAGCATATTAAAAGAAGCATCAGCCGCCTTCTTTAGCGATTGCTGCAGAAAATCGATGTTTACCGCGGCGTCAGTGGTTATAAAGCAAAGCATGGTGGCTAATTCAGGATGCATCATGCCTGCTCCTTTAGCTACCCCGGCGAGGGTAAATTTACCTTCCTTTGCCTCGACTTGTATCGCTATCTCCTTGGGTCTGGTATCCGTGGTCATCATTGCTCTGGCCAGTTCATGACCGCCATCCTGGTGGAGCTCTATTTTCTCTATCCCGTTTCTGATCTTGCTCATGGGCAGTGGTTTTCCAATCACCCCCGTGCTGGCTACAAGCACTTCCTGCGAAGGTATGCTCACTTTTGTTGCTGTCAGGCTTGCCATTTCTGAAGCATCTGTCATGCCTTGCTCTCCAAGACAGGCGTTGGCACAACCTGAATTCACCACAATTGCCCTTGCTTTTTTTTGTGTTAGGTGTCTTTGGGATAAGATGATCGGGGCTGATTTAACCAGGTTGGTGGTGAAAACACCAGTGGCGACATAAGGCATCTTGGAATAGAGGATAGCTAAGTCCAGTTCGTCCGTATCCTTTATTCCGGCATGGACTGCACCAGCGACAAATCCTGGCACCGAAGTAACTGTGCCGTCAGGAATTAATGAAAAATCCATTGATATATTTCTTGTCTGACGATATTAACATCCAGGTTATCGAAAATACAATTTGTTTTTTTTTGCGGCGTAACTTATTGCATTATCACCATGAGTTTGCTAAAATCATACAAACCTTTAAATCAGCCCGGAGAGGCTGGTAAGGGGAGATTTGATAACGCAAAGGTTGGTAAAATCTGCAGCCTCTTGCCAGTTATGTGGCAGGAGGCTTTTTTAATGCCCCGTAAGCTCCTCATGACCTCGGAGGACGTAGGGCGGGCCTTGGTTCGTATTGCCCACGAGATTGTAGAAAGGAACAAGGGTGCTGGCAGCATTGTACTTGTGGGTATGTGGACCAGAGGAGTGCCTTTGGCACACCGATTAGCCAATACAATTCAGAGTTTTGAAGATATCCATGTTCCTGTAGGTGTTCTGGACATTAACTCTTATCGTGATGACGTTTCTCCTGTGGAATCAAAACCGGCTAAGCATACTGAGGTTCCCGTTGATGTAACTGATAAGCAAGTGGTCCTGGTGGATGACGTCCTTTATACCGGGAGAAGCATTCGGGCAGCTATGGATGCTCTCATCGATTTAGGTCGCCCTAGCTCCATGCAGCTGGCCGTTCTTATTGACCGTGGTCACCGTGAGCTTCCTATTCGAGCTGACTATGTCGGTAAGAATATACCAACCTCGCGGAGTGAGAAAGTAGAGGTGTATGTTAAAGAAGTGGATGGTGAAGATGGGGTAGCTATAACAGGTTCAACTGAGTAGTGAGTAACGTTGATAAAGGATAAAACTGACCTGGAAAGTAAATACGCAGGGAGTGGCTAGATGAGCTTAACAGGCAGCAGTTTGGTAAGCATAGACGATTTATCCAACGGGGAAATCGAGGCACTGTTTTCCGTGGCAGACAAAATGTCGGATTCATTAAATGACCAATCCGGGGTATGCCAGGGAAAGATTATGGCGAGTCTGTTTTTTGAACCGAGCACCAGGACACGGCTATCTTTCGAGGCTGCGATGCTCAGACTCGGGGGGAGAGTTATAAGTGCGGTTGAGGTAGGTGCAACCTCTCTAGCCAAAGGCGAAAGCCTTGCTGATATGGCACGGGTGGTCGGGAGTTATGCAGATATAATTGTCATCAGGCATCCCTGGGAAGGAGCGGCCAGGGTAGTTGCTGACTACGCTGGCATCCCGGTAATAAATGCCGGTGATGGAGGTCATGAGCATCCAACCCAGGCCTTGTGCGACCTTTACACCATTAAGAAGGAGAGACGAAACATTGAGGGTCTGAAAATCGCTTTGTTCGGGGACCTGAGATACGGGCGAGCGGTGCATTCCCTGACTTATGCTCTGGCCAGGTTCGGCGCAATTATCCTTTTTCCACCCAGTCCCGGGCTGGAGATGCCGGAGCATGTTCTACGGAAACTGACTACAGAATATAAAGGTAAGCTGATAAGGCTTGAGGCTGTGAACCAGGAAGTTAAAGAAGGATTCTTCCCCCTGGATGCCATGTACGTAACTCCAAGTAGCTCACATCAACTTGCAATGTTGCCTGATATTAGTATTCAAATCGAGCTGAAGAAGACAGGGATTGATACCCTTT
>Ga0209986_10005047_pt1 | contig 11037 bp, 7 predicted proteins | sample BlataG_FD_183168 | JGI IMG/M metagenome (GOLD analysis project Ga0209986, IMG submission 183168) | Deep subsurface microbial communities from Black Sea to uncover new lineages of life (NeLLi) - Black_00105 metaG (SPAdes) (version 2) | ecosystem: Environmental > Aquatic > Marine > Oceanic >...
TTTTGTCCATTTTGATTTGAGAATCCGTGAACCTTTTACAATAACCTTGGCACCGTGTGCAACTTCGTAACTAATCATTTTGTCCGGCCCATCCCCGCCGAATCTTGGCTGAATCAGTTCGCGATAGACGCCGGATTTGACAATAACTTTCTCGCCGGCCCGAACTACCCGGGCAGCCTTATTAATTGTCAGAAAAGGTTTTTCTTCGCTGCCCTCATTATTATCTAAGGCACGAGGATGTCGCTGGTCAACATAGTAAGTTCTGGTGTAGACAGTTCGGTCACTCCAGGCCTTAAACTCACTCCCGTCCGGGAGAACAACAGGAGGATTCAGCGATGCGTAAATAGTTTTCTGAGCATATAATCGAACTGGTTTCAGCGCGATAAACAGCCAAAGGCACGATAGCGATATGACAATTTGTTTAAACTTCGCTTGCATAAAGAAACCTCCTACCTGCTATTTGCCGGAAACACCGAGGTCATTGTGAAATTTAATCATCACGTTTTCACATCTCTGACCGGGTTGTGGCAGTCAACAGCATCTGAAATAGGCCGGATTGACCCCGCACCAATTGAGCTTAGGCTCCCGCCTAATTGGTGCGGGGTCTGAAAAATTGCAAATCAGCTACATTTTGGCTACATTTAAGGAGCATTGCAAGGCAAAAATAAAGGATTAAAGAAGATACCATTACACGAAAAAACACATTCATCCTTTAGCTGGTACTAATAACAATTGCGGGAATCAACAACATTATAAATGCCAGGGACTCCGCATCGAACGCGAGAGCATACGATTGGCCTCATCGCTGCCGATAAAGCGTTCCACATCCGGGTCCCAGCGCAGTTTGCGTTTGAGCGTCATGGCGATATTGCCGAGGTGGCAAACGGATGTGGAACGGTGCCCGACTTCTACCGGTGCAGCCGTCAAGCCGCGTGTCTTAATACAATCGATAAGATTACGGTGATGGTCATTGCTTTTATAAAGGTGGATTTCATCAGCACCGATAGTTGAATCCTTCACCGATTCGGGAGAGCTCGTGAGTTCGCCCTGATGAAGCTGAATCCAGCCTTCGGTACCTTCAAAACGCAGAGGACCGCCCTGGTCGGTTTTCATAACCATCTCGACGCCGTTGGCATATCGGGCCCGGAAGTGGACTTTAGTGGCTGTGGTGAAAAGGCCGTCGGCCGGATACTCCCCACCCAGGTCTTCGACCTCTATGGGCCCGGTCAAATCCGTACCGTTTGCCCATTGAGCAACATCAATCCAATGTGCGCCCAGATTTGTCGTCTGGCCCCCGGAATAGTCCAGACCGAACCGGAACGTATAAAGACACCGGGACGTGTGATACGGGACCCAGGGTGCCGGTCCCAACCACATTTCGTAATCCAGCCAATCGGGGACAGGCTCCGGCCGCCAATCCTTTGCCGGAGCTTCTTTATTGTTTTCTCCTATAGATGTTATGATTTTCTTGAGCCGGCCAATTCGTCCGTTGCGAACAAGTTCGCAGATGAAGCGAAATTTTTGGTCTGAGCGTCGTTGAGTTCCCGTCTGAAAAACGACGCCATAGCGCCGAACAGCCTCTACCATCGCCCGCCCTTCGGCTATGGTCAGACTCAGTGGTTTTTCACAGTAAATATCTTTGCCTGCCGCTGCTGCCATAACTACCGGTATCGCATGCCAGTGGTCGGGCGTGGTGATACAAACAGCGTCAACATCATCCCTCGCCAGCAGTTTGCGAAAATCAACATAGGCATCACAACCTTTGTATCGGCCGGATTGAGTTTTTTTTGCGTAATAATCCTCCACTATCTTGCGAGCAGGTTCCCGCCCAAACCACGCCCCCTGCCAGCCTTTCTTATACCAGTGACCATATTCGTTGCTCGCCTTTACGACGTCACAGACAGCAACAACCTGCACATCGCTTTGATTCAGAAACGCCCTCATGTTATTGGTGCCCATACCACCCACACCGATAGAGCCCACGGTAATCCGGTTGCTCGGTGCCACATTGTCCGCTTTGCCTAATACGGATGACGGAACAATATATGGAAACGCCAGGGCGCCTCCCGCCCCACGCAGAAAAGCTCGTCGGCTTATTACCCTATTTCTTGACATTTGCACTTCCTTTCCGGTCGCCAAAGTTGACCCTGTTTTCAGAACTGACGCAAACGGATGTCCTTAAACTGCACAAGCATTGGAGGTCCCTGGTGTACCTGCAGCGCGAGCCTGCCGCTGGGCACTCGTTTGGGGTCGTTATCTTCAATCTCGCACATTACCACGCCGTTGATTTTCAGCACAGTGTGACCCTTGTTGGTTATAACCGTATAATCATTCCACTGTTCGGGCCTGACAAGCTTGAGCAATTCGGTCGGGTCGCCCACGGAACCGACTACTTCCTTCTTACCGGTTTTGTCAATGCGAACCTTTTGGCCCCTCTCAGCGAGGATATTGCGCAGCGTGTACTCCATCAGGACGCCGGTCCATCGGCCGTCGGCGCTAAAGTCGGCCTGGGGACCTACGAGAGCTTCGGGGCCCATATCGGTTCTTTCTTTGCTGTGGAAGTAAATTCCCGAATTGCCGCCCTCGATGCGGAACTTCAAACGCAGTTCGAAGTTCTCCAGATTTCCACCTGTCCAGATAAGGAAATTGTTCTCCGAAATACGATTCTGCTCAGTGGTCTGGCCTGTAATTGCTCCGTCTTTGACAAACCATATTTTTGGATTTCCTTTCCAGCCGGAAAGGTCTTTGCCATTAAAAAGACTCTTGAACCCGGGCTCGATTCTGGGTGCAACTTGGGCACTCGGCATGGTATCAGCAGGCAGGTCATCTGTCGCAAACTGAATACCATCGAGATAGAAACGCAAAATCGTCGGATTCCACCAAATATCGGTGCGATGGCCGAATGCACAGTAAAAGACCCGGCCTTTCCCGTATTGCCGTACCCACGCCAGCGCGAAATCGTTGTCCTTACGGTGTATCCAAGGTACAGTCATATTGGTCGTTTTGGTATCCAGCGAGAGGAGCACGCGGAGTTTGTCGCGCGAGTACGGTTCGCGGAACTGAAATATCTCCTCAGTTAGGCGAAAGTTTTTGCCCTCGAATGCAGCCAGCAGAGGATGGTCCGGCTCATCCAGTTTGACTCCGACTTCCTCGTTCCAGGGGTGGCCCCAGTAGGCGACACCCAGCATCTCCTGGAACTCGGGCCAGTGGGTGTTACCGCCAACAGCGTGATGATAGGCAACTATACCTCCTCCGTTAGAAATCCATTCAAGCAAACTACGGCGCAGCAATTGCTCGACGGTATCGATATCAGGGCCATAAGCCTTAAGTTTTTCCATATCCTCCTGAGTCGGCCGAATCCAGGGGCCGTTGCTGTTGTTCATAATGATGGCGTCGAATTGCCTCAGATTTTTAGGCAAATACATTGTAATATCGTCACTGACAACCGGCTCGAATGCGCCGGTCTTTTCGCCGAGCAGTTTCATCGCATACTCGGCCTGCGGAATAGAATAACCCTTATGAGGAGACTTCTCCATAAATGGCGTATTCCATATCAGAACTCGGCGATGCTTTATCGGTTTCACACGGGCCTTGTTGGGTACTGCCTCTCGAATTCGCTCTGCCTGCTGTTTCGTAACTTGGGCCTGTGTAATTGCAGGTAATATCAGCATGGCCACCGCTAAGAAAACAGCTCTAAAAGAACGCTTGCCTAACATTACTGAAATCTCCTTTCTATGATTTTGCTTACAACGACCAGCCTTGTCGATATTCGCGGCTAAGAGCTTCGTTTGCCGGGGCAAAATTCACTATTTTCATAGCCAGTGGATCAAAATCCAGTCTTCGTTCAAATTGGGTGGCGACATTACCTAAAAGCACAAACTGCGTTAATGGGCCCGAGTAGTCAAAGTTAGACATCGCTGGCTTCCCTCCTTTGCAGGCATCGAGCCATTCGCGCTCATGGCCTCTCGAACGCGGCAGCGAACGAGGCGGTCCCTGGAAGTCCTCGAACTTATCTTTCGGGAGCAAGCTAAAGGATGTGTTGTGACCCGTTGAGTGCAGCATACCCTTTGTACCCACGAGAAGGCAGCCGGCATGGTCCTGCCATTTCTTCTCACCGGCGTCACCCCAATCGAGCCGTCGGCCCATTACCTTCTCGATAAGTCCTCGAGGCCCTGGAGCATGGCCGCCGCCGTTATACCAGTTTATTCTGACCGGTGGCATATCTGCTCTTGCAGGAAAGTCATAGTGTATAATTTCCCGTTTTGGAAATGTCGCCTTGTGGAAGCCGGATACTTCGGCCTGCACTCCAACCCGCCGTTCGCCTGAAACCGGCTCATCGGCTTTCCAGAGTGAATCGAGCTTAAGAGCTTTGAAAGGCAGGTTCATTGTATGAGAGGCCCAGTTTCCCAATTGACACGTGCCGAAGTCGCGCCAGCCGTGCCATCCGCTGAGCCAGCGGGAATTATACGGTCGATACGCCGCCGGACCGAGCCAAAGGTCCCATTTCAGATAATCCGGCAGGTCGTGGACTTTGCTGGGATATGGCCGCTCACCCGGCCCCCCACCTGTATTCCAGGCATGCACGTCCCGGATTTCACCAAGCACGCCTGCCTGAATAATCTCGACAGCCCGCCGGAAGGCTTCACTGGATGTACCCTGATTACCCATTTGAGTCGCCACCTTACATTTTGCCGCGGTTTCCTGCAGCACACGTGCTTCGTGCAGGTTGTGCGTTAAAGGTTTTTCACAAAAGACATGCTTACCCATCTTCATTGCCATAGCAGAAGCGACAGCATGAGTATGGTCGGGCGTGGCGATGACTACAGCATCGATTTGTTTGTCCATTTCATTAAGCATCTTGCGAAAATCATGATACTTTTTGGCTTTCGGGATTTCTTTGAATGAGCCACTGGCTTTTCGTTCATTGACGTCACACATCGCCACAACGTTTGCGCCTACCCTCGGGATTGCACCTACAAACCAGCTTCCACGACCACCAACACCAATAAGCGCGACACCAAGCTTTTCGTTTGCCTCGTAACTTAAAGCTGCACGGCTGTCTTTCAGAATCAACAGACCCAATCCACCGAGGGCAGTATTGCTGATAAAATTACGACGACTGATTTGCCGCTTCATTATTCCTCCCTGGCTAGGCGCCGTGGCGACTGCGCCCCTTTCTTATCAAGTCGATTTTTTTGGGCCTTCTCCGCCAGTGGCGGAGAAGCCTTATGATGTGGAATTTTACCACTTAAATCCGAGCAATGCAAACCATTTAGGGATGGTTTCCATCTTCTACGCAGCACGCCGCCAATTCAATCCAGAAACACCGCAGTCGGTTTTCCCCAAAACGGCTTGCCCCGTTAGAAGTCCCCCGATTTATCGGGGTCCCCAAACTTCGTGAATCTGACTTACTGCTAACGGGGCTTGCACAAACAATAAAAATGTGCTAAACTTCCAAACTATACATTCGTTTAAGTAACATTGTGAATCAAATTGTAAGCTCAGGATAAGTGCTGTTGCCTACTCATAGCGGGGAGGCCAAGCCGGTTAATCAAGGATCGGGTTTATTTGAATCTTTCAGACAGGAGCGAAACATGAGTAAAATGAAACGTTTGGTAGTAATGGTCATTTTTTCATTAGGAATGTCGATATCGTCAGTTAGCGCGGCCGATGATGCCGCCGAGTGGCCTTGGTGGCGCGGGTCTAATCGCGATGCCAAGTCCCCTGCAACCGGCTTGCTGAAAGAATGGCCGGCCGAAGGCCCCAAACTACTGTGGCAATTCAATGGCCTCGGTAAAGGTTTCTCAACCGTTTCTGTAAGTGGCGGCATGATTTACACAACAGGCGACGTTGACGATAAACTCATGCTATTCGCCTTCGACATGAACGGAAAACCTAAGTGGAAAATACCGGTCGACAAGGCCTATACCAGGAGTCATCCCGGCTCGCGGTCGACTCCTACAATCGATGGCGACAGGCTTTACCTTCTGTCCGGCAACGGGGTTTTCGCATGCTTCAATGCCAGGACCGGCAGGCAGAACTGGTCCAAAGACCTGCGAAGCTTTGGCGGACGACCCGGCGGATGGGGGTACGCCGAATCAGTTCTGATTTACAATGACCTTGCCATAGTCAAACCCGGCGGGGATAACTGTATTATGGCTTTCGATAAGAACACCGGAGACACAGTATGGCAAAGCAAAGGCTTCCGGGCTGGTCCGGAATACAGCTCCTGCTTTCCATTTACGCACGACCGGATGCCTATGATTGCAACCGGTACCCGTGCAGGTGTTGTGTGCGTCTCAGCCAAGACCGGCGACCTCTTATGGAGTAACAGTTGGTGCACTGACAATACTGCTAATTGCCCCGATCCCATATACGCTGATGGTTTCGTGTTCTGGGCGAACGGGTATGGCAAGGGCGGCATCTGCCTGAAGCTAAGCACATCTGACGGTAAAGTATCAGCCCAGGAGGCCTGGACGACCAAAGATATGGTCTGCCATCATGGCGGTTATATTGTGCACGAAGGCCACATCTATGGCAATCACAGCGGTGGTTTTTCGTGCCTCGAACTCAAGACCGGCCGGCAAAAGTGGTATGAAAAAGCGGTGGGCAAGGGCTCACTATGCTTTGCAGATGGGATGCTCTATCTATTCGGGGAAAGAGGCGGCAGAGCGGCCCTGGCAACGTGCTCACCTGATGGTATGGAGGTCAAAGGGACTGTAACCGTCAAAGGCAGTGGAACAAGCTGGGCCCATCCGGTCGTAATAGGTGGAAGGCTGTACCTAAGATATGCCGACAACCTATACTGCTTTGACGTTAAGGCCAAATAATCGTTTCCAGGATGGCGACAAGTCTTTTTTGCTGAGGCGGCCTTTAAGCGAGAATCACTTTTTCCTCTCTGCAATGCTTCGACTGCGATTTATCAGCCAAAAAATACAAGCGACTACCATCAGAGCCGCTGTCCCCAAGCCACCAACAGCAATTTTATCAATGTTACACTGAATCCAGTGCAATGATTGCGGCAGGTGTTCGGTTACAAAATCATGCCTTATAAATGTTGCCCAGCTAATTACAGCGATACTTACTCCTATTGACACAAGGCCCTGCCATAAACGCAGCCGAATCCGCAGAAGCGCCAAAAGAAACAAACCCAGTGTCCCCCCGCCAAAGATTGCCGACATCTGCCACCAAACATCCAGCGCGCTCTTAGCATTAATCATCAAAAGGGCAAAACCGATTCCCAACACACCCCATACCACAGTCATCGAACGCAGAAACAGCATGCCGGCTTTCTCCCCGATATTCGGATTAACATACCGCTTACAAAAATCCAGCAGCAGGACCGTCGCCGAGCAATTCAATGCCGAGTCTACGGTACTCATTGCCGCCGCGAGAATTGCTGCGATGATTAATCCCTTCAGACCAATGGGCAGTTCCGTAGCGATGAAATACGGGAAAACCTGGTCCCCCTTGGTTATATCCGTACCCAGCGCATGTTCCGGCGAAGAGTAAAAGGCAAAAAGAGTTGTCCCGATATAGAGGAAAACCGCAGTCAGGGGGATATATATCAGCATGGCAATCCAGACTGACCGCTTCGCCTCCCGCTCGGTGGCAACGGAACAGTATTTTTGCACATAATTCTGGTCCGCCAGCAGGTTCCGCAGGTTCTCTGCAACGCCAAAAATAATCATCACCCATATCGTTCGGTTGGCCAGATGTTCCTGAGTATTAAGAGAAAGCTTCCAACTTCCGAAGCTGAACTTGCCTTGTTCAATAGCTGCTTGTATCAGGGGTTCCGGCCCCGAGAAGACATAGTAGGACAAACTGACCGCGCAGAACAGAACGCCTATAATCATAATCGCTGATTGCATAACGTCCGTCCAAATCACCGCCTCCATCCCGCCAAGTAATGTATAAATGATGGTTACCACGCCGATGATTACGATCACAAAACGGATGTCCCAGTGAACAAACGTACTCAGCAACAGGCTGGCAAGGTAAAGAATTACAGCAACGCGGCAGACCATATAGAGCACAAAAGCTGATGCGGCATACACTCGCCCCCAGGAACCAAGCCTCTCTTCCAGAAAAGAGTAGACGGAAATCAAACGTTTTTTTCGATAATACGGCACGGCGTATTTGCAAACCAGCCAGGCCACAGGCACGATGCAAAGCGAGAAAATGATAGGATGCCAGTTAGCATCAAAGGCCTTACCCGGCGTGGCGATATACGAAATACTGCTGGTATATGCGCTCATCACAGCAAGCCCGGCCGCCCACGCAGGAATCGAACGGCCGGCGACCATGAATTGCTCTGCCGTACGGCACTTACGTTTGTAGTACACACCCATCCCAATCAGAACGCAGGCATAAAGAACCAGAATACCGATATCAATTTTATCGAGACTGCCCTGCACAATTTTTCGCCTTATCCGAACTCATTCTATTCTTTCTGCATAATACCCAGCTCTTCGATGTGTCGGCGAATCACTTTACGCTCTGTACGACGGAAACGGTGAAACGGCTCCGCTAAAAAATCACTGCAAATACCCATACATGAAAGCGCACACTTAAGCCCCTTCAAATAACTCGATTCGTATTTACCCACGCCGTAAATCCCCTTACTGATTTGCACAACCTTTTTCTGAAGTGATTCGACCGTCGACAAATCCTTTGAATACGCTGCATTATAAAGGTCAACATAAAGGTCCGGAACCAGGTTGGCACCGCCACAGACACTACCATGAGCACCCGCTAAAACTGTTTCAGCAAGAAGCTCCTCCTGCCCTATCAGAAGCGAGAAATCAGGCTGCTCCTTTAGCAGCGACAGCAACTGTCGGAAATAAACCATATCTCCGGAACTCTCCTTTATACCCACAATGCCGGTTATGGCAGCCGCGGCCCGCACGGTCTCAGGCTCGAAAACCAGCTTCGTATAGCTTGGCATGTTATAAAGGAACAATGGCAGCGGCAGTTCAGGCATTAGATGCTTGAGGTACTCGATTAGTTCCGACTGCCCCGCAGGAAAGTAATATGGCGGCGCCAGCACAACAGCTTGTGCACCGGCATCTTTTGCTTTGCAGGCAATGTTTACCGACTCCACAAAGCATGTGTCGGTTATCCCGACCAATACCGGAACACGCCCCTTAACCTGTGCGCAAACGCGCTTAATCAGTTCGCATCTCAGGCGCTGACTAAGACTCGGCGCCTCACCCGTTGTCCCTAAGATAAACAAACCATGCACACCGCCGGCCAGAATGTGCTCAATCAGCCGCTCAAGACCGGCCACATCGAGAGTATCTCGGTCAAGAAGCGGCGTGACCATTGGTGGAATGATACCGCGTAGCGGCCTCGGTAATACGTTCGAGTTCGATTCCATGTTTTATGAGTTCTCCATTCTACAGTTAATCCGCCGCACGTCTGGCGGATTAATTTCACTACACAACCCAAGAAACGCCATAACCCGCTCATCCGGCGTGCCGGCCTCGATGTCACCAACAACAACGTCACACGGAGCATAGTCGCATGCGACCCTTTCCAGGTCCGCCCGGATTGCCTCTAATGATTTGTTTACCAGGTCAGTGGGCGTATACATAACCGCACGCCGAGCGGATGCAATTACCTCTCTCGCCCGCGCAAGGTCTGAATCCAGCCCCATATCGATATAGCCCAGATGTGGTATCGTAGCATAATCGCGGACGTAAGGATCAGCATTCCATGCACAGTTGTGGATACCAATACAGCCGAACGCTTCCCCCATGCGCCGGTCGAAAGGCAGCAGAAGGTCACGGTACTGCTCAGGGGACACCATATTAACCAGGCAGTTGCTGACCGTAAAAAAATCGACCTTCACACCGCTCTCTAATTGCCGCTTGTGGAGCCGTTTCGCTGCATCCATCATTGTTGTACAGATGCAATCGAAAAGGTGCCGGCAGCGCTGTGGCGTGTCTATTATATCGTAGAAAAGTTTTTCGCCGCGCAGGCGGTAAGCGTTGTTGAGCACACCCTGGAAGTTGATGAACCCTTCGACCCGGCCTTCGTGGGCTGCAATCCACTCCACCTGCTCCATAAGCTCCTGAAAGAAAGGGTTCGTATCAAGCTCGGGCGCTTCAAGACTGTCAACTTCGTTGTCACCAAGATACTGATGTTCGCAGTTTGGCCAGTTGTTCTCAGCGTATACGATAGGAATCCCGTATATAGCAGCCACACCGCTGCAGCCGTAGGTGCCTGTCAACAAATCCAGCGGCTCATCCGGACGGTTGATGCCTCCGATTCCCGTGCCGCCGAATCGACGCTTCAATTCACTTCGCATAGCAAGGACCGTTTCACGCCGGTATGCAGGGTCGGTATGCCACCGCCGGGCGAAGTCGATCCCAAGCGAGGTTCGGTACCAATTCGGTGTGAAGCCGATTTCCGGACGAAGAAACGGCTCGCTGCCTGTCGCCGGTCGCCGAGTGGCAGACGCCGCCGGGGCGATATAGCTAATCAGTTGGCGAATTTTCTGTGACATTGCATTATCCAATTTTCAAACCGCTTGCTTAACTTTTAACAATCCATCCAAAATCTTCAAACTCATTTTATCCCTTAAATCCAACGATTAACAGCACATTTTCAATGAATCCTGGCTCGGCTTAGCAGCAGAATGTGTTTTTTGCTTGAAGTACTTTTCAAATGCAGGCAAAATGTACCTAACTTGTAATCAATGGAGGCCAATTTGGACTATCTGCCCAGGATTTGATTGTAACACACTTATCAAAGGGATTAGGAGCCAACAATCGAAACATCACAAAGAAACGCAGGTTACAATGAACAGAAAAATGTTCTGTCAAATTATTACAAACGGAGCAACAAAATGAAATACTCAACGATGTTTGTCGTGCTCATCTTGGGAAACATATTGGCAGCAGAAGCCGCCCGGATGCCGACCGAGAAGCAATATTCTAACAGTATTGGTATGAAGTTCGTTCGTATCGAGCCGGGCACATTTGACATGGGCTACGGCGATGACAGCCAATTGCCTCAAGAGGTACTTGGGGC
>Ga0209986_10005048_pt1 | contig 11034 bp, 7 predicted proteins | sample BlataG_FD_183168 | JGI IMG/M metagenome (GOLD analysis project Ga0209986, IMG submission 183168) | Deep subsurface microbial communities from Black Sea to uncover new lineages of life (NeLLi) - Black_00105 metaG (SPAdes) (version 2) | ecosystem: Environmental > Aquatic > Marine > Oceanic >...
GATGAATAGAAAAACCTGCTTGTATAATAAACAAAATTGCTAGAATAGTCCACAAAATAATTTCCCATATTCGATCTGAAGTGGCAGCTAATCCGATACTAAAGAGGGTTCCTGCTGTATACAGACTTATCTTGTATCCCGGTGATGACAAAACCATACCCATCTTTTCGTTTTTACCAGAAGCTTGCCAACTTGCATAACTGAGTGTAGCTAATGCGAGTGCACAGCCAAGTATCCAAAACGAATTCGCTAACAAATTCAACCAATCGATCATGTCTTTATTGGGATCAGCAACATCAAGCCAAGACTACGTCAAGTTTTTTATTATTCGAATTATAATCTATCTACCCCCAAATCGTCGTACCATAGAGATTGCTAATAGATTGGGGCGTATTTATGTAAAACAGGAATTTATATACAAGAAAGCAGGGTCGTCATCCTGCAATCACAAGGTTAGAAATGTTCTTAAAGGGTGAATATTATTCAATAAAATTTTCGTATTTGTTAGTTGTGTTTCTATTTGCGGGAACTTTTGGTTGTAATTCACCCAATGTTCCGACCTCACATCCAACTGGATTGTCAGAAATCCCCGGCCAGGAAGCGACATTGATTCCAACAAAGACCCTCGTACAAACACCAAGTGTAAAACCAAAGTCGATAACATCTACTCAAACGGTTGCTGCAACTCAAATACCTGCGGAAACGCCTGTACCAACACGGACAAGGACTCCAGAAATTTTCCAAACTCTCATTCCGGTGATGGGTATCGAAGAGACATTCATTAACGATTCGAGGATGAAACTGATCGAAGAATCAGGCGCCTTTTGGTTTCGAAGAAATGTATTGTTGTGGCATGAAGTTGAGCCCCAGGAGGGTACGCGCAATTGGGAAGTGTTATCAAAGCTGGAAGGTGAATTATCTAAATCATCTGAATTGGGACTGGAAGTTATTTTAATAGTGCGAGGGGCACCGGCATGGGCGCAGATGATAAGTGGATCAACTTGTGGACCAATTCTTCCTGACAAACTTGATGTGTTTGCAGACTTTATGCACGAATTGGTGACCCGCTATAGTGCCCCACCATATAATGTACGCTATTGGGAGCTGGGTAATGAGCCGGATGTTGACCCTGCACTCGTACCGCCAGACTTTCCATTTGGCTGTTGGGGAGATCAAACTGACCCCAATTATGGCGGCGGATATTACGCGCAGATGTTAAAAGCTGTATATCCGCAGATAAAAGCTGCCGATCCGGATGCTCAAGTCCTGGTGGGGGGGCTGCTCATGGACTGCAATCCTCTCTTTCCCGGTGAAGGAAGAGCATGTAAACCGACTCGCTTCATAGAAGGTGTGCTGGCTGACGGTGGGGGTGAATTCTTCGATGGAATAAGCTTCCACGCCTACGACTATTACACTGAACCTTATTCATATCGAAACGATAACTGGCAAAGTTCTTCGGCAATTACGGGTCCGGTTCTTGTAGCAAAAGCAAAATATCTGCGGGATTTATTGGACACCTACGAGATTTCCGATAAGTTCCTCATGAATACGGAGACTGGTTTGCTGTGTGGTCGCGATGGCAACGAACCCGAATGTCAAAACGAAGAATTTCAACTCTCAAAAGCCAGTTACGCAATTCAAGCTAATGCTAATGCATTAAAAGAAGGTCTGAAAGCCAACGTTTGGTACAGTTTGACGGGATGGAGGGGGACGGGATTAGTCGATAAAGAGATGATCCCCTACCCTGCTTATGACGCTTATGCTTTTAATTCCCAACGATTGAACCAGGCAGTTTATATAAAGGGGATAAACGTATATGCAGGGGTTAAAGGAATAGAAATACTGCGAGACAACCACCGGGAGTGGATCCTGTGGGCTGTAGATGGAAGCGAGCGTCTTATTTATCTGGAAAGATTCCCCCCATTTGTTTTGTATGACAGCTTTGGCGCTCAAATACCTGTAATGTATGCATCAGAAAAATCAAATATTCCCATCGGAGCTTATGCACCAGATGTATATGAAATAAGGATAAAACCGATGCCTGTATATTTTGTTTTTACAGTAGATGAATACTAATTGCGATCAAGTTCATTATGAAGGATGGCGATGATTCTTCGGGGGTGCCGAGTTTATATAAAACCGTAATGTTTCATAATACTGAAGATGGATACAGTATCCAAAATTAAGAAGAAGACGAACAGGATAGCAATTTGGACCTGCGGTAGAGATAATAATTCGGGTATTACGTCGAACCGGTTGGATAATTTAAGTTTGCGAATAACAAATCTAATAAAATCTCCTGTCAGGCGGATGACCTCCAGCCATCCGAAACAAAAGATTAACATGGTTGGGATAATTGCAGGATAAGCGTTACGACCCACCGGAAAGTATAGATGTCCAAGACCTAGATATGTGGCTCCGCGTACGAAGGTTGCTCCCCAAGATATCAAAAATACAATGCCGAGCAGAAAAAGGACGTCCCATCGCAAGTCAGGCCACTTCCTTATCATGCCAATAATTGCTCCCAGAATTCCAAGCATAGAAACAATTGCCAACGTAAGATACGCATTATATATTCGTAAATGTACATGTCCCCATCCAAACTTTGACCAGAAAGTACGGAATAAACGCAGCACAGTCGCTTTGTAATAGTATCCTGATCCTGAATAATCGATAAGGGATGTAATTATTAGCGAAGGTTTTGTGTTGTCTCCCAGAAATCTGGATCCGAAATTATCCACCTCAGATCTGAATCGGAATCCGGATTGCTCAGCTGATCCGTTGCGAATTAGATTTGCAAAAGGCTCCCCTCCCCAAGTTCCAACAGATCCATCTTCGTGTGTGTAAGTTGGTGGTTCATCGAGGGGTCTACTGCCATCAACCAAGATGATACCGTCGTAATATATCTGCGCTGACTGTGAAACATTTGATTTGGTCGGGGTTAATGAAACCCACACGCGATTGGTATTTTCTGGGATATCGACTTGAAACGCAATGAATTGCGGCTCTTTTGTAACCAGGATGGTTTGCGAATTCTTACCAAAATTTGTATGCAGAATTGGGGAATTGGTTTCAATGTCTTGATCTGCCCACACCCACGCTCCCAATGTCCCGGCTTTTCCTTTTATCTCATTGATACTTTTATCAGGTAATGGCTGGAAAAGAGGCGCCATCCAACCAGGAGTGACGCCAGCGCCAGCATCGATATACAAAACATGAGCGCCTACCACGGAGTGGTCGCCGATAATGCGCGTCGGTCCAGATTGTTTTGTCGAACGGTACCACAGGTTTGCATCTCCCCATGAAAGGCTGATTCCAAGGACGATAATCCCGCTGATAAACAGCAGCCCCCACGCATATTTTCGCTTCTCGCTTCTAAAAATAGCGAACAACAAAGAGATGGGTAATATGATCAAAGCCACAATTGCAGTGCTTTTGGTGTAAAAACTAAGGCCAGCAGTTATAGCTACCCATAAAAAATTGGCTATTGAGAATCCGCCCTCAATCAATCGCAATCCACCCCAAAGTGTTAAAGAAAGAATAAAAACCGCTCCTACGTCGTTGTTTATTGCGGTCATTATGTCGGTAAAGCCAGGCAGCATTGCTAACGACATTGGCAGCACGATTCTCAGGGGATTACCAGCAGACGTTATTTCTCGTGCTATTCCCCAGGAGATTAAAATTGTGACCAGATACAAGAGATAAGATGTGATCCGCCCCATATATAACTGCGTTTCAACCTGATTTATTTTTAATAGCCTGATAAGTAATGACTCGAGTTGATAATAAAGAGGTGGCTCATCTACTTGGGATAAACCAGGCACTTTGGTTCTATCATCAGGCGCTGAAATCACCCTTTGATCGCCCATTCCGCCGTAAAATCCGTTAGCGATCATCGAATCAATAACCTGCTGGCTGAAATCCGCATAACCGTCGACCAAATGGGGATCGCGCTCTCCATTCGCCATCGCCCAAACATATTCAAAATGATTGGGTTCATCATAATGCTGCCAGGGAGGGATTAAGAACACATACATCAACCCGTGGATGAGAGCTACAATTACGACAAAGATGATCCAGATGTCTTCGTCAAAATTGTTCCCATTGGATTCATGCATAGTGTGACCCGTTTTTCAAAACAGCCTTTCTCCTACAGATTGCCCCACTGCTCGAATGAGTGTAGACTTTTAATCAGAAAATTTCTCATTTAAACTAGTAATAAGGAATGATCAACCACCTTCCTGCAGGAATCCAGTTTTTATTTGACAGTGAATTATATTTTTGGATCTCTTCCAGATCTACCTGGTATTTTTCCGCCAAAGCCTTTACTTCTATCCTACGATCCACGAAAATAATATCGAATTTTTGCGTTCCCTCGATCTCATGCACACCGGGAAGTACGAGGATAATAATGCCAGATAATAATTTCGTACTTTCTGGTTTGATATTCGACTTATCCAATACTTCAGTGGATGTATCATACATTTCTGCTATTTTTGCATAACTTTCCCCATCGCTTACTCTATGTAATACATAGGCTTGGTTGGATCCAAATGGTGTTTCGAAAGAAGGACCCGGAGTCAGAGTTGGGGGTTTTGTCCCAGTCGGACGATATGTAGGTGTGGTAGTCGCTGTTTCAGATGGAATTCCAATCAAGATTGTAGCTGATGGTCCGATGGTTTGGGTATTTGTTTCGGTTGGTATATCTGTTAATGCTGTTGAAGGAGAAGGGGAAATGATTAATCCGGATGAATTTGTAAACATATGAGTCGGAAGTGGGGTATTGGGTTTTGCGAAGCTCCCATAACTGGTCAGTGAATATCTATCTTTGACAACAATAATTCCAGCTACCAATAAGATCGTTAAACCGATTAATAAAGGTATAAGCATCCATGTTTTAAAGTATGCTGGGGTTTGCCTTTTTCTCCTTCCAGCTTGAATGTGTGGGGGTAAATGCTCTTCCCCAGACGAATTAAATACCTCACATTCTTCGTATAATTCGGAAAGACAGAATTTCTCCTGATGTGCGAGCTTTATCCCGTCAGGGGATTTTACGTTATAACAACGATGCGCATGACTTGGATATGAATATGTTGTACTTGACTCTTCTTTGATCCCCAAAAAAGGACAGGTATGTAATCTTGTTTTTTTATGACCTTCAATCGCCCTGCTTTCTGGATAAGACATGTTATCTATAAATAAATCAATATTTGGAATGAATCATTAACCGCGTCAATATCTAATGGGAAAATCTTTTGAATGGCGGTTTGTAATTCATGGTTTATAATTCGTGGTTTGTAATTCAATGTAAGAAAAAGTTTTTAAGTTTCGAGATTTACTTTTTCCATATTACATTATAATCAATAAAATGAAATCCCAGGTAGGTCATTGTCGCTGATTGAATTATTACATGGATTACTCCATTTCAAAGGTACACAATCACACCGAATTTTTACCACCATAAAATTTGGATTTCTATGCATTTAAACACTATCATTGATTTCAATATAATTGCCAGACGTGTAAAATTCGGATTGATTAAGATTGGAATGGCGTCTTTATTAATCATTTCGAGTATCATTCTGACCGGCTGCATATCTGAAGGGCAAATTACTCCATTTTTCACCTCAACCTATACCTCTGCTGCATCCACAAACTCCACAAATACACCAACGAATAGTATTTTACCAGTTGGAATCACACCCGACTCAATCTTTACACCAACTCCTACTTCAACTACCACTTCAACACACACACCTGGCAGGACGCCACTAATAACCCCTGCACCTCCTCAGACTTTTACGATTACTGTAGGCAATCCATTCCCGTCGGAAGCCTATATTTTTATGGATGACGTCTATATTATGTCGATTAATCAAGGTGAGCGTAAATCCTTTTCAGGTGTAGGGTCAGGAACGCACATTTTTCATTATTGCCAGGCTATAAAATCGTATATCTGCGTCCCACAGGTATCAATTAACGTTTCTCAAGATTCCGAATGGGAAGTAGGACTGCTTCCTTCGGGCATACCAACTATAGTAATTGTTACACCTTCTCCCACCCCGATCGCACCTGGATCTTTGATCAAATGGGTTACAATCAAAGTTAATAACAGGTGGCCATTTCGAATATACATATTCAAAGATAATGAACTGATTTTGTCAATTACATCTTTTCATTATCGCGTATTTCGGGGGGTGCCGGCGGGTAAATACACTTTTAAAATCTGTAGCGATAGTGGTCAGAAAACCTGTATAAGAACCCGAGAGATCACCATCGATAAGGATGTGGAATGGTGGATAAGTCCATAATTATTCCATCTATAAGTCGTTACTTTTTACTGATAAGGTGTAAATGATATGCTTACGCATTTGAATACTTTGACTACCAGTATTGAAGCTGGTGACCACATTTGTTTCCTCAATGAGACCGAAACAGAGTTGCGAACTGCGCTGTCTCATCAATTAAGCCAGGGATTGGAACGTGATGAGAAATTGCTCTATATATCGCATGAAAACAACTTTGAGACCATACAAATCCTCCTCAAAGATATTGGGGTAAATGCAAACGATTACTTGGAAAGCGGACAACTTGAGATTATCTATTGGAATGCTCTCAACTTCTCTGAAGGCGCTTTCAACTCAACTAAATTGATAGAGCGGCTGCGGCAAGAAACCAATCAAGCTCTCACCGGCGGTTTTTCAGCGCTGCGAGTGATAAGCGAGCTGAACTGGACAAATCAAAGTTCTGATGATATCGATCTCTTAAAAGAATATGAGACCAGCATAGACGAATTTTCCCATTCCAGTCCATGTATTTTTACTTGTCTATATGATATGGGGAGATGTGAGTCTGAAGTGTTAATGGATGTTCTGCGCAGACATCCGAAAGTTGCGCTCAACAAAGAAATCTTTGAGAATAACTATTACATCCCTCCGGAAAAAAGTAAGCATGGTGATTCAAAGGCGGAAGAGCTAAAAGGTTGGCTGCATAACATTAGTAAACATAATCGTTTAATAGAGGAAATCGATTTCCAGAGAGATGTAGTATCAAAAGCTTCCGCGGGGTTTGTTATCGTTACGGTGAATGATGGTGAAGTAGTTTATGCGAACGAGACTGTTGAGAATATGTTTGGCTATGATCGTGGTGAATTAATCGCTAAACCCATTTCAATACTAAACGCACCCACGAATAAACAGAGCCCTGAAGAGAGGATGCAGGAGATCTCGGATGCTGTACAAAAAGATGATAAATGGAGTGGGGAAGTGAGTGGTATCAAAAAAGATGGGACCCCGGTTTGGAGCCACGTGAAAAGTTCCTGGTTTGATCATCCTGTTCATGGAAAAACCTTGATTTCAATCCAGACGGATATCACTGATCGGATTCGGGCGAATGAAGCCTTAATTGAAAGTGAGAACCGGTATCGAGATCTTTTCAACAGTGTACCAGTTGGACTGAACATTACCAACCCAGCTGGTGAATATATCGATGCCAATATTGCGGCAATGGAAATGTTTGGTTATCCCGATCGGGAGACTCTTTTAGGATCAAAAACTCTTGATGAATACGTTAATATTAAAGACCGTGAACGATGGCAAGATATAATCGCTCGCCATGAATTCATTCAAGGTTATGAAGTCCAGATGAAAAAATATGACGGCACCCCAATATGGATACGCTTAAACATTCATGCTGTTAAGAATGTTGATAACCAGGTAATTTACTACCAAAGCAGCATGGAGGATATAACCGATCGTAAACGGGCTGAAGAATCGCTGCGAAAGAGCGAAAAGGAGCTCAAGGATTTGTTCGAAACTATGTCTGAGGGCGTAGTATTTATTAATCCAAACGGTCAAATTATCTTCTCGAACGAGGCAGCACATAGAATAATGGAGCTTGAACGTTCTGAACTCGAAAATCGCAATATAGCAAGACCACAGCGTGAGTTAGTTCATGCAGATGGAACGCCGATGCAGCCTGGGGATCTTGCATCTTCCCTTGCGATGAACGAACTGCGTCCAGTGAATGACGTTGTCATCGGTATTAAGCGTCAGGATGGCTCCTTATTCTGGCTCAATTCCAACGCTACCCCCATAATAAACAAAGAAGGTAAGCTTGAGGGCGTTGTCTCAACTTTCACTGACATTACCAGGCGCAAACAAGCAGAAGATGAACTATTCCTCTCGCTGGAACAAATCAAACACAACCAGAAGTTGCTGCTTGGGCTCGTCAGAGCTAGCGAGGCGATTCAAAGAACCCGCTCATCTTATCAACAGGTTTATAAGATTATTGGGGAAGAAATAGCTAAATTTGGCTTGCAGACACTAATATTCACTTTATCCGTAGACGGAAATTATTTGGAATTACAACATTATAACCTTCCTGATTCGATCGTCGATGCAGCCATGAAATTAACCGGATTGTCCCCTCTTGGTTTTCGGTTTCCGCTGAAATCGGGAGGATTTTATCAACGCCTTCTTGACGCAGGAGAAGTCGTTCTTACTAAACCAGGTTTAGATCCTATCAACGAGATGGTGCCCGAACATATGCGACCTTTATCAAAGAAACTGGCGTCTATTGTTGGATTGGATCAGGTTATTTATGCACCTTTGATAGTTAATAACCAAAGTTTTGGGATCTTAGGGGTTAATGGGCATGGATTGAGCAATGATGATATTCCGGCAATGAAGACATTTGCTGCGCATGCAAGTATCGCCATAGAGAACACTATGCTCTTTGATGATGAGCGTGCCGCCCACCAACAGATGGTCGATTTAACGAATTACCTGCAAGTCGTTCGAGAAGAGGAACGAACATTTATTGCCCGCGAAATCCACGATGAATTCGGTCAAAGATTGACAGCGCTGAAAATGGACATTTCGTGGTTGACCAATCATCTTCCTACAGTAGATGCAGCGATTGTCGAGAAAGTGCTGGGAATGGACAAATTGGTTGACGAAAGCATCCAACTTGTGCGCCAGGTCGCAGCGGATCTAAGACCCGGCTTGCTCGATGACTTGGGCTTGACTGCTGCACTGGAATGGCAAACGCAGGATTTTACCAAAAGATCGGGGATCGAGTATGATCTTTTTTTAGGCGATACGGATATACCACCGGTACAAGACCGTGACACCGTCCTTTTCCGTGTCTTCCAGGAAGCGCTGACGAACATCGCTCGTCATTCCAGGGCTACAAAAATCACGGTCAATTTAATTGCGGAGCACGACTTTATTCAGTTGAAAATACATGACAACGGAATCGGAATTACTTCTGAAATGCTCGATGGGACAAAGTCGTTAGGACTCTTGGGAATGCGTGAACGTGCTCGTTCTCTGGGTGGAGACGTGGAGATTACAGGGATTCCAGATCAAGGGACTACTGTCGTTGTGAAGGTCCCTAACTAAGATAAGATCAATTTGGAGTGAGGGAAGAAAGTATGATTCGTGTGTTCATTGCCGATGACCATCCTTTAACACGTAAGGGAATTAAGCAGACATTGGATGATGCCCGTGATATCCTCGTATGTGGGGAAGCCGGCTCAGGTCGTGAAGTGATGAAAGCTGTCATGCAGATCGACTTTGATGTACTGGTATTGGATGTGGTAATGCCATATGGCGGAGGGTTTGAGGTTTTAGATCAACTCAAGAGTTACAGTTTGGATTTTTATACCATCGTTCTCAGTATGTATCCGGAGGAACAATATGCGCTGCGCGCTTTGAAGGCGGGAGCATCCGGGTATCTAACAAAAGACAAAGTTCCAGAAGAGCTAATAGTTGCCATTCGGAAAGTTGTCACTGGTGGGAAGTTTATTACCAGCTCCCTGGCTGAAAGGTTGGCATTTGAAATTTCTGGAGAGAAATCCGAAGATCCTCATGAGATACTTTCTAATCGAGAGTTCCAGGTGATGTATCTGATCGCATCCGGAAGAACGTTGACCGAAATCGCCAATGAACTTTCCCTGAGCATTAAGACAATCAGTACATACCGTACTCGCATCCTGAAGAAATTAGGTTTGCGAAACACAACTGAAATAATCCGATATGCCTTTAAGAATAAGATAGTGGAATAGTAAGCAACTGGTCTAGTTGCCAACTTAGCCAGTTGCCAACTAGACCAGTTGCCCACTAATCAGCTTCCTACTACATTCAAAGCAAAAGAGGAGACAAGAATATTTGTCTCTTTTTTATTCCTGTAAGAATAATCCTACAAGGGCATAGGGATTCTGCTGATTGCTTATCCAAAATTATTTATGTATGCTTATGATGAGTTTAAAAGTTCGTTAATACCAGTTAGCCTTTTACATTCTCAAGCACTAAGAATACGGTGGAATAACCATGTTGAAACTCTTCATAGCCGATGATTCTGAAGCTATCCTGGAGAGTCTTTCTGATTTGCTCGTAGAGATCAGGGGGCTGGAAATTGTAGGTCACGCTCATAACGCCAATGAGGCAATTGAGAAGATCAAAAACTCCAAACCCGATGTGGCAATTCTAGATATTCGCATGCCAGGTGGAAGTGGGATCCATGTACTAGAAACCATCAAGTTATATAATAAAAAAATTTTATTCATCATTCTTACAGCCTACCCGTATCCCCAATACCGTCAAATATGCGCAGAAATGGGAGCGGAATACTTTTTCGACAAATCAACGGAGTTTCATCGCGTCCAAGAAGTGCTCACAGAATTAGCCGTCAGCGCTCAAAAAGACCTTGACGAGAAAGTCCCATTTGGAGGTTGACGAGAAATGCAGTTAAAACTCAACATTCCCAACTGGGCGGAGAATCCATTTATATGGATACAACCTGAGTCCAAAATGGTTCATCGCTGCTTGCAAGACACATTTGATCATTAGTTCTAAAGTTGTTACATGTTGTTCTTACTTTATCGGTAGTTAGGTGGGTAATTCCAATCGAATTTTCTTGATTTCTGACATTGTCGGAAGGGCGGAGCGCGCCAATAGATAATTCATTATGAAGATTAGCAACCTGACACAATTACTAAGGGTGTCACTCCTCCCAGCTGCCCGGGCTCCC